>Ga0172381_10002763_pt1 | contig 19018 bp, 22 predicted proteins | sample Leawel6488metaG_FD_119754 | JGI IMG/M metagenome (GOLD analysis project Ga0172381, IMG submission 119754) | Leachate microbial communities from a municipal landfill in Southern Ontario, Canada - Leachate well 64-88 metaG | ecosystem: Engineered > Solid waste > Landfill > Unclassified | place...
ACATTGTGACAACCTCCTTCTTGTTGTGTTTTCAAAAACAGAAACCATCGTTTCTGTTGACTATTCATAATATATCACACAGTATACTATACGTCAACTACCCTACTTCCTACCCCAACCAAAAACGCCTCATACTGGCCAGTGTGAGGCGTTTAAGATGCCAACTATATTTTTAGGTTATCACGTGATAACCTGCTATTCTGGTGTTCTTGAGAACTTTAGAATAGTAAACACACATACAAAAAAAGCCCGGGCGCGTGAAACGTCCGGGTTTGGTTGGGTTTCGGGCGATTTTATCGCCCTTGTTAGTGTAGTTCTTTCGCTAGCCCCCGATTGGTTGGCGACAGAACTCTTTCGCGTACGGATCTGACTTGGCGAGATCGACCTTCTCCAGGGTCTCGCGGGTTGCTCCCACCAAGACTGCTTGCTTCGAGTAGTACTCTCTCGCCAGCCAGAAGGTGTAGCGCATTGGCATACCCTCTGTAAGCAGCTTTGGATCCGAGACTTGTTGTCTCGAGCATCCTGCAAACTGGCCTTCTGTGCTGAAGGGGTTGCCCTCGCGCAAAGGGTCAAAGTCGCCGTAGTGGCAACAGAAAAAAAGGTCGCTACCCATCGCTTTCATGATCTCGTTGAGATGGGTCGGGCAATTACTGCTCGTAAAAGCCGACTCAGCATGGGCGGCGTAGCTGATCTCATCAGCGTTGTACCCTGAGTCGCCCTCTACAAGCGTCAAGCACACCTCCCGCGTGAGCATCTCGGACTCGTCGATGAGCATGGTGAGCACCAGCTTGGCGATCTGGCTCTCAACCGGCGCCTTGAGAATCAGGTACTTCAGGGCAGCAATTTGCCTTTTGGTAAACATTGTGACAACCTCCTTCTTGTTGTGTTTTCAAAAACAGAAACCATCGTTTCTGTTGACTATTCATAATATATCACACAGTATACTATACGTCAACTACCCTACTTCCTGCCCCAACCAAAAACGCCTCACACCTGCCTACCGGCAGACAGGCTGGAGTGTGAGGCGTTTTTTAGGCTTATTTTTAAGGTTTTATTCTTTGCAACAGTCTACCACGTATTTTACCATTTTGCCGAGTTTTGCCATTATGGTAGTTTTTTTATCATCATCTTTTACGTCTACCTGATTTTCATCCAATTTTTTTACTTCGCCCATATCTATCATTTTTAGGTTAAGCCCCCAAAATAAAGAGTAAAGCTCATAGGCTTTGTTAAAAAAGTCCTCTGCCGCTTGTTTTTTACCTTGCCCCAAAGCTTTTGTGCCCACTTCCATCAATCTCATTGAAGCCGACAGCAAATGCTTTGAAATACACCACACTTCCCCTTCGTATTCTTTGATAATTATTTTCAGAAGTTCTTTTCTCATTTCGCGGGCAGTGTTTAACAAATCAAAATATTCCGGCTTTCCTGTTTTTGAACCTGTAAAGAAAAAATGCTCTTCAATAGAAATTAAGTTCATTATGGCAATAGACAAATCTTCATCAGAAGACAAATCCAGCTGGTGGTCTTTACTCTCCCCCACTTTTTTTATAAACGCATTTATTTTGTCTTTATCTAAATTGTTTTCCATATTATTAGTGCGTAAAATATTAAACTGGCCAATACCAAGCCGGTAACCGGCACGGCAACTTTTTGATAAGGGAAATAAGATTTCCCGCCATTTTTAGTTTTTAAAAATTCGTGCAAATAATTTGCCAAAACAAAAATTATTGTGCCTATAATGGTGCCAAAAAGTATTTTGTCTATGCCCCAAATTTTATTTAAGGGGTGCCCTATTAAATCTGAATAAAAAAGCGGACCCAAAACTAAAACATAATAAGCTATAGTAATTACCCAGCTGTCGTATTTAAATCCCCAATTTTTTCCTCTTAACCAAACAATAGTCCAAACGCTCACGCCCCACAGTAATCCTCCTATCCAAATAGAAGAAATAATATCGTCAACTCCCAGCCACCTGGAAAGGCCCAGGCCCGCCCCTATTGCCACCACGCACACAGGGCAAACTGCTTTTGCAAATCCCGCCGAGAATAATGTTAAAAATAAAAAACTAAAAAATATAATTAGTTTATTTTTCATTTTTATTGGATGCCTGTTTTCTGTTTTAATAAATCTATAATAGGTTCATCTCCAACTGTACAATTTTGCCCATCATACAAAAATGGTACGCCCACTTGGTCTGTGGCTATACCGCACTTTTGAGCCACCTGCGCCAAGATATTTTGGTTATCTTTATCGTTATACACCTCAAGCTGGGTGATTTGAATTTTGCTTAAAATATCATTCTGGCTCATAAAGTCATCCACATTTTTGCAATGAGGGCATCCGTCTCCATAAAATAAAATTATGCCTTCTGGAATTGGCACGGGCTGAACTTGACTCTGGTTAGGTCCAAAAAACCCGGACTGCCAAGCCCAGAATCCAGCTCCTAAGATAATCACTCCTATAATTATAAATATTATTGTTTTATTCATATTTTTATTAATTTCCTTAATTAAATCACAAAAAATTATTAAAATCAATATTGCTTATTGACACCCACCCTAGCCAGCGTTAACATAGTTTTAATAGTTCAATGAGCTGTTCATTGACATTTAACCAAGCCAAAAGAGATAGGGAGATCCAACATGGCACACTTCACCGATCAGGCAGAAAGCGTTATCCAAAACGCGAAGAGACAGGCAATGAAGAGGGGCGGAAAAGAGGTCATCGACGTAGACATACTTTGTGCTCTGGTGCAAAGCTGCGGGGGAAATTTGTTGCCACAACTAAATTCCTGCTCAATCTTGTGCAATGCAAATCTCAAAGATGAGCCCATCCAAGATTTAAACATCCCTTGGACCAGCCAAGCGATACTGGTTCTAGACAAGGCTCGGCAAAACGCTTGGCCCTCAGGACGTTGCGCTGGAGTTGAAGACCTACTTCATGGACTGCTTGCAGTTAAGGGAGAAGCCTCACGGATGATTCAGGGAACAACCGCTTCTTCAAAAACCAAACCCGCCATGGAAAAACGAGAAATTCGCGTGCACATCCGCTGGATGATAAGGCGCGACATGCCCGAAATACTAGCCATAGAAAATCAAGGCTTTGAATTTCCGTGGCTGGAAGAAGACTTTCTCCGATGCTTGCGCCAACGCAATTGTATCGGCATGGTGGCAGAACACGATGACCTAGTCGTAGGGTTTATGATTTATGAACTCCACAAAACTCGGATTCACGTGCTCAACTTTGCCGTAGCGCAAGATTATCGCAGGAATGGCGTGGGCACGCAAATGGTCGATAAGCTAATCGGCAAGCTTTCTTCCCAGCGCCGCACCCGGATTATTCTCGAAGTCAGGGAAACCAACCTGCCCGCCCAACTCTTCTTTCGCGCAAACCAGTTCCGGGCAGTATCGGTTTTGCGGGACTTCTTCGAAGACGTGCCCGAAGATGCTTATCTGATGCAACACAAGTTTATACGGCAAACCGCCGAACCTCTGTCCGTCAACCACATAGCTAACCTGGAGGAGTAAGATATCTCCGACAATGCCGAGGAACCAGTTCTTCGGCTTTTTTTTATTTTCAAAATGCTTGACATATTCATCAAAAAGTTATAAAAACATTATATCAGCCCTTTCCCAACCTGCCAGCCCGAGGAGAAAACCCATGGACGAAACGACAGACAAACAGCGTATGGAATGCCACGTTCGCTGGATGATAAGGCGCGACATGCCAGAGGTCTTGGCCATCGAAACCGAAAGTTTTGAGTTTCCGTGGCTGGAAGAAGACTTTATTCGGTATTTCCGCCAACGCAATTGTATCGGCGCGATAGCCGAGCACGACAACCGAGTTGTGGGGTTCATGGTTTATGAGCTTATGAGAAAACGCCTTCATGTCGCTAACTTCGCCGTCGCAAAGGAATTCCGTCGTCGCGGAATTGGCGGCCAAATGGTTGCCAAATTAATCAGCAAATTGTCTTCCCAACGCAGACGGCGAATAGTTCTGGAGGTCCGCGAAACCAACTTGCCGGCTAAAGACTTTTTCGCCTCACTAGGGTTTCGCGTGCTTTTCCTCCTGAAAAATCACTTCGGTGAGTCCGAGAACGCATACTTGATGCAATACATGCTTTGATACCAACCCTGCGCGCCAAACTCTGTTACGTTTGCTGGGGAGTCCAAGCTGAGGAACCAATTCCTCGGCTTTTTTTATGTGCTTCTATATAGTTTCATAGAAAGAGCATTCAATACCACGCTCACAGATGAAAATGCCATGGCAGCTGCAGCGATAGATGGGTTTAATAGCCATCCTGTAATTGGATAAATTATTCCTGCTGCAATTGGAATGCCTACAATATTATAAAAAAACGCCCAAAACAATCCTTGCTTAATTTTTCTTAAAGTATATTTACTTAAATCAATAGAAGACACCACATCTCTTAAATCATCTTTAATTAGCACAATTTCTCCTGTTTCCATGGCAACATCAGTGCCAGACCCCAAAGCTATCCCCAAATCAGCTTTAGCTAAAGCCGGAGCATCGTTAATGCCGTCGCCCACCATGGCAACAATATTGCCCTCTTTCTGAAGTTTTTCAATTTCATCGGACTTTCCTTGCGGTAAAACTTCAGCCAGCACCCTGTCTATTCCAACTTGCTTTGCAATGGCGTCTGCCACTCTTTTATTGTCTCCGGTTATCATGGCAACTTGTTTTCCCATCTTATGCAGGGCATCCACGGCTTCCTTGGAATTCTCTTTTAGCACGTCTGCCACGGCAATAATCCCAATAACTTTTTTATCATAAGATAAAATCATAGCTGTTTTGCCTTGATGCTCCAAGCTAATCATTTTTTCCTCAATATCATCTGTTTTAATTTTGTTATCGGCCATTAGCTTCCTTGTGCCAAGCAAAACCTGTTTATTTTCCAAATCAGCTTTTACGCCTCCTCCCGGCACAGCCTCAAACCCTTCGGCTTCGCTTAGGGCAAGCTTATTTTCTTTGGCCTTATTTACAATAGCTTGGGCCAAGGGATGCTCAGAATTCTTTTCTATTGACCCTGCAATTTCTAAAACACGGGAGGCTAAGCCTACCTTCTTGGCGGAGGCAGGCTTAGCCTCCTCAACCGAAACAATATCTGTGACCACGGGCTCTCCTTTTGTAAGAGTTCCTGTTTTGTCAAAGACAACCATATTAATAGTCCTGGCTGTTTCTAAAGCTTTGCTAGATTTTATTAAAATTCCTTTTTCAGCTGCCAATCCCGTGCCCATCATAACAGCTGTGGGAGTAGCCAGCCCCAAAGCGCATGGACAGGCAATAATCAAAACCGCCACAAAAATAGTCAAAGCAAAGCTAAATGGATATCCCAAAAGAAGCCATAAGATACCGGCCAAAAAGGCAATTACAAAAACGGTGGGCACAAAATAAAAAGAAACCTTGTCCGCCAAAAGCTGAATGGGAGCCTTAGAACCCATTGCGTCTTCCACAATTTTTATAATTTGGGCCAGCATGGTCTGGCTTCCCACTTTTGTGGCTTCAAATTTTAAAACTCCGGTTTTGTTTATTGTGGCTCCAATAACCGTGTCTCCCTTTTTCTTTTCTACGGGCATACTTTCTCCTGTAATTGCTTTTTCATCCACGCCAGAATAGCCGTCTACAACTGTGCCATCCACGGGGATTTTTTCTCCTGGTTTTACCAGCACAATATCTCCTGCTTTTACTTCGTCTATGGGTATTTCAAGCTCCCTGCCATCTTTTATTATAATGGCTGTTTTGGGCTGAAGCCCCATAAGCTTTTTAATAGCTTGGGAAGTTTTTCCTTTTGTAACAGCTTCCAAATATTTCCCCAAAGAAATAAAAATTAGAATAAACGCAGCAGACTCAAAATAAAGTCCTTCCATTGGTATGGTTTTGCCAAAAGCCAAAACCACCACAGCCAAACTATAAAAATAAGCTGCAGCAGTTCCCACTAAAACCAATGTATCCATATTTGGACCGGCATGCAAAAGTTTTTTGGCTCCCGAGGCCCAAATATTAAACGATGAGGCAATAACAGCTGTTGTAAAAATAATTTGGATTAAAATTCCATATTGCAAAAAAAGCTGAGGCATGGGCAAGCTCAGCATTTTTCCCATTACTATATAAATAACAGGCAATCCAAACAACAAAGAAAGCACAAAACGATTTCTAAGTTTTTTTTGCTGACTATCAGCCATATTATGCCCCCCTCCTCCATGTTCGTGGCCGTTGCCTCCGTGCACATGCAAATATTCGTCTATTGCCTTGTAACCCAGTTTGTTAATAACTTTTTTAACTTTTTCTTTGTTTGTTTGATTTGAATCAATATCTAAATAAGCTTTTTCTGTGGCCAAATTAACGTTAACAGAATTAACGCCTTTGTGCTTTTTTAGGCTATGCTCTATGGTGGCCGCGCAAGAGGCACAAGTCATACCTTCTATTTTAAATGTAAGTTTTTCTATTGCCATTATTTGTTTAAATCTTTTAATATTTTTTCTAAAGGCAAGTCATACATGGCGCACACCTGACCTATTTCCAGCTTATCAATTTCCAAACTTGCCATAGGGCAAGATAAGCACGGCACCCCATACTTTACTAAAACTTCTTCGCCCTTTTTGCCCTTTAAAATTTCTTTTAATGTTGTCTTCTTTGTTATTTTTATTGACATAAATTTTGTATTATGATAATTTTATTAATTAGTTTCACCGCTCTTAGCACCTCTCTACAAGGGAACGAATCATGGCTCAACAATGGGTTACCCTGATTGAAGGCGAAAAGGGAGTCACCGTTAGCACTTCTGAGATCGAACGATTTTATTATGTCGTCTCAGAGGCCCCAATGGGTCACTGTGAGGTGATCACAAAAAGTAGACAAGCACTCCGAGCTGACTGTAGCTACTTGGAGTTCCGCCAGCGCCTAGGGCTACAGGGCTGAATAGAAGCCCCTTAGTCACACTCTTTATTTTCCGGCATCGTGCGTATGCCGGTTTTTTTATTTTTTAATTTATTGCTTCTATTGTACCGTTTACCATTCCCATCCAACAACTAAATCTGTATTTTCCGGCTTTTTCTGCGGTAAACTCTTTAATGCTTACTTTACCCGGAGTCAGGCTTATGGACCCGCTAAACAAATTTCTTGAAATAATGGCGTTTGTGCACCCGGAAGTACCAGTGTCTGTAATTTCCCATCTTACAGGAACTCCTGCTTTTACTTTTATGTAATCTGGGCTGTAGCCTGAAGCAGAAGCATTCATTTTTACAACTTGTTTGCCATCCACAATAGGAGGTAGCCCCTTGGCATCTGCAGTAGCTGTTTGACCTTGCCCTGCATTTAAATTAATGCCCGTGAAGCCCAAAACATTTATCTGACTATACATATTAAACAAGGCAAAAAATAAAACCAAAAACCCTGCCACTTTTGAAAACCTTTCTGCTAAATGCGGTTTTGCCAAAAACTTTACGCTGGAAAGCCCTATAAGCATAAGCATAGGAGCTGTTCCCAAGGCAAAAGCCAACATAATTAAAGATCCCTGTACCACACTTCCAGACAAAAGAGCTAAACCTTGAGCTGTAATGGTAAACCCGCAAGGCAGGAAAAAAGTTGCGGCTCCCATTAAAAACGGCATGTATTTACCCTGAAAATTCTTTTCGTCTGCAATATATCTGGTTGCAAACTTTGGCAAAGTAAACTGAAATTTGCGAAACGCCTTTACTCCTAGCATTTGCAGTCCTAGAGCCACCATTAAAAAAGAAATTGCAATAACCAAAAATGACGTAAACTGAAAAGATATTTGTAGCCTGCTTCCTATTATGCCCAGCACCGCACCCAGTGCTCCATACGAAACCAGCCTTCCTGCGTTGAACAATAAATGTGGCTCAAGTTTCCGGTAGGTTGTCTGCTCGTTTGCATAAAGCTCCTGCCATTGTTTTGACATAGACAAAACTATGCCCCCCACCAATGCCGCACAACTAGAAACTCCTGCCAATAAACCAAGACCCAAAAATGCCAGCAAAGAAGATGAAGAACCTACATTCAAAATTCCAGAAACTCCGGATTTATTTAGAAACAAAAAAGCTATAATTATAACAATCGCTATATTAAAAGCTACTAAAGTTGTATTTGTTTTGCGCCCGTCATTGCGAGAAGCTTGTGACGAAGCAATCTCGTTTTTAAAATTAGAAAACGTATAATTTTCCTTCTTAAAAATTTTGTTTAAATTTTCTAAATCAGGTTTATCCCCTTCGTATTCCACCACTACCTTTTCTTTGCTTGTAGAAGCTTCCACTGACTTTACACCAGGCAAATCCAGAAGCTTTTTCTCAATTAATATTTCGCAGGACGCGCAATGCATCCCCTTTACCGAATATATATGTTCTTTGGCCATTTTTGTATATTTAGGAGCGAGCTAAATAGATTTTTTCGAGGAGAGGGTGCCCCGTAGAGAGGCTCTCCCCGCAGAAAAAGTTTATTTGGCGAGCGTAAATTATTTGTTAAACAACTTAGTAACTTTTAAGATTTCTGTTGTCATTTCTTGTTTTTTCTTTTCATTTTTAGTAGCCATAGCATTCTTAAAGCAAGAATTTAAATGGTTTTCCATTAGCATTTCGTGGGCGGACCTTAAAAGCCCTATGGCAGCCAAATTTTGCTGCATGATATCCACGCAATAGTTATTTTGCTCTGTCATTTCTATCATTTTAGCCAATAAACTATGCGCTTTCTTAAAATTTATCAACGCTTTTTCTTTATGTGTTGTTATCATATTTTTAAAAATAATAATATATAATTATATATAACAAATACATTCTTCCTTGTCTTTACAGCATCCCCCGCAAATGTGATTTTTATCCTGCTCAATCTGGCTGCATTGGCACTTCCTCACGGCCTCTATTATAAAACTTTTTTTTCCGCAATCGCATTTTTCGGCTGATTTAAAACAAACCTTGCAAACCCCATTATCTGATATTTCACACCGGCATCTTTGCTGCATGATTTTTATATTAAATCTTTTTTCTTTTGCTCAAACTCCTCTTTATTTATTTCACCTTTAGCATATCTTTCCTTTAAAATATCAAGAGCAGAATTATTTTTAGAATTATTACGCCAGGGTGACGTCACCGACCATTTGACCAAAAAAGCAATAAGCAAGGCCAATAAAATCCAAAAAATTATCATAAAAATAAATCCAAAAGGAGAATAGCCGTAACCCATCATGTTATATCCATATCCCTCATTTTGAGGCCAATACCCCATCATACCCTGCGCATGTGCAAGATATGGCAGAAAAATAATACCAGCCAAAAAGAATATTAGAATTAATAAAATATATTTTTTCATATGATTATACCCATACCTGAGGTATAGGTCTAGTATAGCAAAATAAAAACCCCTGTCAAGTCTTTTTATATTATCGCTCTCTAACTAAAACTATCCTATTTTTATTTAAATAATTTTTTATCGTAAATTTTAAATATTTCCTTTTTTATTGCGTTTGCCTTACCGTGCTTTATCAGGCCGATATAAGAAGCGAGTTTTTCCTTCTTAGAATCTCTTAAAACATTTTTTAGCATTCTGTTCTTTGTTTTGTTTCTTAAAACTCTATATCCAAAAAAGTTTACCCAGCCTAAAAAATCGACTCCCGAATTTAATCTATCAATAAAAACCTTATTTGGGTGCAATGTGAGTTTCAATTTTATTTGTAAAAATTCCTGTATTTTTGTAATTAAACTATCTAAATAAGTTTTGCTTTGTGAAAAAACCACAAAGTCATCTGCATATCTAATATAGTATTTCACTTTTAACTTGTGTTTTATAAACTGGTCAAACTCATTTAAATACACATTAGCAAATAGCTGGCTGGTAAGATTGCCGAGAGGCAATCCGTTCGGCTTGAAGCTAAAAATAATTTCTCTGAGAAGGTTTAAGATGTTTATACTTTGGTTGTCGTACGACAACCTGACACGCTTTTGCAAAATTTCAATTAAAGTTTGCTGATCTATGCTGGCAAAAAACTTTTTGATATCGCACTTTAAAATCCAGCAGGTTTTCGTGTTGTTTTTAGATACAATTCGCGCGAATTGTTCAAATCTATCTATGGCTTTATGCGTGCCTTTGTTGTTTCTACAAGAATAGGAGTCTGCAATAAATGTTTTATCAAAAAATGGGTAGAGCACTCTGTAAACTGCGTGGTGCAACAATCTATCTCTTGCGCTAGCTTTGTGGATTATTCTAGGTTTTGGGTCGCTTATCTTAAACTCTTGGTATTTACCGTGTTTGTATGTTAAATTTGACAATTCATGCTGTAAATTAAAAATGTTATCCATTAAATAAAATGAAAATTCTTGAACATCCTTTTTACTGCGCTTCCCCCTAACAAACTCCTGCCATGCTAAAAGTAAATTATTAACGCTAATTAAATTATCAAACTTATGTTGCAAAATAATTTTCATAATAAAAATAACTATTCATCTAATCCCCCCCCCCCAGCCAGTTTAATCTGGCAATAACTCAAAAAATGGTTGAAACATACAAGCTGTGGCATAAATTTTTAGACGACTTTCAAAAAAATTCCCGCTACACATTGGGAACAAAAATTGATTCATTATTTTTAGACACGATAGAAAATATGATAAAGGCAAGGTATTCAGATAAAATAGAAAAGCAAATCTTTTTAAAAAGAGCTTCTGTAAAATTAGACCTGCTTAAATTTTTTCTGCAAATCTCTTGGGAAATAAAATCACTGGAAGCTAAAAAATATATAAAGTTGTCTGAAAAACTAAATGAAGTCGGTAAAATGTTGGGAGGCTGGATAAAATCACTGAATTAAAAACCACCTTAAAAAGGTGGAAAAACAAAGAGAGTTGCGGGGACGGACGAGCCGGTAATTGGAGTTGAAATCGTTGTTGATCCAGTTGTAGTTCAGGTACCACTGCTTGCCATTCCAGTACAAGTACCACACGTTGCGGTTGCCGTTCGGATTCTGCCAGACAAAAATGCACAAAATATCTTCCTAACCACTGCCCCTTGAATGCTCTTAGGGCTGTACCGATGATATAATATTTTGCGCCAAGTATCTTCGTTTTTTAGAAAATCAGGCGCGACACTTGCAAAAGCTTTGCCTGCCGACAAACAGGCTTAACCGTTGCAATTCTGCGCGTTCCTGAAATACAGAATTCGACCACCCAAAGCCTACATCTCACGCAAAAACTTTCTTACAGAAAAAATACTAGCCGTGAATATATTAGCCTACTATCCAATTCTATATTAACACTTTTTATTAAAAATAAAATCCCCGTTTGCTGTAGCAAACGGGGATAACTTGTCCAAGGGACTAACGAGAGAGCCGGGCTCTCAAGTGTCCAGGGACTTTTGATACTTGCGGGGACGGACGAGCCGGCCATAGGAGTCGAAACCGTAGCTGACCCAGCCGTCGCTCAGGTACCACTGCTTGCCATCCCAGTACAAGTACCACACGTTGCGGTAGCCGTTCGGATTCTGCCAGACTTCTGGGAAGACCAGCACAAACTTGCGCCATTCCACAGGAATCTTATCCTGGTTCCGAAGCATAGCTTCGGCGTGACGGAGTCCGCTGGAAATTCCTTTTTCCTTGGCCCGGCGGACTATCTCTTCTCCGACGATGCAATTCTCGTCCCTCTTCAGGAACTCCTGCAGTTCGGGCTCAAACTCGCCCAACTCGGCTTCCGCCGGCTCCAGGCAGGTCCACCCCTCCATGTTGCGCTCGATGTCAGCGACGAGGGTGAACACCACCCTCAGCGCCTCTACGACGAACGCGACGACTTTGGCGAACAGGGATTCGTTATGAGCGATCCCCGCCCAAAACTCTTTGCCAGCCCCGACCTTCCGGCCGGTGACAATGGCCTCATGGACCAGTCCGTAGTCCTCTCCAAACTGCGTAGCCATAATTAGGCTCCTTTTGTTGCGACACACCTTTTGTCCGGGCCTCCCGGATTTAAGACGCGCCATAGGTTGCACCTCTTAAGGCACTTTTAGAACCCTAAGAGGTGTAACCTATTTTACAAGTATCAATTTTTACGTGTAAATGTACAATCTTAACTATCTTTTATTATACCATACATTATAAAGATTTGTCAATAATTCCTCCGCCGAGGACTGTGTTGCCCCTGTAAAACACTGCAGACTGGCCCGAAGTTATCGCGCGCTCCCCTCTGCCAAAAATAATTTCCCCATTTTTAGAAAGTTTTGCTTTTATTAAAGGAGCGCGGTAACGAGTGCGTACATCCAGCTGAACCGGAAACTTTTCTGGTTTTGCTATCCAATGGATGTTTTTTATTTTTGCTTTTTTTGTATATAAATCTTTTTCAGAACCTACGTATATAATATTTTTCTTAATGTCTTTTTTTATCACAAAATAAGGCCCCTTTCCGTTTTTGATATCCAGCCCATGCCGCTGCCCTATTGTGTAATAATAAACCCCATCATGCTCCCCAATTACCAATTCGTGCGAATTGGTAAGCAAAATTATCTTACCGGGTTTTGGTTTTATATAAGACTTTAAAAAATTCCGCATATTTAACGGCCCAATAAAACAAACTCCTTGGCTGTCTTTTTTCTTGGCCACATGAAGCTTAAATTTTTTAGCCAGCTCTCTTACTTCCGGCTTTGTATAACCGCCAATTGGAAAAAGAATTTTACTTAACTGCTTTTGCCTTAATGTATACAAAAAATAAGTCTGGTCCTTATTTTTATCTGTGGATTTAAGTAAGCGAGGCATTTTGTTTTCTGCTTGCTTTTCAGGGGCAAAATTGCTTGGTTTCCCGCCAGGCGGGAAAATTTTGCCCGTGACTAGAGCGAGGCCCGCGCTGGCGGGACGAGCGTCAAGCAGAAAATTTAATGCTGAGCGACTAAAAATTTTATCGCCGAGCGGAGTCATAGCATAGTGCCCTGTTGCAATAAAATCTGCCCCTTCCTTTATAGCTTTGTCATAAAACAGCCCAAACTTTATGACTTTATTGCACATTACGTCCGGGTTTGGAGTAATGCCTTTTTTGTAGGAATCCACCATATATTTGCCCACTTCTTTTTCATATTCCCTAGAAAAATCCCAGGTCAAAAATTTTATGCCAAGTTGGTTCGCCACTCTCATAGCATCCTGCCTTTCTTCTTTCCAAATGCATTCTTGCCCCAGTACTTTTGGGCTCCACTGACGCATATAAACTCCTGTAACTAAAAATCCTGCCTGCTTTAACAGGGCCGCTGATACCGAGCTATCCACTCCTCCGGACATCGCCACGAAAACTCTTTTAATATTTTTTTCCATTTATTTAATTTAATGTTTTTTTATCAAAAAAACAAGAAAAAAAATCGGGAAACAGCGAACTGCCCCCGATAAACGCCAAAGATGACCCTACCTGTTCAGGCTGTTTGCCAGAAGCTTGGCAAAACAAGCCATTGCTTTGGCCCGCCGTGCTTCGACTGAGATGTATTCCACCATCTCAAAAGCTCCCTCAACACCTCCTTTTTCAACGAGAATCATAACGAGTTCTTCAAGATCATCCTGAACAATACCGCCATCCTCTTCATTGGCAAGCTCTGGCTGATACTGGTAAAGATCAATCTCAAACAAAACATCGTCGAAGCGTTCTTTGTTATGGATATCTCTGGCAAAGCGTCTGGCATTGCCAAAATCGATTTGCTGACGACTATGGCGACCGATCCTAGCACAGGCAACAGCACCCCAGAAAGACGTACTAAAACTTGTACTCATGACCAGGTCTCTAGCCCTGGCGGACATGTTTGCTCTTGCCAATTTCTCGGCGATAACAACCACCGCTTCATCTCGGATTCTTCCATGATTCATTTCTGCAATGGCCACGCCTATTGCCACGAGATCGTCCTGATTTCCGCTGGCAATTGCCCTTGCCACCATAATTTCGGCCCAGAGGACAGGGTCTTCTTCTTTGACCTCGGAAGCAATCTTGTCAATTGCTTCCAACGCTTTTTCAAGGTGCTGTTTGATGTGTTGTTCCTTCGCCACCGCCATAATCAATCCTTTCTTCTTGAGGAACTAAAAATGTGGCACCCCGCCACAATTTTTACGATACTAATTCTATATCAATATTATATTAAAACTATGTTTTTGTCAACCTCTTTTACCTCGTCCATTTTTCATATCTTTTTTCTATAATTTTCTTGGCTTTCTGAATAATATTGTGCTTTTTCTGCAATTCTGAAGAAATTTTTTTCTTATTTTTTTGAAAATAATCATAAACAGCTTCTATCAAAGCATCCACAGCAAGCACAGAACAATGATATTTTATTTTAGGCAAACCGCCCAGAGAACTAATTACATTGTCTTTTGTAGTTTTTAAGGCCTCATCTATTGTTTTCCCTTTTACTAAATCAGTAATAATAGAGCTTGTTGAAATGGCTGCCACGCATCCAAATGTTTCAAATTTTACATCTTTTATAATTTCCTCCTTTTTTTTATTCTGCCCTATTTTTATATACAAATGCATCACATCCCCGCAAACAATATTTCCAACCTTTCCGGTTCCATCTGGATTTTTAATTTTTCCGTAATTGTGGGGATTTTTAAAGGTTTCCAAAACCTTCTCGGTGTATAACCCACCACACATATTATTATTTGTTTGTATTTTTTTTGTTGTTTTCATAAATTATTTAAATGGGGACATTGCTCTTATTTTTTTTACAATTCCAGGTATTACTTTAAGTACATGTTTTATATCGCTGTCCTTTGTATATCTACCCAGGCTTATCCTTAAGGATCCATGGGCTTCCTGTGGCTTTAACCCTGTTGCCAATAATACATCGCTTGGCTCTAGTTTAAATGAAGAACAAGCAGATCCGGTAGAGCACTCTACGCCGTGCATATCCAACTGTATTATTAAAGACTCACCCTCCACAAACTCAAACCAAACATTTACATTATTAGATAGCCTTTCTTTTGGGTGTCCATTTAAGTGCGCACCATCTATCTTTAACAAACCCCTTATAAGCTGATCTCTTAGTTTAGTTAATCGGGCATCCTCTTTTTTAAATTCTTTTTTATAAATTTCAACTGCTTTTGCAAAACCTACCACGGCTGGCACATTTACGGTAGAACCGCGCAATCCATTTTCCTGCCCGCCCCCATGTAAAAGTGGCGTAATACTGGTCCCCTGTTTAATATATAAAAGGCCGGCTCCTTTTGGACCATAAATTTTATGGGAGCTGGCGGTCAATAAATCAATATTATTATTTTTTACGTCAATAGGAATTTTTCCAAAGCTTTGAGTAGCGTCTGTGTGGAAATAAACATTTTTCTCGCGACAAATTTTACCAATCTCAGAAATCTTTTGTATTGTGCCTATCTCGTTTGAAGCATGAATAACAGAAACTAAAATCGTTCCAGGTTTTATGGATTTTCTAACGTCTTCAGGATTTACCATACCGTACTTATCTACTGGCAATTTAGTGATATCAAATCCCTGCTTTTTTAACCAATTTGCAGATTCCACTATACAGGGATGTTCAATAGAAGAAATTATAATGTGTTTGCCTTTTTCCTTATTGGCAAAAGCTATTCCCTTTAGAACAGTATTATTACTTTCTGTGGCAGAACTAGTGAAAACAATTTCATTTGTGCCGGCGTTTATAAAGTCGGCAATTGTTTTTCTGCTGTTTTCCAACGCTATTTTTGCTTCCTGCCCCATTGTGTGCAACGACATTGTATTGCCAAATTCTTCAGACAAAAATGGCATCATTGTTTTTACAACGCGCAAATCTACTGGAGTAGCGGCTGCATAATCTAAATATATTTTTTTTGTAGCCATTTTATTTTATTAGCTGGGCCAAAGTTATTGAATTCAATGTTTTATTAAAAGATTCTTCTAGTTTCTGCCAAACATTTTGGGCAGAACAACTTCCGGATTTTATACAAGCTTGGCAATCAACTGTCTTTTGATTTTCATCTAAAACAGAAATAATCTCTCTTACGTTTATTTTTTTGGGAGGCCTAGATAGAAAGTACCCTCCAGAAATGCCTTTTTTTGATTTAACCAAATCAGCCTTTTCAATTTTTGAAATTATTTTTTCCAGAAAATCAAAAGGAATCCCTTCTTCTTTGGAGATTCTTTTTGTAGAACACACCTGCTTTGCCCCGCCAAGAGGATTATAATTCTTAGCCAAAAAAAGCATTGCCCTTAATCCGTATTGTGATTTCTTGGATATTTTTATCATTGATAGCCAGCTTAAAACCGACTTATTCAGTCGGCTTTATCTTATCACGCTACATCCTCCCCTGTCAACTCTCCTAGCTGTTCTTATAAAAATAATTTTTCAATCTGGAAATCTGCCAAATCAGCATGGTATTAAGCGCCAAAATAATCACGAAAATTAAAATCAAAGCATTCCCTCCTAAAAATATACCTCCCATTATAGCCACTATAGCAGCTCCCATTGTGGTAACTATGTTGTCCATGGAAACTCCCACAATAGCATCCCCTATTCTGCCCTTAGGATTTACTGTAAAATTATGTATAACAATCATTTCCCCCAGGCACCCTATTATTCCTGCCAGGACTCCTGTCATTACAAATGGTAATCCGGTTAAATCAGAAAATACTTTTACTGCATTTACCATGGTTTCAGCGGCAAATAATATGGCCACACCGGAAAACAGTAAATGCACAAATATTGTGGTTATAGATTTTTTGTGATAATAATTTTCTTCTTCCTCCTCTGCAAGTCGGCTCTCCTCTTTCTTTGATTTTCTAAAATAATAAATGGCAAATATACAAAGTACCAAAATCACAACTCCCACTGGTTTCACTAATTGGTATAAGTCACCAGTCATTCCTGCTGGCGGATTGCTTAGTCTGCCAAATAATACCATTGAGATAGCAACAGCAGCTGTCAAAAGGGTCAAAACATTTAAAATATCTATAGAACTATCAAATTCGCCTAGAGCTGGTTTTACCTTATGATCTTTCAATGGAGTTACTGTGCCTAGCTTCTTTATAAAGGGAAACATTAATATTGGTTTACCCTTTTGATTGGCCAAATTTTGCCTGTACACGCACCAAACAGCATGTCCTATGTTATATATATTAGATCCAAACGTTGTGGCAGCGGCGATAATAGCATAATTAATTGCTGCCGTATAATCAGTGCTAACCAGCCTCAAGCTGATAATGGCAGCCACTACTCCAAGTATCATATCGGGAAAAGCGGTCCCCAGAGACTGGAGCATTCCTCCTGCCAGCTTTGTTTTTTTGCTCAATGCTCCGGTTGTTTCTTCTATTATTTTGGCTGTGCCCTTTAAAACAAAAAGTGCTCCAAAAAGTAATACAAACACCACTGCAACCATTCTTACCCAAAAAACATATGGCTCTTCAATAAATTGTTCTACAACAAAACGTAAAATCAAAGCTCCCACAACATAAGTAAAGAGCTCAAAAACCGGCGACTTAATTATTTTCATATTAAATATTATTTACAATTACTGGTTGTTTTGGCTATTCTGTTTTCTGGCAAAAAAGAAAATATAAACTATTTCCAATATTCCCAGGGTATTAACAATCAGTAAAATTACATACCAAGCTGTCTGGTTGTTTCTTGCTGCTTTCCATAAAGCAATTCCCTTCCAAACAATAACCCATACTGCCAAAATAGCAAACAGCACCATAAATAATGGATGTGTGTTTAAATAATGAGCAAAATCTATTAATTGTTGTTCTTTTGGTGTCATGTTTTTTTATTTAAATTTTTAATAATTTCGTAGCCTGCGACCCCAAAGGCTACAGATACGTTTAATGACTCTTTTTTACCTTTCATGGGTAATTCAATTATTTTATCACACTTTTTCAAAATATTCTGTGAAATTCCCTTAACTTCATTTCCTAGAATTAAGGCTAATGGAAATTTGGGCTTAAATTTTGTAATAAGAACTGACTTTTTGCTTTGTTCTAGCCCTACTATATTTATTTTATCTTTTTTTAATTTATCTATCAATCTGCCAGTCTGTTTATAATACTCAAAAGGAACACTGTTTTCTGCGCCCAAAGCTGTTTTTGAAATTTTGTGATGAGGTGGCTTGCCGGTTATCCCACATAAAAATATTTTACTTACACCCAAAGCGTCAGAAGTCCTAAAAATAGACCCCACATTTTCCAGACTTCTTATATTGTCTAAAATCACATAAAAATCTTTCATTTTACAATTTTATCGCTTCGTCGCCTAAAAGGCAAACCAAAATGACATTGGCTTAAGTTAATTTTACTTTGCCAAGATTTTGTATTATAATTTCATAGTAAATAAAAATTTATATGAAAATATTAATTACGGGGATAACCGGTTTTGTGGGATCGCATTTGGCTGAATATTGTTTGAATATCGAAGGCGCTGAGGTTTATGGGACAATATTATCCCACCATTTAGGAGACGAATTATCAAGGGTTGAGAATATTAAAAATAAAATTGTGATTCTAGAGTGCGACCTCACAAATAGGGTGGCTATACAAAGAGTTTTGGATAAAGTAAAGCCAGATAAAATTTTTCATTTAGCTGCTCAAAGTTTTGTGCCAACCTCATGGCAATCTCCTGAAGACACTCTTTATAACAATATAATTTCAGAACTAAACATTTTTGAGGTAATTAGAGATGTTGGTATAAACCCGATAATCCAAATAGCTGGAAGTTCTGAAGAATATGGCCTTGTATATGAAAAAGAATTACCCGTTAGAGAAGAAAATCCGTTGAGACCATTGTCACCCTATGGAGTTTCAAAAGTTGCCCAGGATACTCTCGCCTGCCAATACTATCACAGCTATGGTTTAAAAACAGTTGTAACTCGGGGGTTTAACCATGAAGGCCCAAGAAGGGGTAGCCAATTTGTTACGTCTTCTTTTGCTAAGCAGATAGTTGAAATAGAAAAAGGCAAAAAAGACCCGGTGATATTCACGGGCAACCTAGAATCTAAAAGAGACTACTCAGACGTTAGGGATATGGTAAATGCTTATTGGTTGGCGACCGAAAA
>Ga0172381_10002764_pt1 | contig 19017 bp, 27 predicted proteins | sample Leawel6488metaG_FD_119754 | JGI IMG/M metagenome (GOLD analysis project Ga0172381, IMG submission 119754) | Leachate microbial communities from a municipal landfill in Southern Ontario, Canada - Leachate well 64-88 metaG | ecosystem: Engineered > Solid waste > Landfill > Unclassified | place...
TATCGACGCCGAAATCGTTGAGTTGAAAAACGACATTGTCGAGCAGCTCAAGAAAGAAGAAAAAGAGCAACCAAAACAATCACAGGCCGAAATCATGCGCGAACTCGGATACGACACACCAAAAAGTGCCGATATGCGTGTATCTGACACAACACCAGAACAGGTCGAATTACCAATTGACACAGAAAAACCTGCGCCAATTGAATACACCGGAAACCTGGCAACACTGGGCGGCAACAAAGGCCACAAGTACCCGGCGCTGTGGGCCCGCGAAATCATGAGCAACTTAGGCAAGCTTGGCGTAAACGAATACAAAGCTGATTACGTTTTGCAGAATCTCATGCTTCCAGCGGATACCGCGCCTGACAAAGTGATTGAGGCTATCAATCTATACTTGATGGCGGAAGGCAAAGAGGCGAAGTGATGCCGGTAACCGAAATCATAGCCGTGTTGTTGTTTCTGGCGCTGGCGTTTGCTTGCATGGCCTGCGCTCCAAAATCGAATTAGCCATTTTATGCGGGGCGCGCATGCAAACGCGCAAGGTGAGACATGGAAAAATCTATTCAAGAAAAACTTGATCTTTTATCAGAGTATCAAGCCCAGGTCGACATCCTGGCTATGCAAAAGCGCGAGCTTATCGAGGCCGTGAAGGTTCCGGATGAGGTTTTGTCCATCCAGAGAGAGGCCAACAAAGCCAGGCAGGAATACGACGCTCTTCTGGCCCGCGCCAAACTTACACGGTCCCAGGAAAAGGCCGACGCGTTATCCAAGATCAAAGACCCCGAAATGCCTTCGGAATTTGTGAAGGCCCTGGCGGATGCGCGGATCGAGCGCGAGAAGATCGAAGCGCGGTTTTCGTCCCTCGAAGAAATTGAGGCACAAGCCACGCGCGAAGCAAAGGCAAAAATTGACGCTGTTCTACAGGAAAAAACAAGCGACGTGTACGCTCAACTCGCAATCCGGAAACAAGAGATTGAAGTGGAGTTCGGCGACAAACTGGACGCGCTCAACTCAAATATCTCCAAACTTACAGACGAGATCAAGGCCGATGTTGAACGCGAAGGTAAATCGATCAAGGGTAAATTACTCCATGCGGTCTACGCCGCCGGTCGCATCACGTGGAACACAGACAAGATGGAAGCCTGGCTTGTGGATCACCCGTTTTTGCGCGAAGCCCGCAAGGAAGGCAAGCCATCCGTATCCATTCGTAAGATTTAGCCATCTTCCTCCTTCCCCCTGAAAGCCCCGGTCAGCAATGGCCGGGGCAGGGAAGAACATTACAAACCGAATAGGCAACTCCCGCCGAGGTGCATTATGCACTTGCGACGGATTGCACTGCTGGCGGTTCTCCATAATCACAAATTCCGGCGTCCGACGAGAAGGGGCCGAGCCGCCAGTGTTGTACCAGCCGATGCGCTTGCTGTCTGATCAGCGACCCGAAAGGGTGACGGGGGATTTGTCCACCAGATACGGACAAAAAACAAGCGATACCGGGCAGTTCCTAATACGACGCGGTAATAGATGGACGGAGCGCTTAGGCTGATCTCAGGCAAGGTGAGCGGATTTCCTTGCGGCATTGCGCACGCCGAAGATGCGCATGGTCGGCGATGTGGACGTGAACACATTAATCATTCACAGGAGGACCCGTTTGGGTGTCCGTGCAAGTGGACGGCTGCTGCGGTTAGGTTCCGGAGCATTTCCGGAAAGCACAAAACGGGAGGCCCGTAAGGGTATCAGCAAAACGAGGCGCCAGCAATCCGCGCCTATCCTGTGGAAAACCCCGTCAACTCGGGGCCGACCAATTTATCCCAAAATAAGGAGGTGAATTATGTCCCCACCCTCAACAAACGGGGAGTAACGAGACTTGATAGACCAAAAGAAAGCTTGGTCGGTGGAGATCACGTTCAAAGCCGACCACCAAAACACACATTGAATTGTTTTACTGCGCGAGTGAAAGCCGACTATAGAAACCAGGCTTGACATCCGGGAGAGATGCCGGAACATGCCAGCATAGCTCAAGCAAGAGCCCAGGGCCTGAACACCTGGCGATGCGCGTTCAAATCGCGCTGCTGGCCCTACCAAAATTTAGGAGGTGCCGTATGCGGGCGCACAGGCCGGAGCGGTAAACCGGGTAAAGGCCCTACAAACAAAAATGGACAGAGGCAACTATGAAAATAAACGACAAAGTCGCAACACCAAACGGACCGGGCGTCATTGATGGTCGAACGCCTGAAGGAAAAATAATCGTTCGTCACAAAATCAAGGAAATGACGGGAAACGATGCGGGTAAATGCACAACGCCCAGGGCTGTAATTGTGGCGCTGTACGAATATGACGAAAAAGACATAATTTGATCACCCGCGCCGGTGGGTGTAAAACGGGTGAAATTTATTTCGTGGAGGTTACTCTCTGCCAGATTGATTTTTCACCTGCCGGCGCTTTCATAAAAAATCATTGCTGCCCCGTTCGCGTTTGCCTGTACGGCTAGATAGGCGTGCGACTGAAGTGATCAAGAAAAGGCGCGCTGTATTTACAACGACGACGGACCCAAAAACGTATCCGTCAAGCGGCGGGGTGGCGAGTTATGGAGGAATGAATGAAACCTATCTTGATTTGCTTGATTTTAGCCGCTGTCATGTTCATCGTGCTGTATTTATTCCAGGCCCCGCTGTGGGCCTGCGCCGTCGCTGCGGTTTATGTTTTCGCAGCGACATTGTTTACAGTTGGGATGCTCAAGGTGATGGGCGTAGGGAGGACTGACAAATGAGCGAAACAAAAGGCGAGTACGATGCACTACAAAGATACAACAAAATGGTAGACCATCTCAAGTCGATGTCTGCTTCAGAGCGTTATTTGTATTTGATAGCCATCGTCGAAATATCTGGTGTGTCTGTTGATATCAAATTGAGCCGGAATGAAAACGGATGTGACGAGAATATAAACTTTTCGGTCAGTGGGTCAGGTCAAGAGGCGGTGTCTCAACCATCCCGTGCCGACGCGGAAGTTATTAACGGCCTGCGCCTGAAGGTCGAAGAGCTCGAAAAGCGCGCCGACATGCACGCGCGGATCAACAGAGAAGTCGCCGAGGCACTCGGGTTACCGACTGGCGAGAGTTGGCACGATTTGGGTGAGCGCGTCGAAAAGATGCACGATGCACTTCAACGAATTGCTGACTGGCCCGACGCGTACCTTGAGATGTTCCCCGAGCCAGACTTCGGCAAAGTCGATGAGCTGCTCAAGGCTGGTGGTCAATCTTTGTCCTGCGTTACTGCGTCGAACATGCGGCACGTGGTAAAGCGCGTCGCGGAGATTGCGAGGGAGGCCCAAAAGTGAAAGTCATATCGTTGGGTTTTGGCGTCCAGTCTTTTACTCTCGCCGCGATGGTCGCGCTCGGTGAACTGGAATCGGTTAGTTTTGCAATCCACGCCGACACGACGCACGAAAGTGCGTTGACGTATCGGTTTGCAGAAAAGTGGACGCCGTGGCTCGAAGAACGCGGAGTTCGTGTTTTTACGGTTGAGCCAAATATAAAACGCTCCGACCCCGTAGACAACGGTTGGGGTATGCAAGATGTTCCGTTTTACACAATTAACCCAAACGGAGATCGAGGTCAAGGGAAAAGGCAATGCACCACCGCATGGAAAATTACCCCCATGCGCAGATTTATCCGCCGGTATCTCTATGAGGAATTCGGCATTGAGTCTCCAAATCCAGGCGCAGTAGAGCAATGGATAGGCATTAGTCTTGACGAGTTCCAGCGGATGCGAGAGAGCGACGTCAAGTACATCACCAACCGCTGGCCGCTGATCGAAAAGCGCATGACGCGCCAAGACTGCGTGAAGTGGTTGGATGCTCACGGTCTTGAGGTCCCGCCAAAGTCTGCGTGCACATTCTGCCCGTTTCACTCGACGGCAGAGTGGCGCAGGATCAAAAACACGCCGGAAGACTGGAAAGAGGCGGTCGAAGTTGACCGCGCCATCAGGCAGGCGCGACCGCCATATGACTTATTTGTGCATCCCGCACGCAAGCCGCTCGAAGAGGTTGACCTGCGCACCGCTGAGGAAAAGGGCCAGCTTAGCTTGTGGGACGCGGAGTGCAGCGGGATTTGTGGAGTATAGGAGGTGCTCAAGTGACAGACAAAAACTGGAAAATCACCGATCTATTTACGGGCGAAGAAAAGCCCGTAGAAATCTTTCGGAACGAACCAACGCAAGAGTGGATCGAGGGATGGAACGCCGGTATGAATGGCGATGATCGCAACCCATATGAACCTGGATGCGTCCAGCACGGCGACTGGCAGGAAGGGCATGACGATGCGGAGATGGACTGAATGAACGAAAGCAGCGTTGACACACTCTATCGGCGTTACGAATGGATTTCTCACCGCTTGGAAACGGAAGCATATAAATTGCAGATGAAGGGAAGAAATAAGCCTCTCAAGCAGTTTATTCCTTGCAAAAAGGCATTAGTGTTTACGTCTGCAATGGCAAGTAGCGCCGGGATTGTCGCCGGGGTTGTTATTCCCGCGGCATCCAGCGCCATCTGTGCCTGCCACCCGGGGCTTTCTGAAGCGGATTTGTGGAACCTGTATTACCAGGCTGTGCAAGCAATCCCGTATATCGAAGACGAGAAGGAGCATAAATCATGACCACAAAAGAGGACCGCGCCGAGTTGCTGGCGCTGGCAGAGAAGGCATACAAAGGTCCGTACTCATGGGAGTACGAGGCGATGGGATTAAAACATTCGCAAGATGACGCGAAATTTATTGCGGCCGCTGCCAATCTCGCCCCCGACCTGGCGCACGAAGTCGATGAGTTATCCGGAAAAGTCGGAGAACTGGAGGCGGAACTTGCCCGCCTGCAAGCGAAAGAAAAAGAGTGGTACGGATTTCTTCAACGAACCATAGGTAGCGGGTCGGTCGTGAATTTTGCCGCACGCTGGCGGGAGATGGAAGCGGAACTCGAACAGTTGCGCGAGGAAAGCAGGTGGATACCAGTGGAAGAGAGATTGCCGGAAGATGATGTTATGGTCCTGGTCTGGAGGAAATGTTCTAAATATTCGTATCCTCAATATACTGCCGTTCACAATTCCGGTGAGTGGTTCTCGAATGGCGGCAGGAAGGTAAACAATATCACCCACTGGCGCCCGCTGCCAGCCGGGCCGGAGGTGAAACCATGAACGACACCCCATTTATGCCAACGCGGGAAGAATGGGAAGCCGCACAGAAGAAAATCCTTCAACTGGTCGATGAACACCAGGCCGACATCGAACGCATCGCGCGACTGGAAACGGAACTCGAGCAGTTGCGCGAGGCGATTCGATGGATTCACGTTGAAGAAAAACTTCCACGGGTACCAGAAGGAAAGAGACGCATCGACGTGGAAATCGTGTGGGTTTATGATAAACGGCCTGATGATGTCCACTATGGGTTGACGACTTATTTTATGGACGAAAGTAACCTGGTCGTTTTCGACGGCGACCTCGACAAAACCGTCATCGCGTGGAGGTACATACCTCCGATTTTGATCGATCTCATGAACCCGGGGAGGAAGCCATGAGCCTATCAAGCACCGTGATCGATCAAATCACAACAATCAACGCTCAGATTGCGCTGATCGAGAAATTGCGCGAAGAGAAAGCGCGGTATCGCAAAGCGTTGATCGAGATCGCAGCGATGACGAAAGGAAACATCATTATCCAGTATCCAATGGATGCGCTTGATGATGTTCATGATATTGCGGTTCAGGCAATCAAGCCCGAAAAGAGGATGATAGGATGAAACAAGGCCCAATCGTTACAGACAGAAATTGGCGGCGCAAGCCACGACCGCAGGAAGTCAGGCGCGCGTCGATCAAACAGGTGCGCATCCTGCGCGGACAAATCGAGATGTTGCGCGGCTGCCTGGCGTGGGCCAACCGGCGCATCGATGAGTTGGAAAATTTGCAAACTAATCAAAAAAGTTGTATAATGGAGGTGCCTAGATAATATTGTTCTAAAGATTGTATACATACGTCCCTTGCTCTATAAGAACATGTTACCTAGGCAATAACATATTACAATCGTAGAGCAAGGGACGTATGTATTAAGGATGTATATGTCTACAGTTCGTGTAAAGAAAGACGGCCATTATTTCACGGCCAGCAATATACCGTTCAATGACGAGCGACTAAGTTGGGAGGCAAGGGGAGTTATGGGGTATCTGCTAAGCAAACCCAATGATTGGACAATCAGCAGAACCGATCTAATAAAGCGCGGCGATGCCGGAAGAGACAAGATACAGCGTATCCTCAAAGAGCTTGAAGAATGCGGTTATGTTGATCGCGTCAGACGTAAGCGCCCAGATGGAACATTTTATTATGAAACAACAGTTTATGAGGTTCCAACCGTGGACGGGTTTGCCGTACACGGTTCACCCGTCAACGGCAAACCCGTTCACTTAATAAGTACTGATCTTACAAATGACGAATCTACAAATAAAAGCGCGACAAAGCGCGCCTCCCTATCGCCTGTCGGCGAAAATTTCAAAGACACTCCCGTTCATCCAGCTATCCAGGCCATAAAACAAGTCACCGGATATTATCCACGCAAGAACCTACACAAGCGCATCATTGATCTTGTCGGGGAAACGCCAGACATCACAGAAATAAAGAAGGCATTTGATACCTGGACGGCAAACGGATATAACCCGATGAACATGAAGGGTTGGTTATTTGACTGGTACAAAGAAAGAATGTATTACCTGGCTCCTCAGCAAAAACTGTAAATCGTCACTCCGCAACCCTGTAGGCGTTCTTCAAACTCGACAACGTCCGCTTCTTCATCTTTCCGGATTGCACCAAATATTCCAGCTTCGAGTAAGCCTGTTTTGCTGACATCCTCCATGCTTTTGCCATGTCTTGCACCGTCACCTCACCGGGTTCCAGCGTCGGCGATGGGAACATATCCGCGATCTCACGCGCAATTTCATCTCGATCAAATCCGCTCATAAGCCCTCAGATCAATGTGATGCACACATTCCAGAATGTCGTGCAACTTTCCGTCGATAATTTCGTAAGCATACATCCCAATATCGGACGTCGCTGCTGACCTTGTCGCCTGCAAAGCGTGATCATCCAGCATGCAGTAGCTGGGTGTGATCATGAGCGTCTTTGTGGCGCCGTGCCAGTCCAACATCACCTTGACCCGCTGGTGATAATGTGACCTCAAGACCAGATCGACGGTGCTGTCGGCATACAACATGTCCCTCAAGTAAAACATGGCGACGTTGCCGCGCAGCCAGTCACGGCTGCCTGGAAACGGACCATGATGAGCGCAGTCCACTTTTACACCACCGAACTCGATCAAGCCATGCCGGATTACTTTTGTATCGACCGCCTGTTTCTCGGTCGTCATCATTTGGGCGATCATGATTTCCGCGCTGTTTTCCTCAAAATTGTGCGCGCCGGTGCCCGCCACGATCCGCACGTGCTTCAAATTTGGCAGCGCATACCACGGGCGCAAGTTTTCGGCCGCGATCATGATTTGATCCGCATCGCGCGTGCTGACAAGTTGCCGGGCATACTTCTTGCCGTGGGTCATATCGCCGTTGTGGATGAGCAAGATTTCATCATCGCCCGCAAACTTTTTCACCTGCTCGATATCATCGGAATAATATTTCCAAAGCGCAGATTGGCTTTCGTTCAGCTTTGGATGATAGGGCGACAGGTTCCCATTGTCATCCTCGTAATACAAAATCGTTGCCGGGTTCAGCAGGCCAACCCGGCAACCTCCATGCGTGTCACTGTGGACAGCTATTATTTTTCGCATCATTTATAGATGGCGTTTAGCTTATCCAAGACTGCCTGTGCAATGGCTTTTAGCTCTCCGATTGCAGTCACGACCGCGGTCAGATCGACGGTCACGGGTGTTTCTGGTTCGTCCGGTTCGTCTGGTATTTCCGGATCGGTCGAAGTTGTGAAATTTAATTCCTGGTAAAGCGTCTCTTTCGACCCGTTATAAAGCACACTAAGTGCGCCGTCAACCAGGTTGTAGGCATAAAACCAGAAATGCCAGGCGGGTTCGGTAGAGCGCCAGTATGAAAGGCTCGGTTTCTGTCCATCGGCAGGGATGCCGTTTTCTGTTGTCGCCCATGACGGCGCGCTCAATCCGTTGGCCTCGATCAAACTTACAATCTGCTGACTGTCGGGCCACGCGGTGACGGCATTCTTGTTCATGTAGAGGTAATTCGGAAGCTTGAACGCCTTCCAGATCATACTTAGCATCCACTGGCCGAATTTACCGATCCACACATCGGTCTGGCTTTTTCCTGGCTCCCAAACAAGCGCCGTTTTCGAGTTATCCATCATCACGGCATGTACGGCCCGCTTTGCGGTCCCGGCATAAATCTGCCCGCGGATTGCGGCAATCTGCTTGTCAACATCCACGGTCGGGAACCTGTCTTCGTTGTATCCCAGGCCAGACGAATACAATTCGTTGTTGTTCTCAAAAAATAGGACACACGGCACGCCCGCATCATAGGCAGCCTGCACGGCATCAGTGAAACCAGCGAGTTTATCTTCTCCAACTACCGCTTTTGCAATCAGAAAATCATACCCGCTCAATTCGGAGGCGGTAATCGTTTTTGATGTTGGGTCCACAAACAGACCTTTTGCACAATCACTGTATTGCATTTTTATCTCCTCGCCAGGCTCATCCCCGGCCTTGAAAAAGTGAAATAATTCTTCTTCGGTCCCCATAAAATAATTTGCGTCAATGTCAAGGCTTTCAGCCCCGGCTTCAAGTCCTTCTGCTGGCGTGCCGTATTGCCACATGCAGATTTTCTTACCCACACGTTTCCAGGGTCCGAAAGGCTCCGGCTGATTGGCGCTGTACTGAGCAACCCAAATCGGCATCTCTGCGAAGTCGGCCTCCATCTCGTCGGTCATCTGCGGATCACCGAATTGCTGCCAGAAGCCAGGACCCGTGTAAAGCCCGGGCCAGTATCCGGTTAATTCCTTCATTCGCTTGGCAAATAGCCAGTAGCGGTACAGGGCATCGCTCGGGACGGTTGACCACCACTCAAAATCACCCCAATACCCGCTTACAATTTTCCCATCAAACATAAACGGGGTCGGAGGATCGCTCTTGAGATCGTTGTAGAATTTATCGGCCTCATCGGCTGGGTTTGTCTCCCACGTGAAAAAGTGATAGACATTCCGCATCATTCCAGCCGCTTTGGCATCGCTCCAGTAGTCTGGGAAGTCCTCATCCGTGTAAAGCTCCTGGCCTTGACGAATGATAACGAAACCAGTTTTCAACTTCATCTTTGCGAAGTTTATTTTTACGGGGGTATAGTCTTCATCCTGCCAAAAACTAACATCATAAAATTTGTACATTTTCACCTCATAAAAAACTTATTTGATGCCCCGTCGCCGTAAATGCTCCCGCTGTCGGCTGATACCGGGCGCTGGAACAGTAGCAGCGCAATGAAGACGACACAAATCCTCATATCATGCGCACATTCCACGACATCCCGCTGTCGTAGTAGGCTTTGATTTGGGTGGTGGTCAGTTCATAATCCAGAACAATAAAGTCGTCCGCAACCCCGTTGAGCTTTGCTAACGCCGAACTATATTCCCCAATGCGAAGGTCGCCAGACATATCAATCGACGCCATTGATCCTGCATAAGTACCAACCAAATCCCCGTCAAGATATAGTTTTATCCCGGACGCATTCCACGTCACGGCAATCTGGTACCAAGTTTCATCGTCTGGCGTCCATGCAACCACAATCGGATTTGAGATATCCTTGAACGCGACTACTAAATAAGCATCCGATGATGTCGAAAAACATTGTAGGTACCCGGTTCCACCAGACCAGAACACACTTTCCCCATGCTTCGTAAATTTAAACCACCCACCGATAGTCCCTGTGCTATTTTGTGCCCCGACAGACGTTGCTGGATATATTAAGCTCTGGTCAGTCCTGGAACTGGTTGAGGCGTGATCCGTTCCACTCCACGAATGGCCGACACCCAGACTTCCATCACAATACGGGGTAGCGTGATCTTTGTCCTCAAGTTGCGCAGAGTCAACATATAGTGTTTGGCCTGTTCCCGGACCAATCACGAGGACGAAATAAGTTACGGTTGATCCAGTGTTGTTGGTGTATGTAATCGACAAACCGGTTGGGGCATTTGCGGAAATCGGCACATTTCCACTCCCTGTCAGAAATGTCCAATCAGATTTAACTATTGATATACTTGCCGACAAACCGGAGGTGGAAGCAAACGCAACAATAGACGCCGTCACACTTGAGCCATTGGCTACAGTAAAAGTGCTTGTGAGCATCGCTCCACTTCCAGTTCCGCCGTACATCTTACATGAATGGCTGCCCGTATACGCCCAATCCGTAGAACTAGTAATCGATGCTTCCGCTTCCGTTTTTGTCCATCCGGTGGTATCAATCTCAAAAGACGGATTAGTAATTAGATTGGTGGTCGCTTCTGCAATCTGAGCCGCTTTGCCAAACTTACCAGGACGGAAGATTGCCGAGCTATTTGTTGGTGTTTCGCTATTCCATCCATAGGCAGACCCCGTAAAATCAGTGTTGTACGGATAGTCACCATCGAATCTACAGTATAGGAGTGGATTTGTTACTCTGGGTATAGGATTGTCTATTTCCATCTTCTGGAATTGCGCTACCTGTGTCTCAAGCGCCCGGATGCGGTCAAGCAAAATTATGTAAGCATCAGACATAACTCATCTCCGGCGTGATGGTCTCTTTCCCGTTTTTATCGAGCGACACACTCACCCCCGTTATTTTCGGCGTGGTGGTGATGGTTAAATACTTTGCCGTCACTTTATCGCCTAAGAAATAGTGCAACCCATAAACACAGGCTGGCGTAGGCAATACGTCGAACTCGAACGTTTCCTTGTCGGCTGTCTGCACCAGGCGTTTATCACCAATATCACTGAGCCCATCATCCGTTTCGACCTGCGCTGACCCGTTGAAAAACTCTTCGAAGTTGAGCGTAGCGGTGTAGCCGTTTCCTTGCCGGTTCTTAGTCTTGCGGTCCGCGCCCTGGCCCTGCCCTCCAACTGTGACGCTCGTCTTTTTCGTGCTGCGCACCTTCGAGTAGTGCGGATTTCCCATGTTGCCGAGGTCGGTTGAAAACACAACCGTTGCGGTCCGATCTGTCCCGCGCTGGCCCGTGTACCATCGAAATTCCCACGTCGCCGCGCCTGTTTTGATTAGGTCGAAGTCACCCCCGGCGATTGAGGCCACATTTTGCAGGGTCTTGAACAGATTATCCCAGGCGCATTTGATGTCAAGCGCATTGCCCGCGGCTCCATCCGCTGCCACACTCACGCCCGTCATGGTCCCGTCCACAATCCGACCGTTGGCGACCGATGCTGAACTTGTGCAATTGTAGGTGACAAGCGTTTTCATGATGGTTTCAGCCTTTGCCGCCGCGAATGACGAGCGATTGGCGGTATCGGCCTTCCAAAGCACAGCGCGATCCCCCAACATAAACGCGTCACTGTAGCACTTGGCCTTGAAAAGATGCTGGTCGCCGTCGTGGTGCCGGTCTTCGTCCAGGAATAATCCCGACCAATCCCGATAGAATGCAATGCCATTGTCAGGATCGGCCCGCCATACTTCGATTTGGCAGCGTTCGGTAAGATCGGGAATAACTTCATGTTGTCCTGGCAAAGTAAAGCTACACGCACCATAACTGTTTACCTGGTTGGTGTATGCCAGCTCGAGAAACCCGGTCTTGTTGGTGTCGTTTGAAGTCGGGTTTGCTGCCAGGCGATGGAGTTCAGCACCAGCGGCACTCTTGATTCTCAGCTCGAAGATGCTCACTTTACCACCGTTGGCACGCGCATTTCATCGGCCCGCTTTGTGCGGAACAGTGACAGGATGAAGCGGATTAGGCGAATGAGGAATGACATTATTCGCCAACCGCAAACCACGCAATCCCATAACCGTAAGCCAATGTTCCGACGGATATCGTAAATCCACTCGCTGTTACCTCAGACACGTATGGGATAGCCTCTCTTTGTCCCGGAGAAATGAATACATGCGGGATTTGCGAAAATGCTACTGGAAACGTGACCGATATGGATGTCGCCCCACCTGTCACGGCAATCGAACCAGACTCGGATTTTGCAGCGGTTAGAGTGTAATTTGTCGTTCCGACTGTTTGCCAGTTTGTGGCGCTACCTCCCTGTCTGGCAATATGTTTACTGGCAGTTGTTGCAAGTTTGGCGAATGTAATATTGGCATCAGCTATTTTCGCTGTGGTCACGTTTGCATCAAGGATCTTCGCTGTCTCGACCGCATTTGATGCAAGTTTGGCTGCCGTGACATTCGCGTCTTTTATTTTTGCGGTTTCTACGGAATCTGCCGCAAGTTTAGCGGCGGTCACGTTTGCATCAAGGATCTTCGCTGTCTCGACCGCATTTGATGCAATATCAGCGGCCACAATCACGCCCGCAGAAATCGCGGTCACTCCCGCGCTCGTCACAGTCACGTCGCCAGTGATTGCGGTCGGCGTAGGCGCTGTGTTTGCGGCTCCGAGCATGGCATACCCAGCGGTCATTGCTCCGCCGAATGTGCGCTCGTCAGTTAATGTGACTGCTCCGGCAGTATTGACCAGGGCCTGATACAACTTTATATCGTAGGTCGTGCCGGTCGTCTGTACAATCGCGGGTGCCGTGGGTGAAGCTGCGTCCGTGCCTGCAATGCGCGTGATGGACACGGCATAGCCAGCCCATGAACAGCGCAAAACGATGCGGTCGATGCGAGTGTTGCCGCCACCTACAGCCGACGGAATGTTTACGGACGCGGCAGCGTTGTTCTCGAACCATTTCCCATCCACCATTGCCCCGCCCGTGTTGATGCTGACCGTATTCGCGCCGGTGACAGTTCCGGCCAGCGAGTTTAGATAGCCGCTCGCCACGCCCTCGGAGCCAGCGACTGCCGAAAAAATCTTCCCAGCGGTTGACCACTGCGATTGCGTGTATGACGCCTGCTGATCGCCAGCAGGTGAGCCTGATGTTGTCCAGAAGCCCGATAGTGTCGTTATAGTACACCTTCCTTTCTTTTATTGACCCAAATAACGGTCAAAGAATGATAATTCGATTTTTGTTGCCTCGGTGACGTTGATACCCGTCACTCGAATTGAATTGATGCCGCCCGCGCCGACTTCCGCGTCGGGGCCGATGTGGAACGTAGACAAATTGGATGCCGTGGTGATGGTAGAAATCTTGTTCGCCCCGGTGTTATCGGTGATGGTCTTGAGACCATACCGTAAGTCGATATCGTAATAACTTCCTGCCGCCAGGTTGTCGCCGGTGAAATCCAAAATCTCACCGGTCGATGTGTTTTCGATAATGCAATCATCAATCGGACCCGTGATGCGGATCAGCGGGTACGTGATCCAATTTCCGTCCGTGTCGGCGTTTTGAATCTGGTCGATTGTCGATGCTCCGACCAGCATTGGGATTGCCATTGGGATTGTTCCGCCAGACCCACCGCCCAGGCTGAAAGTGTAGTCAACCCCGGTCGGATCGTAACAGGTCGGATCGGATGCCTCAAGCGAAACTGAATACCCCTGCGCCCAGGCGCTCTCGACTTTCCAGTCAAGATTGCTGTCGAAGTAGTGACAGGCGAAATGTCTTGTACCTGTCGGCGTCAAAAACTTCAAGATGATCTCGCCGTTTAGCGGGTTGAATAGGTCCTGGATGGTCTGACGCAGGGCATACATAGTATCCTGCTCAACAGTGCGCATTCTGAACGTCAACGTTCCGTGCCGCGGTGTCAGGCGATAACCGCCCCATGTTGCGCCGTGTTGCCCGGGTGCCGAGTTGTTCCAGGTCGTCATTGGCGGCATTCCCCAGCCGGCATGTGCGATCAGCGCCCCAATGTCATCCAGTTGCGTTTCTACGCCTTTCACGATTACCGACAAAGTTGTTGTCATGCCGCCGCCAATTGACTGAATATCTTCATCTCTTCGAGCAGGGTCAGGTTACTTTTTTCTGTGTAGCCTGGATATATGTTGTAGATATTGGTCGTTCCGGATGATGATTGACCGGCGGGTGTGATCTGCACATGCTCGCCCGCGCTCGCAGCCATCAGATAGCTATCGTTCTGATATTGCGACGGAACGATAAAATCAGCGCCGGTCGCATAAGCAGGAACGTCATACATGCCGGAATAAGATTGTGGTGAGTAGGCTTGTGATGCGCCAGACGACGCCGGGGTTATCCCAAAAATACCCTGCGCCGCGGACCACGCTGCTTGTGCCGCATCAACCGCAGCCTGTACCAGGTTTCCTCCCCACATCTTGATCCCGCTGGTGATCCCGTCGATGATGGCCTTACCCACCGCGCCCCAATCGGTGGTGGTTACGAAATTGACGATGCTTTTTACAAAGCCCTCAAATGCAGTTTTGATCGTCGCCCAAATCGTCTCTGCCGCTGTTTTGATCGCGGCCCAGGCGGTGTCCCAGGCTTCGCGCAACTTCTGGCCGAACTTGTACCAGTCGCCATTGAATGCAGCGATAAACGCCTGCGCGATGGTGATGATAATGTCGGTGATGGTCTGCACGATCTTTTGGATGGTGTCCCATGCTGATTTGGCGATTGCACCTATTTCAGTCCCATGCGCGGCCCACCAGGCTTGAACGTTGGCAATAAACGCGGTGATGACGCTTGAAATCCATGCAGCAGCCGCGCCGATCGCGGTTGAAATCGCGGTCCAGGCTGCCGTGGCAATCTCGGTTATCTCTGCGCCGTTTCGACTCCACCACTCAGATACCGCCGCCAGGAATGCGGAGATTATCACGGATATGAAAGTTATCACAACGCTAATCGCAGTCAAAATACCGTTCCATATCGCCTGTGCATTTGCGAGTATCGCCGTTCCATTTGCGGCCCACCAGGCTTGTATCACCGCGAGGGCGGACTGGATAAATCCAGATACCCACGTCATGACGGAACCCACAACCTGTTGGATACCCATGAAATTAGACTGCCACGCTTCGTACAGCGCGTATGCCGCTAGACCAACCAGGGCCATAACTGCGATAACCGGCAATAACGGCGATAGCGCCGTCCATGCGGCAGTCGCGACCGTCACGCCAAAGGCCAGGATTGCAATACCCAGCGCGGCCAGGATGCCGACGACCACGCCTTGATTGTTGGATAGCCAGTCTTTTACCTGTCCAAGCGCTGTGATTACGTCCGGTATTTTGCTGATGGCGTTTTGCGCGAAATTGGCGATACCCTCCGCGAAAGATGTGATCCACGCGATAACAGCAGGATCGGATAATTGGTTTGTCAGGGTTGATGCCAGGGTGGTGAGTGTTGGCAACAATGCCCCGCCGATCTGCTCTTTTACGTTGCCAAGTTTGTTCTTGAGAACATCCATCTGCCCGGCGAATGTCTTACCCGCCGCCTGCGCGCTGCCACCAAATTCAGCGGACAATTCCTTCAGGATCAACTTCTGCGCGCCCTCAACATCTCCGAGCTTCATCATTGTTTTGATCTGCTCTTCCTGCTGCGCGGTCAGATTGACACCCACGCGCTGCAAGGCAGACACGCCGGCAATCGGATCATTGAGGGATTTACCGAGCTGCATCGCGCTGGATTTCAAGTCTTGCCCCAGGGCCTGGGACATGTCCAGCATGGTTTCGGTAGCATCTGGGAAAACATTTTTTCCGATGTTCGTGAACGTCAGCAGCATATTCTCGCCGCCGATGATGGCATCATCTTCGAAGCGGGTCAAGCCCTGGAGCCTGTCGGCCATGCTGTTTACCTGATCGGCTGTAACCCCCGCGATGCCACCGGTGGACTTCAACACGGCCCCGAGTTGAGCCTGGATATCTTCCGCTGCGCTGGCCTCGCCAGTCGCATCATACAGTGCCTTACCAACGGCAGCAAACCCGCCGATGACAACGCCCGTCAGAGCTCCGCCAACTATGGCCAGGCCATTTTTTACGCTGGATGAGAACGTGGATGTTTTCTTTTCGGACTCATCCAGTCCCTTTTTATAGTCGCTGGAATCCAGCATAAGCCGGGCCCAAATTGTCGCTGCGGTCGTCATGCTCTCACCCCAAAGTCACGCTTGACACGCGCGATGATGTCGGCCTTCTCTTCGTCGCTGAGATCTGAAAAATCAGGATGTGGTTGGTTCTGTTCTTCGAGTTGTTCTATCACCTGCTTCTCCATATCCCGCATCAAGTCAGTTACCTTTGTTTTCTTCCCGGCACCCTGACTTTGGTAGATTGCCAAAATCTGGCGCGCCATTCTGTACTCATCGTTCCGAAATCCCCAGGGCTCAAGCATGTAAAAAAGCTCATATCTGTGGTAGTCCGGGTACGGCATCGCCCGGACTTCGGACAGCGGAAGCCCCAGGGTGACCCCCAGGCGACAGTCGAACATCGCCCGAGGATCAGCCGCTAGTTTTTTATTTCTTCTGCCAGGGTTGCGGCGGTTTCCGCGTCCTCGACCATCCCTGAGAATTCAAGGATTTCTTTGGCGATCCTTCCGATGACTTCGCCGTTGTGCTTCTTGAGCTCGACAATGTCGGCGTCGCCAAACATCAACGTTCCGTCCGGGTTGCAGATGCCATGCGTGCATAGCCAGGCGTCATGGCCATAGATCGAAAACTCAGTGATCTTCTGGCCTTTGTCCTTGTTCTCGATTGTCGATTTTCCGAACTGCCGCTTCATATATTCATCCTGGTCGCCGCGCGTGAGTTGGCGAATGAGAATTGAATCATTCCACTCTGGGACCTGGATTTCTTTGGTCTTGATATCGTTTGTCTTGAGGATTTGATCTCTCGTTAGCATGTTTGGCCTTTATGCGAAGGTTACTTCGCCGCTGATTTTGATAGTGAGCGACAATTTTCCTACATTGTCCATAGGCGATTCGCCCTCGAACGCGGTCACGTGACCGGTGAACGAGATGGTCAGGATCGAACCTGGCAAAACGAATTTCCAGTTGTGGTTCTCATTGTCGTTGAAGCTTTCGAGGACACCGGTTGTACCGTTCTGGGTGGCATTGGTAGGAAGCCAGTTGCCTTCATAGGTGACTTCCCCGCCATCGCGCAGACCTGGCAAAAACTCGCGCCATGCGTTGGTACTGGAATGATTGGTCATCTCCATGCTATCGCGCGACAGAGCGGGCGGCTTGATGGCCGTGGCTTCAGCGATAGAGGTAAAAACCTCAGGAGTTGCACCGTTGCCGTATTGTAAAAGGGCTCCAAAACCCCAAAATGCAGAGCTTGTCATATATCAATCTCCTTTATGACGGGTATCCGTCTGGCAATCTCAAAACCGCCAACTTGACATCGTCCCCACTTGTGGCGAGGTGGATGAGTTTCGCAGCATCCTGCCAGCCTTTCGAGTTGGTCAGGCCGACCCCAAAGCTTGCAAAGTCACCGGCGGCCAGTGCATACACAGAAATGTCACTGGTGCGGTTCTTTTCATCCGCGTAGCTGGTGACGGTGATAGTTCCGCCGGCGCTGCCGCTGTTGTAGGCCAATAGAGCATCGCGCCCGGTTGTGAGCCAATCATTCCCGGATGAGCTGGATGCCGAGAAAGTAAAATCATGATAGCCAGGGCTGCCGGAAGTCGATGCAAACGGCGCCAGCATGGTTTGAGCGGTCAAAGTTACTGACATTATTTTTTCTCCTTCAAAAGTTGATCGAAAACTTCATCTCTCTTGCTTTCCTCAACGTGCTTCAGCACGTGTAAGATCATTTCATCCTCGGTGTCGCGGCATTCGTTACAGTTGAGGCATTGGTAGACCCATACCTCTTTGCTCCACGGCACCATCTGGTACATTTCAGTCGTTAGTGCCAATTCTCACCTCCAAAACGCGCCAGTAATTGCGATCTTCCGGCTGCCACATTTCCAGGCCGTTATCGACAAAGACATAACCCGCGTCCACATCTCCGATCATCCCGCGATAACCTGACAGCGCATCTTTGATCGTGTCCCTGGCGGTGTCGGCGCCGTTCGATGTGTCCGAGTAGACATCAACCTGCAATAAGATCGTGCGTGTCGGCTTGACGTCATGCGTGTATGCGCGCGGCGAAGAGATTACCTTGAGCCTGGCAAACGGGTAAACCTGGTTGTCGGGCACGTTGTCTGGCGTGATGCGATTGCCGAACACAGCGAAAACTTTCGCGGTCGCGTTGAGGTGCGCGATCATGGCCTGTTTTATTTCGCCCATCGCGACTCTACCAGTTGCTTGAACGATGCGGATATTGCGGAGTTGACTTTATCGCCGTCCTCTTCGACTGTCGGACGGATAAACGGTTGGGCTCTCATGCCCTGCGTCCAGACAAACTTACCCGATTTGGGATTCTTGTAAACCCACGGCGTTTTTCTGCCGTTGCCTTTTTCGGCATGGATGCCTGTACCGTACTCAAGCCAGATCGATTGTGCAGTCTCGGGCCCAACATCATCGACGACCTTTGTATCTCCGCTCTCGATGACGTGACCCATAATGCTGTTTTTTGTGGCACTGGTATCGACCGCGACCCTGGTACGCATTCCGTTTACAAGCACCAGTTCACCGGCACCCTTGAGGTGCATCAGCTCCGGCTCGCCGATGTTGATGTTTTTTAGCGCAGCGGCGATCTCTTTCATGTCGATGGTGATGCTCGGTTTCATAATTTCACCGCCCGCAGCGCAACCACATAACCAAAGTTTGCGCGATCTGTCACACCAGCAACCTCATACGTTCTTTCGGTGACAACCTTACCAAACCGTTGCAATAGGCGAAACTTGCTGTCTTTGCCTGGTTCAGGGTCTTGAAATCTTACCTCTGCGTCAAATGTTTCAAAGTCGGCGTAATCTTTCCATATTTCACGGGTCGGCTTGTCAGAGAACGAACACGGAATAGTGACTTCGGTGGTTGTCTTGACCTCGTTGTTGTTGGCATCATAAACTCCGGTGCCGGTATACACGATCAGACAACCCAGATCGGCGTAAAGCATGCCGATTGTGATGCGGTTGA
>Ga0172381_10002766_pt1 | contig 18999 bp, 24 predicted proteins | sample Leawel6488metaG_FD_119754 | JGI IMG/M metagenome (GOLD analysis project Ga0172381, IMG submission 119754) | Leachate microbial communities from a municipal landfill in Southern Ontario, Canada - Leachate well 64-88 metaG | ecosystem: Engineered > Solid waste > Landfill > Unclassified | place...
CCTCTTAACATGGATTAGCAACCAGACCGCGAAGTTTAACGACTCAGTAAGCCGGCTTAATACCTTCAAGGCTCAGGCTACAGCAGCCTGGAACGCTACAAAGGCCGCGGTCCTTGCAGTCCTGAATAACATAATAAGCGATTTCGCAACCTGGATCAGCAACCAGGTAAACAAATTAAACGATATGCTGAGCAAGTATAACACATTTAAAACAAATGTTGTTAATGCTTGGAACTCTATAAAAACGTCGATACAGACAACCCTAAACGGGATTATTACAGAGATTCAAAACGCTACCGGGAAGGTGAAAACCGCTATAGATAGCATGGTTACCGCTATTAAAAATAAAGGGACTGAGTTTTATAACGCGGGAGCGAATATAATAGACCAACTTAAAAAAGGAGTAGAAAGCAAGATACAGGGTATTAAGGATTCTATAAATAAATTAACAAGTTGGATCAGTGACAACTTACCCCACAGCCCTGCAAAAGAAGGGCCTTTATCTCAGGCCATAGATTTCAGCTCTTATATTACAACTCCTTTAAAAACTACAGTGAAAGATACTATATCACAGGCTACAAGCTCAGGGAAAAATATAATAAACTCAGTAGCAAGCGGGATTAAGTCGGCGGCTTCTTCTGCAGGATCGGCGATAAAATCCGCATATACGACGATAAGGAGCTATATGCCGTTTAGTCCTGCAGATATAGGGCCGTTTTCAGAGGTCCCGGATTGGGACAGCGTATTTTATGACCCTCTCTTAAAGAGCATACAAAAAACTGACCAGTTAACCGGTCCTCTTGAGGCTAGCTTAAGCCGGATCCGGAGCCCCCTGGATAATTTGGGGGGCGGGTTCGGCCAGCTCGCCTCTCTCGGAGATGTAATAAATAATTCCGGGGATACGATAACCGTGGGCCCAAATAACATAACTAACGGGGTGGACCTGCAATCTATAATAGACGCCGTTAACAAACAGGCTGCAGAAAAAAGACGAGCCCGGGGGATGTACCGCTAATGTCCTTTATATCAATAACTTTTGATAGTATAGCCGTTTCAGCATATCAAGACCATGAGGTAAATACAAAAATTACCGCAAAAGAAGTACAGCTTAGAAGCGGGGAAATATTCGGAGCAGTCAGCAAGATAACCAGTGATTTTCCCCTTACCTTTGACTGTTATATAAACTCAATAACGGAGTATGACGCCCTTAAAGCAAAGATAGGGTATTTTAAAACTCTGGTTGTCGGAGCTGCAACATATACAAATTGTTATATTTCTCTTTTGGGATCCCGAAAAGAAATAATAAGAGGCTCGGGTAAATATACCTATAAAATAAGTTTTTCCCGGGTTGATCAATATTGAATGACATGGTTAATACTGCAGTTACAAACCTGCAAATAATAGTTTTTCACGGCCGATATAAGGACCGTAGAACTAAAGATTTTACTTTGACTTACTCAGACGGGGCCGGGCGGTCCTTAGAGGAAGTTATCGTTAAAAACGGGTATTACCAAAAAACGATATCAGAGGAGTTTAAAACTTGGCAACTATATCAGATGACGGCTTAGAATCCGTGGCCCGCATGATTATGGGCCTAGCGGCTCCAGATCCGTTTATTTACATGGGGACCGGGACAAGCGCGACAGCAGAGAGCAGCGCACAAACGGCCCTATTAACGGAGAATGTCAGCAACGGGGCCCAGAGGGCTGCAGCTACCACAAGTTACCCGGGGCTCGGGATCTCTCAGTGGTCTATTTTATATGCATTTACGGGCGCCGTAACGATTCGGGAATTAGCGATATACAACACCCTAGTGGCCGGTTTAATGTATATGAGGCATGTTTTAAGCGAAAATAAAAATTACTCGGACGGTGAAAGCGTAGAAATTACTATCCAGAATTATTCGACACGGGTAACCTTGTAAAGTAAAGTTTCATATGGTCGCAGCTGACACTATAGGCCAATAGATAACGAAATAACAAACAATACAAGTAAACTTTAATATAAAAACGAGGTTGAAAAATGGCACTTACAAAAACAATTTCAACAATTCAGAGCAACGTAACCGTGGCGGCAAATACCTTAGGCGCTGCAAGTACAGGGGTGGACCTCTCGGGGGCTGTAGATTTCGGGATAGGTTATAAAATGACCTTTAACGGGTCCGCAACCCTCGGGGCCGTTATAGAGCTTTACGCAGACCCCGAGGGCGCCGCCGTAGACTTTACAGTGGGGGCCTATGACGACCCCGCAGACGCCGGAGACGTAGCCGTGGACGCCGGACACCAGGCCAGGGGGTTCGTACCTTTGAACAGGTCCGCAAAATACGTAAAGGCGAAGGTCCGGAACCTTGACACGGGCCAGAGCATTACAGGAATTTACCTTTATGCTACCGTCCAGGCTCCTTAATCGAATATAAAAAAACAGAGGCTAAAAAGTGACCGTAAATAAATTTATGGGGTGGAAGTACAAATTAGAAACGTTCGTTACTGATTACAACCCGAGCGCGGACTTTTTAGTATTTGTAACCGTCCCGTGGCGCCTCGGGATCCGCTACGATTACCGGGATGTTCGTTTTGTTACGAAAAACGGGACGGAGCTTAATTATTTTCTTGAATCAGTTGTTAATTATACAAGTGCTTTATTTTGCGTTAAGGTTCCAAAGAATACTAAATTCTTTTGGACTTATTACGGAAACGGGGCAGCCGTTAGCAAAAGCGACGGTACGAAGGTTTTTACTTTCTTCGATACCTTTAAGGGCTCAGTTTTAGACGGGACGGTATGGAATTCGTGGGGCTCAGGGATTACGGTATCTAATTCTATCCTGCAGTTACTCAACACATCCACGAGCTGCTACATTGAATCAAAAGCAACTTACCCGGTAAACTCTCTTATCGAAATGAGGGTACAGAAGCAGAGCGGACAGAAGGGGCCCTTTGGTTTCCGGAGCTATGCAACCGAACGAGCAGCAGCATGGCAGGGGGCTGCAGGCGGACTTTTAACAGATCATAGATTTAGTCATAACGGGACAAGCGGGGCCTGGCATGACGACGACGTTAACAGGTCCGGAGCTTATCATATTTACGGGGTCGTACATATTGCAACAGCCCCGCGTTATAATGTTGATTACGCTTTCAGAGACACGAACACAGACATTTATGCCGGGTCCGCGAACTTACCTATACAAATTTATTGTTATAGCAACCAGGGCTATATCCGGGCGGATTGGGTCCGGGTCCGGACCTATGCAGCTACAGAGCCCACAGCTACATTCGGGCGCCGTTTTCTTAATAAACAGTCAGAAAAGGATTACCCGTGGGATCAGTCAATTACAGCAGTAAGCACGACCCTGGGCTTATCCTGCAGCGTAAACCTTAAAAATTTCCTGTCAGGTATACAAACCTCTTTAGGGCTCAGGGCTTCGGTAATGTTTCGACACCCTCAATACTATGTGCCTGCAGCCCGGGGACCTTTCGCAGGTTGGAAAAACGAGGGGCTTATAGACTTAGGAGAGCAGAGCAGCCCGGCCCGGGTCCAAATGCCTGTATATCCCGGGATGAGGTTAAACGGGCGAGACCTGAGATTTACAGACCAGGGCGGTAATTCAATTGAATACAATATTTTCGATGTGACCGAAGACGGGAAACTAGACACCTGGGTGGATAATGCAGGGATTCCGAGAATTAAATTTTTCTACGGAAACGGACAGGCGACCGCTCAGAGTAACGCAGCTATAGAGGGGACCCCGGAAACCGAAACTATATGGCACACCCTTGAGAATATCGCAGGGGGCGGCGTAGCGTCTCACCTATACAGCAAGTGGACCGGGGAAGGGGTTATATCTCTCTCAGCTACGAGCTCAGCAACAGGCGGCGAACAGATCCTTATTAGCCTTAAGAAAGTCCCGGGAATGACCCAGGACGGGCGAGACCTTAGATTTACAAGTCCGGACGGAAGAACGGAATTAAACTATTATATCGAAACAACAACGGCGGATGCATTTAGTATATGGGTAAAGCTCCCTGTCCTTGCTTCGAAAATAAGGGTTTTCTACGGAAACGGAAGAGCAACCGCTAAGAGCTCAGAGGAAAATACTTTTGATTTTATCGACAAGTTCCCGGGCGCAAGCCTTGACACGGGGACAAAGTGGACCGTTGTGGGCGGTACGGCCTCAGTCTCCGGGGGGTTGCTTACCCTCGCCGATGCTACCCACAACACTATGATAGTAACGCAGGGGACCTGGGGCGCGGGGTATATTGTCGAGATGAGACAGTACCACGCGACTAATAACCAAATGATTAACGGGTGGTTGAATACAGTAGGGCAGAGGGCGGCCTGGTTAGGGGCCTCCGGAGCGAGTAACAACGATTACGGACACACCTATAATGGCTCAAACTCAACGACAACAACCGACGGAGTAAACAGGGCCGGGACGACTTTTTACAAGTATGCAGTAGCCCGCGACGCCTCGGAGTGTCGTTTTTATGTAGATGATACTTTAAGGCTCACCATTTCAACTACAAACCCGATAGGAAACGTTAGCCTGGGGGCCTACTCAGAAGTTAACTCCGGGAACGTCGTAATTGATTGGGTCAGGCTCAGGAGAATAACAGCTCTTACCGGGTCCTTAACTTCCTATAAAAAGAGGTCTGGGGGTACTGTTTATTATGAGACTACATGGAGCGAAGAAATCGAAATAATACCAGATACCTTAATCAAGCATTGGCCGAAGCTTCCGGCTATACAGGTATATTATGATTATATCGCCCCCCCGGCTGCAGTCCTCGGGCTCAGGGTAGGGGACCCGGAACTTATCGAACGTAGGGAACTTATAGATTATAACGTGGGAATTATTACAGTACACCGGTCTATCAGTGACGCATACAGCCAATTAAATACAGAGTTTCAGGACCTCATCGTGCCCCCTGAGGGCTCAACTATCAAACATTATGGGTATGACAGCGAGGAAACCCCGTATTTACTATTTTCCGGTAAGATCCTGCCTAGTATAATTGCTATGGGGAAAGATCAGCAGCGTGTAAGCGTTACGGCCGTCGATAACTGCGTAAACCTTGTTACGCAGGCCGTGCCCTGGAATTATCAGGTAGTAGACACGGAAACGGTAACAATTCCGGAATGGATCGAGAGACTTATAGATTTTGAACACACAGGGGTTTTTTTAAAGACCGCTATAGATTCGGGTAAGGATCCTTACCAGTTCGTATTTGATGCAAAAACTACCCGGATGGATGCTATTAAAAAAATAGCTGAGTATGCAGGCTGTATATTTACAAGTAAAGTAATTTCGAGGGAAGAGGGCGAGAGTACAGTAACACACCCAGAATTTTATTTTGTACCGCCTGAGAGTATAGACCAGGACTATAACGGCTTTGATTTACCGGCCCCGGTTACTTTAGTAGAGCCGGCGACTACAGTATTAACAGGTTCCACTTTAGTAGACGAACCTACTATAGAAAAGGAAAGCGAGGAAAAATATAACAAAGTGACAATATACGGAGTATTAAGCGAGACCGGGGAAACGGTCGTTTCTTCTGCTTTCAGTTATGAAGTTTATACAGGGGATCATAAAGCCCGAGAGTATACCCTCGAAGATAATACAATTTCAGAAAAAGGGAGTACGGCGGAAAGAGAAGCTATTAAATGGCTTCTTTACTTTTTAGCCCCCAGGGCGAAGGTTAAATTATCTTTTGTTAACCGTTTTGACCTTGAATTATACCAGCGTCTTAAGTTCGGGTCCGGGTTTCCCCTGCGGTTTACTGAGCTGACAAACTCAGAGCAGGTGGCTAATATTGCAGTATGTGACCCTAGAGACGCCGAAAACTCAACGCACCTGGTGGATGTCTCCGGAGTCCCGAGGCCGTCCTGGCTCAGGATCTCAAGCTTAAGCTATAGAAGTGAACACCCCCTGGAAACGGTAGAAGTTGAAGCCGTAACAGATTTTATTTACAGCGGTATTGATCCAATTATCCCGGAGCCTTATTCTGATTACCTGAGCCCTGGGTACTATAAGCCTGTAATAAATGATATGTTCGCGACTACTCAAAGCATAGTTACGGACAGCATAGAAAAGCAGCTTACGCCGGAGTCTTGCACGGTCCTATCAATAGACCTCGAAGCAAAAACCGCCGTGGTACAGACAGCGAGCGGTAAAATCGTAACCGTAACTCTTGCATAAAATAGGAGGATGAGCCGTGGGAGTAGTAGAAGGGGCCTGGGGGATCGTAATGCCTACAGAAGGCGGAAAATACAAGTATATACTTTACCCTTACGAGGCCCCGCAAGCCGGGGACCGGGCCCTAATATACCCGGCTCACTCAGGGAAATATTACCTTATCAAGTTAGCCACCGACGTAGTCCCGGGACAGAAAATAATAATGATTTCTGACAGAAAAGGGAATCATTGGGGCGTATTAGGGGAATAAAAAAAGAAAGAAGAGGACCTTTAAAAGGCCGAGTCAGTTACTTGTATTTCGTAGCTTTCGACAGGATCAGAGGGGCCCCATACTGTAAATAGCCAGATATCCCCCTTCTTAAGGTCCACAACGTTCGTAAATGATGAATATATAAGCCGGTGTTCAGAGTCATAAAATTTAACGTCTACTTCCGCGTAAGAAAGATCAGTTAGGGCCTCTGCCTCTCCTTTTACTTCTATTATACCGTTTTCGTTTACTATTTCATGGCTCAGCAGTTCTATAGTAGGCCCTGCCGGGGTTTCCTGCGCGTTACCTTCCTGATAATCGGTATTAGTTCCCGAACACCCGAAAACTAACACAAATAGAGATATAGCCAGGAGCGTTCCAAAAATCGTGGATTTTTTCATTTTAAACCTCTTTATACATCTTTATTTTTTTATCAGTTATAATAAGGATTAATCATATTTGAATTTTTGTACTGGTGTTCAGGAATACGGAGGGAATCCGGGGAAGGTCAAAACGCAAATTAAGGAAGTTGGGGTTTTTGGAAAAAACTAAAAAAAGCCAGGAGGGCGGGGGAGACCGTTTTACTTTTTCGTTAACCACCGTTTTATATACCGGGAATGGCTCAGAAACGACCTTTATTATTAATATATATAGGGTTATACTAATACGTATACGTATAAAGGTATAGTAAGTAATAATAATAGAGCATTTCTGGCACGTTCATCGTATTTAAAACAAGGGTTTACAATTTACACAGATCCCCCGCGATCCCGATTTAAAAAAGCAACACTTAAAATAAAATAAATGAATGTATACGCCGTGGTATATCCTGTTATAAAAATAGGTTAAGGAAGTTCTTGTTTTTTAGTATAATTCTCTTGTGTATAATTCCTTAAAAAATATATGTGAAATAATCCGCATAGGTCAAAGGTGGCTTAACCTCCGGGCCGTGGCTCAAATTAAATGAACTTCTCGGAGTATTCCCCCGTTATCTTCTTTGTTTTCTTCCTGGCGACCCTCTTAATCGGTCGGGGCTCCTGGTCCTGTTTCACCTCTCTAAATTTGTCAATAACGACCGGCTGAAAGGGTTTTTCTATGAAATACCCGGGACAGTCCGTGGTATGTCCGGAATTTGGCCGACATCTCAAAAAGTAAGTACAGTTTGCATAATCACCGCATTTTAAACATTCTTGATAAGTAGGTATAATATCCACTCCTTTAAGGTTTGGTAACAGAACGTTTTTAAAAAAAAGAAAAAGGGAGGAAACAAAAAGGAAAGCTGCAGGAAAGGCCAGGCTTAACTCTCGCCGTACATAGTTTTTAACCTAATGTTAGCGGCCATAACCTGATCAATGGCCGCGTTTAGGTTGTCCGCGTAGGCTTTGATTTCCCAATTAAACCCCTTTGTGTTCTTTGTAAGGGTTACGGAGGGCTGATTTATTACCCTGATTTCTTGCTGATCTGCAGGGGCCCGCAGAACTCCGGACCCGGCGGCGGGGGCGGTAGCACTTTGAACGGCCTTCTCTATTTCTGCAGCCTTCGACCCGGCCTGGGATCCTCCGACAAAAGAAGAAAGGGGGGGCATTTAGGCCACCACCGCTTCCGGCTGTTTAACATCTATTATAAGGATCTCGTACCTGCCGAATTGTCGGGCCGCCCTGTTTGCAAGGGTAGGGCTTGAAGCCCAGGACAGAGCAATCCAGGGGGCCGTCCTGTCTCCCTTAAGGAATCCTATAACAACATTAGTATAATTTCGGTCAGTTGTGCGGGTAAAAACATTGCCTTCATATTCAGCGGTTAATTTTGTTTTCTTTACCATTTCAAGTTCTCCTTTATATTCGGGTCTTCTACAGAAGGGCTTTAACTTAGCTCCCTTCTACAATAACCACTATGCATTATAGGTATATATAATTAACTCAAACTTAAGCTTAAGAGTATAATTTATTTATTTCGGGTATAATTGGCTTTAACTTATGCTTAAGTGTATAAACCAACCTGTGATAATTCAAAGTTATAGTATTATTTATATAGGTTAAAATTAGTATAAGTTTGAAGGTGATTTTATAGACCTTGAAAATTTGGATAAAGCACAGTTAAAAAAGTTAAACAAAATAGCTAAGTTGAGCCCCATGGACCTTATACGCGGGGTCCTTAAACATTACGAGTGCCCGGAGTCCTGCGGGGGGGCTTGCTGTAAAAACCTCTCTGTCTCTTTCTCAGTTCAAGAGGCGGAATGTATAGCAAGAACTACCCGGGGAAATAGTAAAATCCTCGATAGCCTGGTTTATCCTTCCGGTAAATACGAAATGTTGAAGGATCCGGAGAACAGGGCGAAGTTTAAGGGTGGGTTTAAAGTATTCCCCTCGAAGCCTTGCCCATTCCAGAATGAATCAAATTTATGTAAGATCTACAAAAAAAGGCCCTCTGCATGTACCACATACCCTCTTAACGCGATAAGGGGGGAAGATCCGGGACAAATCAAAATTAAAATAAATTTATGCGAGCTCGGGTTTAATTTGTATCTCGACTATGTCCCGTTCTTATATCAAACAACGATAAACAACCCTTATACTACTCTAGACAGTGAAACCCTTAAGGGTATTGCTCAGAATATGAGGGAGAGCGAGAGCTATTTAATTGATGTTATTAACAAAGATAAAACGGATTTTACTAAAATCGGCTTCCTGATTATTCAGGACATAGACCTATTAAGACAGTTCTATACATGGCTAGAGGTCCTGGGGCCCGCCGTAGAGCCTGAGCGCGAAAGATTCAGGGCTATACTAACAGATCAAGCAGATATTAAAAATAAACAAAGTGGAAATGTATAAATAGTAAAAAAGATATTTAGTTACGAATTATTAAATAAGTTAAAAATTCAACAGGTGAAAAGTATCATGCCAACAGGTAACACGCCAATTAATGTTAAAGTTGTACCACACCGCGAAGATGTCAACGATTTGAACGCAAATGAAAGTATTATCCACCTCGCTTTCCGCCCGGACGTTAAGGACGTCTTGCATATTATGGACCTTTGCCCGAGGCTTGCAGCGATTGAAGTGCCGAAGAGTTACTTTAATACCCTTTCCCGGGCCGTCCCCATCCTTCTCAAAATGCGAAACATTGAATTACTCGCCGGGGAAGTACAGGGCCACAGGCGGGATCTTAACGCCTATTTCCCTATACCCCCCCAGGTCCTTGACATGATCCTTAACCTCAAGGCTGCAGGGACCCCGGACGAACAGATAATTACAGAGGTCAAAAAAACCCACCTGATTAACCCGGACCTTGCGGAATTTATTGTTAAGACTTACAAACAGGGGTAACCCCCACCCCAGTCCTCTTTTTTTTTCAATTTATTAATATAAGGAGATATCAAAGAATGAACTTTTTAAAAATACTCGGGATTATTTTAAGCATCGCCCTGCTTTGTTCTGCAGCTACAGCAGCCACCGAAAATAAGGACCTTCCGACAGAAAAACAAATTACGGATTACCTTTCAGGGTTGCAGCCTGGCAATTTTGTAACCTCAGCTTCCGAAGCGTCCCTTAAAGCTTATCCGGAATGGAAATGGGACACCTGGACCGATACAACAGGGAATACTTATATAAGTTTTTACCACACTTCTAATAATCTAAACGGGTACGGAAGCCTATATTATGATAACTACGGTAAAAAATTAAATAATGTATGTTATATTGACCTGTCCCTTATCAAAAGCTACAAAGGAGAATCAGTTAAGGAAGAGGTCGTTATAGAAACCCCTGTAATTGAGACCGAGACGCCAGAAGAAACCGTTACAGTGGCCCCGGTAATTGAGACAGAGACACCAGAAGAGGCCGTAATAGACACCCCGGAAGGGACGGAAACGCCGGAAGAGGAAGTTATAGAAACCCCTGTAATTGAGGCAGAGACCCCGGAAGAAACAGTTACAGAAGCGCCAGGTAATAACAGCAACGTTATAAATTCAATGTCCAAAGAGTCTAAAATGAATCTTTTAATGGAGTTAATTAAATCGCTTTTCGGGGAATAAAGTTCCCTGATATTCTTTTTTATTATCTCTTCCTTTCCTCCTTTTTTTTAACAATTCACATGTTTTATAATATTCATGTGATCTAACTATATTTAGACTGCTTGAATTTTTATAGTTTTTAATAGTAATTACTACTATGGAAACGCTTTTCCTATCATCCGGGGCCTTAAGGCAGGGCTCCTTCGATCAAGTAGGAAGCGGAAAACCCTATCAGGCTATTAAGTTAAAAACGGGTTCTTACTCATTAGGAGCCCCTATAAAACTTAATGACGGAACGGTTTTTACTTCTGAAAAAAACGCATTGATAACCCTAGAAAAAAACGTTAGTGTCTCAGCTTTTCCTTCTATGACCCCTTTGTTTGGTCAGAAAAACAGCACTATCAAAGATATTGTAGTTGACGGGGTCCAGGTCTTCGGAAACGGGGGGAATCAGTTAAGCCCCCGAGGGGCCGGGTTCCACAATTGCTACGGGTTTAAAAACTGTAGTAATATAGAAATAAAAAATATAAGTTTAACCGATACCCTCGGCGACGGCCTGAGAGCAACAAAAGGGGTGGGAATCCGCTTTAATGAAAACGTTGTTTACAAGTGCGGGCACGATGCTCTTTATGTTGACGGAGGGGAAGACGTAACAGCGTTTAATAATACGGTAGGTCTCCGGACAAATAGCGCCTTTAGAATGAGACACGTACACGGGGCACACCTATACAATAACAAAATTAAAAATGTATCTGCAGGGATAGGGACAGGACCAGGGATTCAGTTGGAAGTCTCAAGCACTACTTTATCACTATCCGATATTTTGATAGAGGGCAATACTTTTGATGATACCTACGGCCCCGGTATCTGGGCTATATGTCAGGCTAACAAGGCGCAGGACGCCGCCACGGGGGTAATTGTCAGAAATAACACTTTTACAAACTGCGGGCTCATGCCTGTTAATCTACCGGGAACGGGCGGGATTGCCTGCGATGGCGTAAATATGACGGTAGAAGGGAACGAGTTTAACGGCTGCAGCGGTTACGGGGTTCTCTTCGGACCATGGATAAATATGTCCTCACCCGGGACCGGGTACACGGCTATAGTAAAAAACAATGTATTCAAAAATCAGAAACTCGGGAAGGTAGCAGGAGAAGCAACCGGCACGGCCTTAGCAAACATTTTGCCGAAAAAGTACACTGTCACAGCTTCCGGAAATACCTTTATTAATAATTATAGGGACCTCTACCAGGTAACTGAGCAGGCCCCCGAGGACCCCGAGGACCCCGGCGAACCTGAGGAACCGAAGCCCGGCGCCCTTGTCTTACTATCCTGCAGCGAAGAGCAGAGAGAGGCAATTTTACAGAAAATACCGGGTAATAACATATTAAGAAGAGTATAAAAGAGGGTAAAAAATGTTTATATACGCAGATGAGGACCGTACTTTTTCATCCAAAAGTACAGACATAACACAGAGCTGGGCGAAACAATGCGACATAGAAATAGAGGGCTTACCGAAACAACAGATTAAGATTTCTAAACTTTCTTTACTGCAGTTTCAGGGCGTAGCCGGGACCTCGGGGACCGTGACAATTACCGCACAGCAGGACGGCGCCGCCGAAGAGGTCCTGGAGTTTTGGCACGAGACAAAAACAACCCCTCAGAGTAAAGAAACTGAATTATCTTATACCGCTCCTGCAGGCGTAGGGGTAACCCTCCGGTGGTATCTCATCAACTCAGTAGATACAAGCCGGGCCTATGTCAAAAAAGCGGCATACGAGCTTGAGTACATCAATGTGATTGAAACCCCGGCCACCACCGCCTGTCTCCTGATCCTTTGCAGGGACAAGATAGAAGCCGAGGCGGTCAGAGACAAAATAAGCGGCCTTGTAAGTACCTTAGATATGTTTATCAAAGAAACATAACTTCATTTAATTTTTTATTTTTTTAAAGAGTGTTAATAATGATTACTACAATCCACGCCGAAATTGCCGAAAAAATCGTAAGGACCGTGGCTATAATCTGTATCGCTAATATGGAGTATCAATTAATTATTACAGGTCAGAACGGTACTTATCTTTTACCCGTTTCCTTTACTATCGGTATAATAGCAGGAGTTAAATTGAAGGACCTTAAAGGATGTTTAATATCAAAGTAAGCATTAATTCAATAATTGATTATAAGGAAGTGTTAAAACGGTAGAGATGGACGTTATAACAGTCGCTCAGTTCCTGGGCGCGGTTGTTGCTGTAATCGTTACTATTTACGGTTATACAAAATATAAAGGGCTTAAGTTCCTCCCGGCTGATGTAGAGAAGAAGCTGGATAAACTTTCAGCAGAAAATGCCGGCCTTGTCAGCGACTACGGGGCCCTTGAAGATCAGATAAAAGATATTGTCGGAAGTGCCTCTATTGAAAAGGTAAGGCCGATCCTCGACAAGGCACGAGTGTTAGGAAAAGACGGGTACACCCCGGCCGAATTAATGGAGCTCGGGCGGTTCGCCGTCGAAACAATGAAAGTTAAATAAACCCCGTCGATTTAATCTCTTTCTCTTTTTTTTTTTTAACTTATACATAACTTTTATATATCATTCTAAACAATAACCTATTTAAAAAAGTTAAAGCGCCGCATAGTATAAACGGAAATACAGCAGCTTAAAAGGGTTCCTGGCTTGTCGGCCTGAAAGTTCCTCCTTTCCCTTTTTATGCTGAAAATAAGGTGGTTCGAGTCCCCTTTGTGGCATGCCTGCGAGTAGCAGGATAATTTAAACAGGTGAAATTTTGACCGAGAACACAAACGAAAAAGCAACCCCATCTTTTAATGAAAGGGTTATGAAAATCATATCAGACGGAAAAGAGAGCGGCTTAAGCGAGCTTGAAGTTTTAAAGATTATGGATGCTGAAATTTCCGCAGTATGGGCGAACTCTGAAAACTATATAGACGTGACCGTAAGGATGCCGAAGGAAATTTATGAAGAACAGCATGCCCTTTTAGATAGCTGCAGAGAGGCTATAAACTACTTTAACCCGCATTTCAGAGAATCCCACGAGGAAGAACAGCCGATGCCACAGGCCGTCGTATTCGGGCACTTGCTAGTAGAGGGGACAAACGAGATACTTGATAAATATGAACAGAAAAAAGCAGCCAAAAGCCTACGGGAAGGGGCCAAAGATTTTATTAAAATTATCAGCGGGGGGGATCAGGAGCAGGGGGGTAAGTGCCTACAGTCCCTTTTTGATTTGATCATTGACAGCAAGCTAACAGCTATAGAGGCCGACGAAGAGATGGGCGACATGGCTTCAAGCTCTCCAGACCCTGTAGACATCCAGGCCCTTTTCGATAAAATCGGAGAGGTAGGGTTTAAAGAATTTATCGAGCTCAACCCTGAGGACGAGGAAGAGGAAGAAGAGGAAGAGGAAGAAGAGGACGAAAAACAGCCCTTTGTTTTTGAAGTCAAGAAGGAAGATTAACTATGGAAGACGAGAAAACAGAAACACCGAAACAGAAGAAGAACCGGCCGGTAAGAAAACCCGGAGAGCTTGACGACATGGATAAAATATTAGATCCTGTAGAGCTCCCGACATCCCGTGCCCTTCACTTAATGATTGAACGCCTTAATATCTGCGGGGCGACTCCTGAACAGATTATTAATGAAATTACTAAACACATGCAACAGACCTGGAACGAGCCGGGGGATTGGGTAGAGGTAAAGGTATTATTACCTAAAAATATTTATGTCGAACAGCTCGCCCTGGTGAAAAAGTGCAGGTTAGCAATAAACGCTATGGACCGGGACTATTTACCCGCCTGGGTCTACGATAATGAGGGGCCTAGTATTCCGGATTCAGTCCCGGACTCTCTGGTTTTCGGTCACCTTATCGTAAGAGGGGCAAACGATGTTATTAAATCATATCAAAAAAAGGCGGCTGAGCTCCGGGCTATGGCCATATTTGCTCAGATCGGGGAAGTATCGGGGGCGGACCTATTCGGCCTTAAAACTATGATGAGTAACACCAGGGATCAGATGAATAATATATCTAATATTTGCGACGGGAAAGCGGCCCCATATTCAGAAGAGGACGACAAAAAGGGGACCGAAAAGAAGCAGACCGAAAACACTTTGCCTGGGTATCAATAACTAATACCCCTTTATTTATTTTAATATACAAGTGGCTTATTTATTGTAATAGTTAAATGTGACGGAGATATAACATGGGTTCAGAAATTCTATTTAATGAAAAGGATCTTAAATATTTGTTAAACAAATACCTGTTTAAGACATTTATATACGGCGTCGGCCTGGGGTTTGCACTTGCTTATATGCTGTTTACGATACTCCACGGCTTCGGGGGGTTATAAATGATGGATCCGGTAGAACTTGAAGAAGTAGTTAAGGACTTCTCTAAGCGGGTACTTGAGATATTAAACAACACGGAAGACGGGAACCAGGCGGCCCTTCTTGCAATGTCCGATAAAATCCACGCCCTGTCCGATGATCTAAAAAAGTTAGACATCTATATAAACAGTATAGAGTTAGGTACAAAAACCTATGAAAATTCAACACCAGAAGAAATTTATCATTACATGGTTTATAAAATTGTTAACGCCCCCACGAGAATACACAGTTACGCGGCTGTTATTTTGACCCTGCCGTATTTATCAGATGCATTAAAAAAACTTGAAGAATCAGGATTTACTCAGAACGCGGGCGGTAATTGTGTTTGAAGAGGAGCGGGCTTTAACACAGCTAAAGGGAGAATACCCGGACCTCAACATAAAACCCCTGGCTTCTAAGTATACCGCCGCTCTCAACTTAGGGGGGTCCGTAGAGGTCCTTATAGACCCTATAAAACCCGCTCATAATTGGCTTACAATAGACCTGATCCGGGGGGTTGTCTCTCCGGTCATTTCTTCGGCCTTGCCACGGGAAGACAGGCTTATGGTCCTGTCTATTGCTGAGAGCTTAGAAGCTTACTATCTTATTGAGGTCTCGGCCAGGACCCGGAGGGTGGAAGCGAGACAGGCGGAAAAGGACGCCGAAAAAGAAGCAGAGCGCGAAAAACTTCTAAATTCGCCCGTTTCTATTTTTATGTAACTTCTAACGGTTACATTAACTTTTTTGACTTAGTCTTAAGTCTACGAGTAAGGTTTTATACTTTGCTTGTGTAGTGGTATTAATTAAAGCCCCTACCCGGGGGATAATTTAGGAGTGCAGACAGTGACACCAACACCAGAAAGCGCGAAACAATCCCACGCAAACGGAAAATTTGGAGAAAGTTTTATTAGCCACATGATTCCCGGTTTTGTCTACGAGGGGGATAATGTAGACGGTTTTTTAGATAACCAACTTGCAGAAATAAAAACCTGTCAATTTAGGGTCAAGCATGGCGAATCTACCCGAGCCGGTAGAATGTTTTTTACAAAGGAGCAACACGATAAACTAGTAGCTCAAAAAGGATCCTATATTATGTTAGTTCAGGACGATTTAAGGGTGGTTCATTCTAAGATTATCATGGCCGCCCTGCTTTTCGATGTATTCGAAACGGAGTTTAAGACTTGCTCCTGGACTACAATATTTAACAAAAAGATAAAGGAAGAGGTCAAGAATGGAACAAAAAAGACGTAAACCGAAAGTTAAGTTAGCCGTTATTAATGTAAAGGGTAAAATAATAGGTCATATCAAGCGGGTAGTTAGGGAGAACGAAACAGGGCCTGCCTTAGTGTTTTATAACCGAAAATGGCGAGAGGTTGCTTATTGTGACAAGCGGGAAAGTTTCCAGGGGCTGCAGAGTAGGTATTATATTTTAGATTATTACGCAGATCTGAAAAGTATTGACAGGGCTATGGCTGGCCCCCTCCGGAAGGTCCTAACAGGGTCTAAGGTTGTCTACGTGACCCAGGGCGGGGGCGCAGGGGTCGAGTAAACAATAATTTAGTACAGGTGGGAGGGGCTTTAATTAAATTGATCCTGCAGCCTTTGAGGGGTGGCAGGATTATTATAGGCTTTTCTGAAAAACGGTTTGTGGTATCCTTACTTATTCAAATTTAAAACAAATTTAAAAATACCACAATGATTAAATACAAAGGTTTCTATACTTACTAAATGCATTTGTAAAACGAATTATACGAGAACGTATAACAAGACCCGATAAATAAAAACGGATCGAAAATATAGCCGGAGTATGATAAATGTGTCAGACGATTTTGATAAAACTGAGGGAGCCGACGACGAAAAGGAAATAAATATTAAGGACCTTTGCGCGGATCCTAATTTTAAAAGGCTTGCGGGGCTACCCAAAAAACCCCGGATCCAGAGGTCCTTTTGGGTAGATGGTGAAATCTGGAAAGCTGCAGGGGGGCTGCCCTTAAGCAGGTCCGAAATAATATATAAAGCCCTTCTCGAAGCAGTAACCGGGTATCTTACCGAACTCCCACAGCTACGGGCCGAAGTAAAAGAGCTTGACGCATTAATAGAAAACGCACAGATTCAGAGAAGCGCAAAACTGCAGCGTATACAGGAGCTGGAGAAGGCCGACGAAGAAAGCAGCAGAGAAGTAAGCATACGGTCTATAAACAAACAGCAGGCCGCCACGGAGCTTGTAAGACTGCTTGAAGAGTACGGAAATAAAATGCTACCCCTGCAGTATCAGAGGATTGCCGAATTAAGCGGGATCCCGGGGAAACTGATTAAAACATTCCTTGAGGAAACTAAATTTTTACCTTCGAATGAAGACCTAAACACGTTCTTTAAATTGTGATCGGGTGCTAAAATGGGAGATAATATCACACTTAGGAGCAAATTTCTGGGGGATTTAATCCCTAAGTTTTTTAAAAAGGATCGGTTTTTTAACGCCGGGACCTATAAAAACAGGCAACCATTTTCATATTATGACAGTATGCTTGAGTTAAATTGTACCTACCCTAGCAGTAAAAGCTTTTACATTAAATATCAACACCTGGACGATCTAGACCGCGACCTGGGGGACTTCGCAAGAAACGACCCCTTGAAATTCTTCGAATTAATGCAGGAGGGTATCGGGAATATTTCCTTTCCGGGACATGATATGCCGGACGTTGAGGTTAGGATAACAGACCTCCCAGATGTGTTTCAGGTCCCTATTAACAAGCTCAGGAAACCGCATTTAAATAAACTTATTTCTATTGTTTGCGTAATTGCAAAAGCGACCCCTGTAAGGCCGGCCCGGAAGGTTGCAGCCTTTCAATGTATCCGATGTGGACAGATTGACATGGTCCCGCAGTCGGAAGAATCCGACGACCTCATAGAGCCGTTTTTTTGCGGTAATAGTTCATGTGGAAAAAAGGGACCGTGGAAGCTTTTAGATAATCAATGTGTCTATGTTGACACTCAGCTTCTTAAAGTTCAGGAAGCTATGGACGGCTTAGGGGGCCGACAGCCTGAGTTTTTGCACGTTATGTGCCTTGAGGATATAGCCGGGACCGTTAAGCCCGGGGACAAGGTCATAATAACGGGGGTCTTGCAGGGCCGAACGAAAATTAAGCGAGAAGGGAAAACGAAATATATTGATTTGCTATTAATAGCTAATTCAATTTCTAAGAGTACGAAAGACTTTGAAAATATCGAGATCAGCCCGCAGGAAGTTGAAGCGATTCTGGCCTTATCAAAAAACCCTGACATTGATAACCTGATCTACAAAAGTATAGCGCCCTCAATATTCGGCCATCCCCTTGTTAAACAGGGGCTCGCCCTGCAGCTCTTCGGGGGCCTGAGGGAAGAGAACGACGACGGGACAGCACAACGGGGCGATATACATATCTTACTCGTAGGGGATCCCGGAGTGGCTAAAAGTCAATTCTTGAGTTATATCTCAAAGTTTGCGCCTCGTGCTATCATGGTTAGCGGTCAGAGTGCGACGGGGGCCGGGCTGACGGGTGCAGCGGTCCACGATGATTTCGACGGGCGGTGGGGTATAGAGGCCGGCGCCTTGAGTATAGTATCAGGGTCTAACGATTACGAAGGGGGTATATGTTGCGTTGACGAGTTCGACAAAATGCGGGACATGGACAGAAACAGTATACACGGGGCTTTAGAGCAACAGTATGTGGACGTAGCGAAGGCCGGGGCGTTTGCTCACCTTGCGACCCAGTGCGCCCTCCTTGCTGCAGCTAACCCCGTGGACGGTCGTTTTAATCCGTGGGATTCAATTTCTAAACAGTTTAATTTAAATGATGCTCTAATAAGCCGGATGGACTCAATTTTTATTATCAAGGATGAGGTAAACCAGATCTTTGATGAAAAGCTTGCTATGCATGTTTTAGGGGCTATAGGCGAAACGGTCGATATCATAGACCCGGAGTTTTTGAGAAAATATATTGCATATGCAAAAATTTACTGTAAGCCTGTAATGACCGACGAAGCCAGAGACATTATAGTAAAGTTCTATGTAGAAACCCGGAGCGCAGGCGGGAAGGTTAAGGACTCGATCCCTATAACGGCCAGAACTATCCTAGCGGCCCGCAGGTTTGCAACCGCCCACGCCCGGTTAAGGTTGTCTCAATTCATCGAAGCC
>Ga0172381_10002768_pt1 | contig 18993 bp, 24 predicted proteins | sample Leawel6488metaG_FD_119754 | JGI IMG/M metagenome (GOLD analysis project Ga0172381, IMG submission 119754) | Leachate microbial communities from a municipal landfill in Southern Ontario, Canada - Leachate well 64-88 metaG | ecosystem: Engineered > Solid waste > Landfill > Unclassified | place...
AATGTTCATCAGGTTCACCGGTACATCGAAGAGTACCTTCACGGGGAATTGGTAGATCTCTCGCTAAAAGGGAGTTGCATTTGCATTATGGATAATATGTTCCCGCCGCAAGAAATGGATGCTGAGAATTATATATGGACAAAGATCCCCAAGTCAAAGGAGTAAATCATGGACGAAGCAAAGAGATATGATCCGAATATTGACAAAGCAGGATATGCCGAGGTCTATATCGGGAATGTTGAACAGCATTCCCAGAAACTTGAAAAAATTACAAATCCCCCCTACAAAACTCCCCAACTTGGCGATGCCCCGGAGGAGATGCAGAAAGAAGCAGACCAGATCTACAAAGATCTCCGGAAGAACCAGTATTCCGAAGAGACACCAAAAGACCGGGAGGCGGCATCGGGGACGATGTGGAAAATATTAAAATCTACGTGGGAACAGGACAAGGACGGAAAATGGGTTAAGAAAACGAAACCTGAGTAACAAGCAAAATGGCACAAACTCCGTGCGGGTATGAGCCGGCAGAGCAATACCCGAAATGCAAACAATGTAAACAGCACGCATGTAAAGTGTTTACGGAAGCTCCGGCGCCAGTTCACGTTCCCCGAAAAATCAAAGTTCCTGAATAAATGTCTGACTTCGTTGTTTCCCATATGACACAGGCATTGCCGAAAATCGTCCGTGTTATTCCGGATGCCGACAGGGTCTATTCAGACGATCCGAGATGGGCAGACGTAACAAAAGAAGAGCGACACATAGCGTTTCAGGTTATTAACCGAATCCAGGGACAAGAGTTTATTGTTGCACGGGCGGAATGGTTCGACGGGCACCTGTTTTACCATCTGGTAATCCGTCCGAAATTGAGGATTAACGACGTGTTCGGAGTGCCGATGGATATCGGGTATGCGTTCGTGCCGTATGAATACGTAACCATCATCAAGCAAGGATTTATGGAAGCGACATGAAGGAACGGAAACTTTCAAAAGACACATGGGCGGACCCGACGCGGACGTTATCCCGGATTATTCGGACAGAATCAGAAATAGCGAAACTGTTTAAGAATTATCGGAAAGCCGTAATAGCGGAGCTGAAACCGGCAGAACAGCCAACGTTTCACACGCAGAAAACCGTTCAATTAACGATTACCGATTTGGACTGGCTTTTCAAACGCCTTAACATTCTCGCTCTTCAGCACCTCATTACGCCGGCAGATAAGATTCTCGAAAAAGCAATAGTCGAATCGTATCTGCACGGGACGAAATACGCTGATATCCAGATGAAGCCGATAGGAATCCGACTGGGAGCGCCGTTAGACGTTCGGCAGCGGGAATGGAAGAAAATAGGTGTATTGGTTGAGAAAGCGAAATGGGAGTTTAAAGGCGTTTCGGAAGCCAATAATCAGGTGATCAGGCGTATTATTTCAGACGGGATGGTAAACGAACAGAACGCCGGGCAGATTGAAAAAGCGATAATGGACGCGAATAGCAACATCGGGGAACGGCGAGCTAAGATGATCGTCCGGACGGAAACGATGCGGGCGGTTAATCAGGGAGCGGTAGAGAGGTATAAAGAAGGCGGAATAAACCGTGTAGAATTTCTAACGGTTGCGGATGAACGAACCTGTGAAGAATGTGAAGGACTGGATGGACAGGTATTCGATATTGACAACGCACCAGATATGCCAAGACATATAAATTGTAGGTGTATATTAATACCCACAATAGAAGAAGTGACACAAAAATACGAATCACATGTTCACGGAGGAGAATGCGGAGCGGGAGATCCGGGTAGTCCGGGATTCCAGCCGGGGAACACGTGCGCTAAAGGTGATGGGACTGGTAGGGGCGTTCCCCAAATGACTCAAGAACGCTGGTTAGGGGACAACACAAAAACATTACACGAATATACGTCGAAATTAAATGAGTCTGGTGTAAAAGATTACCGCGATGATTATTATAAATATGGTAGTGTTACCGCAGCAGACATTCAAAATATCGAAAATAATTATTTTGGCACCCGAAGATCTTTTGAAGTAAATGATGAACTCAGGTTTGGCGATCTTCATCCAGCAACCAAAAAAATTGTTGATAGTTTAGATCGCATCGGGACAACACATGGAAGAGAATTGCCTGCAGGAATTGAATTGTTCCGGGGAGTTGGCGTTCACTCTGGGGAATATCTAGCCGGATTAAAACCCGGAGATATTTGTGAAGATAAAGCATTCCAATCATTTACTTACGATTCCTCACATGCATATCAATTTTCAAAGACGTGGGGAACGTCAGACAATGACAGAACATTTATCCGGGCAATAACACTTGGGGGAGAAAAAGCTTTACACAATCCTGAAGAAACGGAGATTCTTTTTCCGCGAGGTACATCTTGGAAAGTTATCAGTAATGATCTCATTACCCCAGAAAAAGATAATCCTCAGGGGTATGCTCCATTCAACTATCATATTGTGACGGTGATAAAGAAATGACGGAATCAAGATTTACCGGAGAGTATACAAAAAAAGGGTACGAAGCCATTACTGATGAAGAGAGAGAAAGTCTAAACCGTGCATTCAATAAAAAAATACCGGAAAAAATTACCCAGAAATCCGAGCCGGAACAAATCCACGGAATCGGTACAATTCTCTGATCATGGCATTCTTCAGACCGTATTCAGCACGCGAGAAAGCGTATATTATTCAATGGCAGTATGAGAAATCGGCAGGAGCGATAGCAGCGGATTTGAATCGATGGGACGAAAATCAAAAGGATCCGAGACAGCCGGGTGGGATAAGGAAATTCTGTTATCGGAGGCGGCATTCGTTGCCAGAACGGGAATCGGAATAATCATCTTTTATCGACTGTAACATACTTTTTTATACTGATATCTCCTATTACTTTGTTAATCGTAGGAGAGCGATGGCATGATGATTATTGAAACCCCGCATTTCACATATAATGAGATAGAAAATCAGATAAAAGATCCAATCCGCTCTGTTTTGATTGCGAGGACTCTTTTCGCAAAACAGACATTCCTTTTGAGTTCCCAAACTCAGATAGATTGGATGACATGTGAATCGGAATTTGACCTTACTCATAATAGTATCATTCCAGCGTATACTGCCGCATACCTAACAACCTTACAGGAAAACACGAAAATATTCCGGTTGTTAGAAGATAACGCAGGAACAACAATTGAGATGCAATCCTCGTTATTTCATACCATTCAATTAGCAAAAAGCATGCTTAACCAGATTGGTTGTTTTGGTATGAATTTTAATCTAGTACTCCATCCGCAAAAATACTATGAACTGTGTATTGATGGGAAGAATATGATCAAATGTTGTACTGCCGAACTCAATCCCTGTGCGAATATGCCAAAAGGTACTATATACAAATGCCCCATAGACCAATATGGTAAATCACTTCTTTCAAAAGATGGTTTAATTTGTCCCGTTGATCCTATAGGGCAATATTTAGAACTTTTTTTCGGCAAACACTACCAATGTATTTTTAATTCACCAGAGGAAAAATCGGGTAAAATTATAACCGAAATTTATCCAAGTATTAAACACTCGCAATCTATTGGAATACTTACATAATACAATTCTTTTTTTTAGAAAATTTTTAAATGAGCCTTAAAAGTAAGAAATACCCATTACTCTTTTAAGGAGCATTTCTCGGAATATCGCCGGCTCCTATCAATCTTTATCAATCTCTTGAAATTTCAGAAACGTTTTAGGAAGTGAAAATATGGCGGCAACACTATCAGTGACGAGTCCTCTACAGCTAGGCAGCGAAGGGGATTGCACGTTCACCCAGCTTACCGCACCCGGCGCAACGGATTCTTTAGAAGTAAAAAGTCTAAAGTATCATACTCTTCAGTATACTACTACGACGATTGATACCAACGTCGTATTGAGAGCAGAAGGCAGTATTGACGGCACGAACTGGTTTAACCTTGACGGAAATGATACCGATATCACCGTCAGCACGAATACAACCAATGCGTTCGTGTTCTTCGGGAACCTTTCGTATATCCGGGGCAATTTCGTTAGCGAAACGGGCGGTACAGCGGCTAAGGTGGATTTCAGATATTCAGGAGCAGTGTGAACAATGGGATACTTTCATGCGTTTACGCAACTCACGGCGGCAGGTGCAACAAATTCTGTCAGCGTCAGTGACTTTTCGGAACACATCCTTCAGTATACGGTAGCGGCGATTAACGATAACGTCGTGCTCCGTATGGAAGGCAGCATCGACGGCACGAGTTTCTTCAATCTTTCAAGCGAGAATGTTGATGTAACCGTCGTTGCAAACGAAACGAACGCCTTTGTCTATTCAGGCAAAGTGAATTACGTCCGGGGCAGGTTCGTTTCCGAGTCGGGTGGAACGGCAGCAACGGTCGATTTCGTCTATACAGGACGGTGATTTAAGCATGGTACATATTCTAACAAAAGAGACTTCTTCGGGACTGATGCCGACGACCTTCAGTTACAAGGCAGCGGTTAAATGCGCAACCACGGCAGACGGGACGCTGGCAACAGCCTACGCCGCCGGGCAACTGGTTGACGGATACACGCTTATTACAGGCGATCGGATCCTGATCAAGAACCAGACGGCAGCGGCAAAGAACGGGGTCTATACGGTCAACGCAACCGGCGCACCGACCAGGGCAACAGACCTGAACGCTGCAACGATGTTCCCCGGTGCGGTTGTGGCAGTTGAACAGGGGACTGTGAATGCCGATTCGGGATGGGTATGCACGGCAGACGGCGGGATAACGCTGGAAACGTCTGATATTCCTTGGGTTCTGTTCGGAGGAATGAAAGCCGGAAACGGTCTTACCCTGACGGCAGACGTGATCTCAATTGACACGGCAATTACAGCGGATTTGTCGACTGCACAAAATTTCACGAAAAAGAACATTGACTTTGCGGGTGCTACTGGTCGGGCTGATACCGGACTTACGATCTTTTCATACGGGACGATTGACGCGCCAAAAACAATCTCATCAGGAGAAGAAATCATCCCGTTCCAGATGTACATGCAGAGTACAACCAACGCATCGGTATCAGAGAACAGCCTGATCAACGCATATCTCAAGACCGAGAATACAACGATCGACCAACCGAACCGCCGTATCCAGAACGTCCTCGTCAATACCAAGTTGAATTACGACTGTTTTGACGCTTATGCGGTGCAGGCTCATATCACCGTCGCAACCGAGATGAAGACCACGAATGCCAACGCACATATCACCGGCATCAGTGGAAAAGCGGTACTTACCGCAGCAGCAACCGCAGGCTGGGTAACTGCCGGGCTGTTTATCATTGAAGGAGCTGCTGCCGTTACGCAGATGTGCCATGGTATCTCAATTGTCTGTGAAGTTGGGGTTACGGCCTGTCAATCGTTGCTTCATCTCTATAATGATGCAGCGGGAACCGTGGGTATCAACTATCAGGGCAATTTCACCAAAGGCATTGATTTCTCTGGCGGAACATGGTCGCAAGGCGCAGCTAATTTCGTGATGGCTTATGGAACTGCTGCAACGGCAGTCTCAGTCACTCCGACCGATACTATCATTCCGGTGCAGGTCAATGTCATCTCGATTGCTGACCACGGGACAAGCGGGGATGAAACCATCGGAGCAACGTACTTCCGAACCGCAACATCTACCGCGAGCCAGCCAAACCATCAGCTTGCTACCTGTATGGTACGGGTAAAAGTTGCAAATAACATCTGGGATGCGTATGGTGTCCAGTCTCATCTCTCGTTCGGAAATGTCACCGTAGAGACCACCGGTGCTAATGCACACCTGACCGCAATCAGCGGCAAAGTGACTTTCGATACAACGACTGTAACAAAGGGATGGGTAACTGCCGGGCTGTTCATTATTGAAGGTGCCGGGACCTGCTCGCAGATGTGTCATGGTGTCAGCATTGTTGAGGAAGCGGGATCAACCGGCGCTCAGTCAATGCTTCACCTGAATACAGATGTTGGGACTACCCCCTACTTCTCCTTTGCAGGAGCAGACGGGACGGGAAAGAGCCTCTATACTCACACCGCTGCCGGAACCCAGACGGGAACGATCAAGGTTCTCATCAACGGGGTTGCAGCATGGATTCCATTCATGCAGGCAGAATAAACCCCAACAAAACCTTTTTATCCATCCCGACATAAGAGAATTGTTAATAAGTCAATCATAGGAGAGATTTATGAAAGTTGGTTTAAATGTATTGGAACGGGTGATGTTGTTAAGTGTCTTACCGAAAGAAGGCAACTTTACGACATTACGATTAACGCGAGAACTCCAAGCTAAGATCGGGATTTCCGCAGCAGAGTATAAAGAATTTGAAGTTCAGACCGATGAAAAAGGTTCCAGGTGGAATATCAAAGGCGCAGCACCGACGGAGATTGAATTTGCCGATGCGGAAATTGACATCATCAAAAAGCAACTCAAAGAGTTAGACTCAAAAAACAAACTCACAAATGATCTGTTTTCAGTCTATGAAAAATTTGTAAATTAACCTTTTTTTTCAGATCATATCCCCGTGAGCGATATTAAGTAAGACATACTTATTATCAGTATAATGCCGACTTCCACGGACTACGAACCTGTTACAGCGAAAGCCGAAGTGATCCGGAATTTAGGCGGCTCGGCGGATTCACATGATGCGATTCTTCAGTTTCTCAATCGGGTAATCGGAGATCTGTATTTTCCGCACGAGAGTTTTGTTCATACGGTGAACGGATGGAACGGCATTCCGATTATCTTCGCGAAAGATCATCCCGATTTAAAGGCGTTTGACGAACAACGGGAAAAAGAACTCGCTCGGATTGGCGGGATTATAGTCGGGGACGTTCAACATGCCAATATTGTTACTGTTGGTCACCCCCGGCTAATGGGACAGTTACGGTTTACGGATACCGGCGAAATGAGTCAACATATCTTAAACGGGAAACTGTCACTATCAACCGGGTTCTGGTGTCATACAGACCGCCGCTCTTCTACCCGGACGCTGGTCGGGGACGTAAAACCTAATCACGTGCTGGTATTCGTGGAAGATCTAAAAAACCAGCCGAAAGATCAAGGTTCGGTTATCCTGAACAAAGAAGAGCGAAAGTTTTGCCATGCGAACGAGGAGGCTGCCAGCCTAATCAAAGAGGCAGGTGAGATCGTGGAAGAAACAGAACAAGACGCAATTACGAACGTCGGAAAAGTCATTTCTCAAAAGAACTGTTCCCGGCTCCAGAAAATAATTTCCAAACTCAAAGAAGTGTTCGGCTCGCACAACGAAGCGATCAAGGACATGGAAGGACTGTTTTCTGATATGGTAGGCGGCAGGTCGGACGTGAACGGCGATTATCAATCTGTTCTGCCTCCGACAGGAGCAACTGACCAGCCGGAACTAGCGGCGGCGGGCAAAGAATCTGTTGGAAATGACCGGCTGAGAGATGCGATCACCTATCCGGCAACCGGCGGCATGAGAGCCGAAACGTCAATGAAGCAGAAAGCCGAGACAGCCGGAACTACGGTGGGTGATGCGATGACGACAGAAAAACCAGAACTGGCAGAACAGACCCAGAAATCCATGAAAGATTTGACGCCGTTTAAGAAAGCGTTCAACAAGGATGGAGACCCGGGTTCTGAGACTGCCGCTCCGACGGAAACCCCTGAAGAGGAGACTGAGGACGAGGACGAAATGATGAATGCAGATATGAAAGGAGCCCTTGAAAAGATGGGGTTCAAGTACGAGAACGGCGCTGCGTTTCTGACCCAGCTCAAACAGATGCTTGCAGATAAAAAGGCGCTGGAAGAGCGGGTCAACAAATCCGATGCCGAACTTGCCGAGTTCAAGAAAGGCAAAGAAAACGCCGAAGAGGAACTCGAAGAGAAAAAGCAGAAGATCGCCACTATGCAGTTCGATGAGTTCAAGAACAAACTGCCAAAGGGCATGTATCCCAAAACGCCGGAAGCCGAAACGCAACTCCGGAAAGACTGGGACGCCGATCCGGTATCCGTGACAAACAAGGTAATGGATTCGGCTCGCGGACTGAAACCCGGCACCAAAGAAGAGGGTGTTACGAACACGGCAACCGAACAGAAACTGGCGGCAATTGAAGAGATCAAGAACAAAAAAACCCGTGGTATCGGCACGATCAAGTTTGCGGCTGATGGGTCGCGGGTGTGGGAGGACTGAAGAATGTCTGTGTGGAAACAGTATACCCCGACCGACAAGATTGTTCTTGCCGGCAATGCTGAAACCGGGGAAGAGTTGAGCGTTGAGACTACTACGGCGATGATACCGGGCAAACTGGTCATCTACGGGTCAACTGACGACGATGTGGTTGTCGGAACGAACGCCATTGCTCCAATCGGGGTGCTTGGGTACGAAAGGACCGCGCTCCTGATGAGACCAAAAGACGCTGCAGGTGCGTACTACACGATGGACGGTACATATCCAGCGTCATCCAGCACGGTGAACTCACGGGCATTTGTGCACCAATCAACCGATCTCGCATGGTATGGCTGGTGGGAAGCCTGCGTTGGGACTACGGATGCCGTTGTCAAAGGGCAACTTCTCTATCCCGGTCCGACCGGTCACCTGTCAACGTCTGCCGGGTCGGGTGGGGCATCCCGCGCCTATGCGGTTGCACTTGAGAGCAAATCGTCCAGCACTGTGGCACAGCGCCTCAAGGTGCAGAGGATCTAACGGAGGTACTGAAAATGGATCCAGATGCAATTAAGGATATGACCTATGACCAGATCGTGAACAACGTCACGCTTCAACAGCGCCTTGCGACGTACTTTGACGAACAGCTCAAAGAACCGCTCCGTACCGTGCTTGTTGGCAGGCAGATGTTCGCCAAACAGATCGTTATCGGTCCGGACAAGTACCGGGTGAACTTCAACAAGATCGCCGAAATGGGAAATGCATTCGGTTCAATGACCTCCCCCACAGTGGGATCAGGGCTTGACAACATCCGAATCGACAACACAGAACTCGATCTTGTGTTCCACTGGAAAGAATACCAGATTCCGCGCCAAGACTGGCAGGTATTCCAGGCGGGCGGGATCAACTTGAACGCTATTGGTGCGATCTCAGCGTCGTATATGACAGCGCTCTACGAAGACAACACGCTCATCAACGGCTGGAATCCGTCACTAGATGCTGCAACGTACCGGGTTAACGGTCTTACCGCGTCATCCGGAACGTCGTTCTCAGGTGCGGATTTCGCCACGTTCGGGAATGCCATGACAACCGTGGCGAACGGATGGACGGCGTTCGATGCTGCGAGGGTACAGGGCTGTAACATGAACCTGTTGCTTTCGCCGTTCAACTTCAACAAGCTCCAGAAGAGCATTTCATCCGTGGGTCTTCGTGAACTTCCGATGGTCCTTGAAATGCTGAATCCCTACCCGAACATGCCGAAAGGTACCGTGCTGAAAGCACCAACGAACCAGGACGCCACTCCGGTATTGACAAAGGGTACCTGCATTATGGCTCCCGTTGATCCGATTGGCAGGTTCTTTGACCTCGTTATCGGCGCGAACTACATCAACGACGTGTTTGTTAACGGTCCGAGCCAGATGCTTTCTCCGATGGGCGGTGTAGTCTATACCACGTTTGCGCCCCGGTTTGTGTTCCCGACGGCTATCGGTGTAGCGACCGGCTGCGGTACGAGCTAAACAGGGATGAGGAGAGCATAACATGTCCCTCATTTTAGTTCGGGTCAAAAGATCGGCATCGGCGTATCACGCAAATGGCAGAGTCCATAAAACGGGCGAACCGTTTGAGATGGAAGAGTCCCAATTTTTGGATTCGGTGCCGGGATTCTTTGAGCGAGTAGAGTCGGAACAGATCAAATCAAAAGAGTTGCCGGTAATCGATACGATTCCGAGCGCAGCAACGCCGAAAGTTCAGGAACCAGAAGAAACCCAAATCCTGGATGACGAACCGGCGAAATCGTCAATCTCAGATCCGATTATCGGAAACGGCGGAAAGCGGAAACTAAAACTGAAAAAGGAATGAGCGCGAATGGCAGTCTCAACTACGTTGGTCTCGGCAGTCAGCCGGGGGTTAATCGTCGTTAGTGACAGTCTCGCATTCACGACGGCGATCTATAACCTGCTTGTTGTCGACGCGAAATCTCTGCTTGACCAGGAGGTGGGAAGCGGGAACCTCCCTTCTAACCTTTACGACCGGTGCCACGCTCTGATTATCTGTCACCTTTGGGACGTTGGCGATCCGTCTTACGGCACGACGTCTTACAGCACGGGGGATTATTCTCAGGGTCTGAAAGAACCTGGACTAACCGTATACTGGATGCAGGCACGGGCGATTATCGATAAGTGGAACCAGCAGAGCACCCCGCAAGCAGAATCTTCCGTCCAGCGTGCAGATTGCGATCTCGGACTCATGCAGACCGATCCGAACACTATCCCGAAAGCATGGGTGGAATCGGGAACGTCACAAGTATCGAATCCGTGGGGGTTCTTGCCGTGATCGGCTCCCTCCCTCACACATGCACGATACAGCGGCGATACCCGAAACAGAAGCTCTCCTATGTTTCCGGAACGGTAGCGTTCCATCAGGGCGCGACGGTCACAGAAGCGACTTCGGGCGCTACAGCAGTAATCGACAGAGTAGTGGGAACGACGGCAACCGGGTATCTAATCCTGAAAACCGTAACGGGAACGTTCGTAGGCAGTAAAACGCTAACTGATAACGGGAGTGCGCCTGTAGGTACGGCAACCTCCAGCGGCACGGCATTAGATTACAAAAATGATAGTAACGAGCTTGAATACTACTGGACAAACGATCAGACGGGAGTTATCTGCCGGTTCTATACGATGAAGTCACGGGTAACGGTGTTAACTCCGGGACAGTTTCCGGGGTTATCTCCTTATGTGATTCTGCCGGGAACGGTAACGATTGCTCCATTGACGTATCGGATCTTATCAACCACAGCGGGGTATACACCTGCCAGCGGTTTATACGGGATCCTTGGACTAAAAACCCCGTATAATCGCATGACGGTAGATCACTATACGGCGGAACTGAAGGAGCTTGCATCGGCATGACCCCTGAAATGACAGACCACATTGAATTTACGCGCGAGGATGCAGAACGGATCACCCGAATGGAAACGCTGATGATCGGCATGAACACCAAGATCGACGTTCTTACGGAAAGTATCGGAGCATGCCAGTCGAATTGTGTAGGGCGGCGATCTAAGTTCGACGACCGACTGAAAGCTGTTGAAAACACGCATCTGGAGGATAAAGGATTCCTGAAAGGCAGAACGGCAGATGTTGCTCTGATTGTAGGCGTACTCGGCGTTGTTGGGGCACTGATCTCTATCTGGGAGGTATTTGGTTAATGGTTACTCTTCTGACAAAAGAAGAACTGATCCAGAAACTCAATAACCTTAGTGCAAACCAGATTAAGCACGTTGAAGAGAAAATGCGAATTGCCGTAATGGTCGTTGAAGCAGAAGCAAAAAAGAACGCGACTCCTGGACATTCTCCGTATGAAGATATGTTCTTCCCAACAAAATGGGCATTCGCAGAAGCGCACGGGTTAGGATATTCCGGCGCTCCGTATATGGATGACCAGAACCCGGCACGAGAACCGCCACACATGCGAGATACGATGTACGGCGTTGTGGAAACTGAAGGATTGTCAGTTCATGGGATTGTCGGGACTCCCAAAGAATACGCTCTGCGAGTCCACGAAGGCACCAGTAAGATGTGGGGCAGACCGTTCTTAACGGATGCTGGCGCAGCAAAAATGCCGAAAGTGATCGAGATCTTATCGGAAGCCGTTATCGAGAACTTACAGGAGCAATCGGAATGAATGCAACCATCTTCTCGGAAATAATCACCCGGCTGAATGCGGATTCTACGCTGATGGGATTGATGGGGAAAACTGTCGGAGACAATCCGTGTTATCGGGCACAACGGTTATCCGCAATCGTTCCGCCGGCTATTACTCTCCGTGCGAATACGGAAGGCAGCGATCTGTATTGCGGTACGGATTATGTCGTGTCAACCCCGGTAACGGGGGCGGCACTCGCTCAGAACAGAGCAACTATTCAGGTAGATATCTGGGTATCGTCATCGAATTCAAGCGTGCCGAGTACAGGGTTTGATGCCGATGCCATTGCTAACCAGGTAGATATCCTGTTGCTCTACAATACCCCGGCTCATACTGGAAACACGCATGGCTGGCGAAAGGTCGGATCTTCTCAGCAGTATGAAGACGAAACCGGACTCTGGCACAATGTTATCCGGTACGAATTTTGGTACCTTACCAAACAAGGGTATGGATTGACATGAGAACAACTATTAAAGGAGGATTATAAAAATGACCCAGGATACTTATACCGGCGTTCAAGGAGTTGTAACCTATGCGGATGCAGCTCTCGCCTCTGCCATGTTTGATTTCACGGTTACCCGTGGACTGGCAACCGGGACGCGAAGCGGGAAATGGTCGGATCTGAACAAACCGGGAAAAGTCACGGTTACAGGCAGAATCACGAGAATTCAGAGAAACGCAGATCTTATTCAGGCGGCGCTCAATGCCACGCCTACAACCGGGACAGCAATCGAACTCGAAGCGGCAGCGACATTCACGGCAGGAACGTCGATTCTAATCAACGATGCCCCGCCTACTACTCCGTCATTGATACGGGTAACGCTATCAGTAGCTGCGCTCACAACCGGTGGCACTCTCGTAATTTACGGGACGGATGCGAATGATAATGCAATTTCAGAAGTTCTGACACTGGCAAACGGATCAGCGGCAACTTCTACATGGACAACCAGAAACGTGTTCAAGACCTGCACGTATGCCTTGCCGGTTAGTGTCGCAAGCACGGGCGGGGGCAAACTCCAGTTCGCCGGTATTGCCGGAGATAGTACTGTTACCATCGGTTCCCCGAAAGAGTTCAATCTGATTGGATACGTTGCTGACGGTTCGAATAACATCACGGTCACGCTATCGAATTGTTTTTTCACGGGTGCTAAGTTCTCGTTTACGGACGCGAGCGCTCAGACACGAGACGATTTGCCATTTGCCGTAACGGATCCGGATGCCGACGTTATTGTTTCCGGTGTCGATGCGTAAGACGTAAAATGAGATAGGAGAGCTAAGAATGGTACGAAAACACACCCCGGCGGAACTGGAACAGGCACACCGGATACTGGCAGAGAACAAACCCAATATGGAGAAGATGGTCGCTGGTATCAACCAGGAAAAAATTGATGCAAGCGAAACCATCGCCATGCTGGAACGCCGAACGAAAGAACAGACGATAGATATCCCGCTTGAAGGTGGCGATACTATCAGAATTTTTTCGAGGATGTCCGAAGCAGATCTTAAATCTCTTGATGCGATTGAAGAAGTCCGGAACGATTATGTTCAACGTGCAGGAGAAATAATGGATCAATTAAAGATGGTAACTTCAACCCCAAATGAAAAATCGTCCCCCGACAATGTTCCAAAACTAAAAAAAGAGATGGATTCGGTATTAGGACTGGCGGCTGATTGTTGGTTGCGAGTGATTGCAAAAATTACGGTGGACCCGGCAATTTCGTATGAGTGGTTAAAACAGAATCCGGACAGGTACTCTCCAGAAGATATTGTCGATGCGTATTTGGCATATAAAGAAGCGCGAAAAATTCAGATTTCCGAGAGGGTGAATCGGGTCAGATCCTTTCGTGCAAACTTCCCACGGGCGGGGATATACCCAACTCCTGCACTGGATGGGGATCACAAACCCTAAAGAATGGGGGGATCTCCCGATAGAAACCCGTGAACTATGGATCGCAGCGTGGAATGAATATGGAAGCAAAGAACGATAACAGGACGGAATAACATGCCACTTGCAGGATCGCTTACACTTGGAGGTATATCATACGATATTTTGGCGAATGATCTTACGAAACCCGGTACGGATTCCGCCATAAAAAATATCGATGATGTGGGCGTTCATTATTCCGATACGCTATCGAATATTGCATTTAATTTTAACATGATTACGCAGGCTGCCCAAACTGCGTATAATTTCCTAAAACAGGGTTGGAACGAAACCATAGGTGTTGCAGAGCGGTACCAGGACGAAATGGATGATATGCACAACATGTTTGGCATATCCATCGAAGACGCTCAAAAATGGCGGGCAGCTGCAATTGCGACTGATACGGATATGGGCTCTCTATCAATCACGATGCGATATCTCACTCAACGGGTTACTGACCAATCGGAAGCCGGGGAAAAATTACGCGGTACCTTATCTGCTATTGGAGTAGAGACAAAGACGGTTAATGGAGAATGGAAAGATAGTTCGGATCTCCTGCAAGAAGTAATTGTCGCATTAAATCGGATTCCAGAAGGTTCGGCACGGGCGAATATATCGGCTGAAATTCTCGGTCGAAACTGGTATCGACTTGCAGATATGATTGAGAATGCCGATACTGCCGTAAAAGAATTTGAAAAAACACAATCCACGATGACTGAAGAAGAGTCAGATAAAATTGAAAAATTCAAAATTAAATGGGCACAATTGGCAGACAAGATCGAACTCGCGAAAGTTAATTTGGGATTATGGGTTATCGAATCGGCAGAAGCTCATCAGGAGATGAACGAAGGGGATGTCTCTTACCTAGATCAATTCTTTGGAAAGATGTTTCCTTATAAGGGAGAATATGCCCGTGGCGGTGCCGGAGGACGATCCGGGGATGAAATTAAAGCCGGTGCAGATTGGACGAATAAAGAAGTTGAAAGTGTCGCATTACTGACTGACAAATATAATGGAATGTCCCAGAGTCAAATTGAGTTGGCAAAATCTCAGAAAGAACTCATAACTTTGGAAGCCGCATATATGGCGGCATTATCTGGGAATAGCCAGGATGTATTGGATGCAGCATCCCTGGCGTACTGGGAATTACGTAACCATATTCAGGAAATGGCAGAAGCTGAATCCGGTGAGAAAGACCGTATAAACAGTTTGACCGATGCGTATAAAGATTATGAATCTGCCATAAAACGAGTTAACGACGCCAAACAAGATTACGCCGATATGAACGCCGATTATGCCACTGCAATGCAAAATGCTGGTAGAGATGTCGGAGAAATGCGAAGGTTAACAATCCAACATGCAAAAGACGAACGGGAAGCCAGTCAAAAAATGACGGGACTTACCGACGAGTCCGAAGCGGTGACAACAAGATATACTGCCATAAAATCAGGTGTGCCGTTAGAACAGATCCCCGGTACTGAACAATATACGGCAGCGCAAGCAACAGCCGGGTATATCTCCCCTGCAACCAAGAAAAATGAGATACTAGATCCAGTAATCAGCAAAATGATAAAATCCGGGAGTGCAATTCCTCAAAGTTCAGATGGTGTTCCGGTATCTATCCCAGCACCGATAGATCAAACAGCCGAATTGCCCGCGCCATTCCGAGCAAAAGAAGACACGCCATCTCCAACGAAGATGACTGGCAGCGGAGATTATTCAATAACGATCGGTACGGTCAACTTGACAAAAGCGTATGATTTCCCGTCACTGATGAAAGATATCGAGACCTGGCAGCAAACGAAACGTAAACAGATGGGGGTCCGGACTTCATGACGAATACGACTTTCGGAGGAGTGCTGCTTCCGAACGCATCAAAAATAGATGCAACTCCATCAATTCTGATGAACGAAAGCACGCTCTTAAGCGGAAAACGGTTCATTCAGACAAACACGAATCTGGGATTTAGCTCAAAGTTTCGGTGTTTCGGAACGTATGCCCAGTATCAGGCAATCCGGGCGCTTATCGGGATATCCGGATCGCTGGTGACAAACCAAGAGACGTTTACGAAATGTTACATTTCCGGACTGTCAGTTCAAGAGAGCGACAATCCGTCGTGGTTTCATTTCAGCGTCGAATTTAAACAAGATACAACTTGACGATTACAGAGGTTACAAAAATGGCAAACGAAATTATTGAAACAGGAACAAAACTTGGCACACTTGAAATTGAATGCGTTGTGAGAAGAGCAGACGGCAGTATCAAAAGCACGGAAACTGTGACAAAACCCGTGAGAATCGCGTTCGACCAGTCTGGGGATCAGATCACAGAAGTTACGGAGGCATAAGATCATGGTAATTGTGGTGAATGATGGACTTGAATATATTGCAAGATATATTACTCAACAGACTGTTGGATATTTTGCATGGCTGGCACTGGATGATGGGACAACCGTTGAGGCGGCAGGAACAACGGCACTTACATCTGAGATCACGAGCGGGGGACTGGAACGAGCGCTTGCCACAGTCTCATACGAAGCATCGTATAAGGCGGTCTGGAGCAAAGTGTTCACCTGCACCGTTGCGAAGACGGTTGAAGGGTGCGGATGTTTCAACCAGCTTGCAGTTGGCGGGAAAATGCTGATGTGTCACCTATTTGCAACTACCAAGAACGTGGATCCTTCGGAAACCCTGAGTTTAACGATGAAACTAACTGTAGCTACATCGTAAGAGTTATCAATTCGCTAATTTTACGGAGTTGATCATGACAAAATATAATGGGCAGTGTTATCTGCCAAAAGAGGTGGTTTAAGTGGCGCAAATCACGATGTACCCGGCGATTGTGAATAGCCCAAACACCACACTTACCGCCGGAATTAGCGAGTCTGATACAACCATCCCGGTAACGGAACTCGGAGTATTCCCAGCAGCACCGAACACCGCCACTATCGGAACGGGAGTTCTCGCAGAAACCATCTATTACGCCGGGAAAAGCGCTGCAACGGGAGCCGGGAACCTCACGTCTGTAACTCGCGAATGGAACAAAACAGGTACATACGGCGCTAAAAAGGCGTGGTTATCTGGAGAAGTTATCGGCAGAGAGTTTACGGCATATGATCTGGATACGGCGAAAGCGAATATCGAGGATCTGGCGAGCAAAGAGGCATATACGGAAGGATTACTCTCTATTCCCACAATCGCCTATGTCGACGCCACCCACATCAGCGTGACTACGTGTGACTGTCTGATGCGGGACGATGCCGTATGGGGAGCAGACAACATCCTGTGGAAAAAGACAATCGCTGAGAATACGAATCTTGCCGTTACTGCCGATTCAGTAAACTACATTTACGTGCTCTGGAGCGGCGGTACGGGCGTTTATGCAGCTACTACAGACCGGGAAACGCTCAACTGGTCGAACTGTGTTCCGGTTGCAAGAGTGGCGATTCAAACGGGATCTATCACGTATCAACTCAATTACGGGTTGTCGGCGAAAGGGTCAGCTCAAAAGAACTTCGACCGGGTAATGCGTATCCGTGGTTCGGGTGGAGTTGAAAAAGAGTCCGGGATGGCGATCAGCGTAACCGAACCGGGAGATCCGACTCCGGGCGTATGTACTCTGAATTCGGGGTATGCGTGGTTCGGATTGCGGAGATTAACTTCTACCGATTTACCAACTATAACTCAGGGAGTTGGCGGCGCTGTATCAGATCTCTGGTATCATACCGGAGCGTCAACGTGGGCAAAAACTACAGCGACGTCACTTAACAATACTCAGTACGACAAACTCACGGCGGGTTACGGACTGACTACGCTTTCAGCAGCCAGTAGGTATGCGGTGAACTGGATATTCCGGAACCTTGTCACACTGGAACTGGATATCGTTCTCGGAACGGGCGATTATACCTCATCTCAGGCAGAAGCATCGTTGATTCCGACGTTACCCCCGGACATTCAGAATTTCTATATTTTGGTTGGCAGAGTAATTTACCAAAAAAGTACAAGCACGCCATACGCAATTGAAAATGTAACGACAACCTCCTTCCGGGCGGCATCAACTACGGTGCACTCAGACTTATCGAATCTGACGTATGGAACTTCAGGACATACCGGATTTGCGCCCAAAGAAGCAATTGTTGAGGTTACAGGTACTACTCAGGCAATGGCAGTAAATACGCCGTATATTGCTAATAACGGGGCACTGGTAACGCTCACGCTTCCGGCAACGGCAGCACTTGGAGATTTTGTGGCGGTTGAGGGAAAAGGTGCCGGTGGGTGGAAGATCGCCCAAAATGCATCCCAATATATCCGGTTCATCTCAATCTCATCTGTCGCCGGTGTAGGCGGCTCAATTGCGTCAACAGCTCAATATGACGTTGTAAGACTGTTATGCACGACGGCAAATAACGGGTGGACTGTGATCTATTCAGAAGGGAATTTATCGGTGGTGACCGCATGACAACAGCAAAAATGAGTTCGATAGGCATTGATGCCGACGCATTAGTGAAAACTGACGGAACACGACCATTTACAGGGGCACAGGCGGGATTGACGGCGGCGGCAGGAACGAACACAACGCAACTGGCAACAACGGCATTTGTGCGAAACACCGTTGAAGATCTCGGATTTGATGTACCTATCGGAGTAGAATGGACAACGAATGCAACCAGTCCAACTCTGTTACAAGTAGACCAATATGGAGTTCCGGTAACATTGTCGGCTGGTGATTGGGCGGCACATTCGATATACAAAGCAATTCGGAGATGTACTCTCGCAGATAATGGTACCGTGAATGCCTACTATGCACAGTATGATACAGGAACGGCAGATGCGAGTGCATCTACAACTCTGGAAGACGCGACGAAAACATGGGCAATAAACCGGTATCAGAACCAATACGTTCTTATTAATTCTGGAACGGGCGCCGGACAAGAACGTCTGATTATCTCAAATACTGCCACACAACTTACTGTTGCAGCATGGACAACAAACCCGACTACGGACTCAGTTTATTCTATAAATACTATCTCATATACTGGACTGAATGGGCAGGTAATGGTAGAAATTCCAAAATTTTATTATAAAACGTCTGCTTTGACCAACAAATATCGCTTTATTATTTCTCGGTATCCATTAGCAGGATACACTGTACATCCGGCGTTCATTGTGGATTCAGTCGAAAAAGATCA
>Ga0172381_10002769_pt1 | contig 18986 bp, 32 predicted proteins | sample Leawel6488metaG_FD_119754 | JGI IMG/M metagenome (GOLD analysis project Ga0172381, IMG submission 119754) | Leachate microbial communities from a municipal landfill in Southern Ontario, Canada - Leachate well 64-88 metaG | ecosystem: Engineered > Solid waste > Landfill > Unclassified | place...
AAGAACAGTCATACTGACAATAGCTATATGACAGAAAAAGAATGTAACAAAAAATGTAAATTGGTGTGTGAGTAGTGTAGCTGACATATTAATAATCAATCACTAAAATGTAAATTTTACCAAGTATCAACACAACGTAGTAACAGTAATAACATAAACACATGCAATACAAAGAAATAGAAATATCTAAGATAAGTGTATCTTACAACTCAAGAAGTGCAATCAAGAAAGATGATTTAGCTGATTTAATGCAAAACATCAAAGAACAAGGTTTGCTCCAGCCTGTGGGTGTTGTTGAGAAGAAAGGAAAATATTCATTAATATTCGGAAATCGCAGATTGCAAGCATTCAAGAAATTGGGTAGATCAACAATTCCAGCGTACATCTCTGATAAAGAACTTTCTGAGACAGAAATGATTTTGAAGAATGCTGCTGAAAATATTATCAGGAAAGACATCACAATGATTGAATTGGGAAAGATTGCTTTGGACCTTCATACTAAAGAAGGAACAAGTGCAGGAGAAGTTGCTGCTGCATTGTCAATTACACCTAGACGAGTTAAGAATGCAATACGTGTTATTCAAAGAGCACCGAAACATATTCAAGAGATGATTGGGTATTATAACATTGGCGCTTCTGGAAGCAATAAAAAAGGCAAAATACCTCCGACAATCATCAATAACATCTATTCTTCAAGAATCACAACAGAACAAATGAATGAGTTGGCTGAATATTGCAGGACATCAGAATCTAACAGTCTGAAAGTATCTAAAATCATCGAATTTATCAAGAAAGGCATGACAGTGAAAGAAGCTGTTAATACTGTGTCTGACTTCTATTTTATCACTATTGATTTGATTGCTGACAAAGAAAAACTCGACAAAATCAAAAAGACTTACAAGTCAATATCGATGTATGTCACATCTGTTCTCAACGGAGATGCACCTGCTTGCAAAGGCTTGTTCATTAGTAAAGAATAAAGCATGACAACAAGCAAAAATATTAAAAATTCATTTAGCATGAAAAACTATACTGTGCGACCTTGGATACGTTATTGGGCAAGGTGGATTGATATGGGCATTGCTGGTTTAGTATTTGGAATATTAGCTGGCATTTTTTCTCTTGACATTGAAAATAGCGTATTCGCAGGTGTACTTGCTGCGTTTCTATGGGTTTTCATTGAAGCCGGTATTTTGTCATTGTATCAAACATCTCCTGGTAAATGTTTGTTAAATATCAAAATAAATAAAAAAAATATTAGTTATTCTACAGCATTAAAAAGATCGTTTGGTGTGTATATAGAAGGATTGGGCTTTGGTATTTCAATTATTGGTATTGTCACATTGCTTATCGCATACAAACGTTTAAATGAAAAGAAAATAACAAGATGGGATGAAGATTGTAAGTTAATAGTATATAACGAACATATCGGTCTTGCAAGAATATTAATTGCGATATGCTTGACTATTAGTTTATTTTCTTTAATGCTAACTGCTTAACAAAATGAAAACAGAACAAGAAATCAGGAAGCAACTTGAAGAGGTGACAATGAACTACTATCACGTCCTTGATTGCTATCCAGCAACTATTGAAATCAATGCTGCAAGAGCTTTAATGCAAATTCAAGCAATCGCGATTATCAACACTCTCTATCAAGTGTTAGGAGAAAAAAGGCCGATATTCAAATGTGATGATTTTACTAAACTTGACCATTAAAATGAGTCGTTATCGTAACGCATCAGTTTGGCGACCTGATATACCTGAGAAAAAAATAGTAATGCGAACAAAATGTATTGATTGCGGAGTATTGCTAACGCCAGACAGAATCCGCTTAAAAAATATGTTTTGTGCAAAATGTGCACCACGGTCTAAGAAAACTCAAGAAATCAAGTTCAGTAAACAAATACAAAATTCTTACAAAGACACCTTAATTGAAATGAAAAAAACAAAATCTCATAGTCTCAAAGGAAAAAATGCAAAAGGTTTTAATATTGACACACATATATGAGAAGTTGGGACCCAATATTATATCCCTATCTTTGTCAAAAACATTTGTGTGCCTGCTGGAGAGAAAGTCTAGGAATGTTTGACATACTAATCAAGAACCGGCAATCTTCATATCGTCATCATCCTGCAACAAAAGAGTTTATTGACTGTCCAGATATTCTTTGGGAAAGGCTGTCACTCCTCAGAACTGAAATGCTCAAAAGGGGTTACCACCCAAAGGAATTGCCTTTGAAACCGCCTGTGTCAAGCAAGGGACTGCATGAATGGCAATCATTGCATACTCAAATTGAAAGATTGGTCGAAAAACGCAACAGCATGACTTCTTGTAAATGTAACATTATCTAATAGGCCTTTACAAATATGGTAAGATGTGGTATAATGGATATATAAATAAAACATATGAAGAAATCTTATATCTGCCCTATTTGCAAAAAGAAGCATTCAACTATTTTGAAAGTTGAACAAACAATAACACAATCACTTTACGATCAAGAGTTGAAAGATTTTGTTGAAGTTAAAAGAAACAGGCAAACAAAGACAAAAATTGAATGCCCGACATGCTCAACTGTTTTGCCGAAGATATTTTATCAAGACATTCTCTAATATGCCAAGTAAATATATCTATATATTAAAATTTAAATTGACTGCTGGGTGGTATGTTCGAGGATCATTAAAAGAAAAACTTCTTAGGTATGCTTTTTTAAAAGACATCGATGTGTCAGTAATTGAATCAAATTACATTCTTGTCAGTGTATACAAGTTTACTGCAAAAGATAAAAACAAAGAGAAACTTTTAGACTTTGAAAAGTATGCACACGAAGTGCATGTCTCAACACAACTAACATGAAAACTGATATTGATGAAATTGAAGAAGCACATATTAAAGCATTGCAGTTAGCAAAAGACATTGCAATAAAAATATACGAAGAAGACACAGCACACTGTTCATATGATCATATTGCAAACTTACTTAGACTTAATTGCACTGATAAAGAAAACTATATATTTGTGTTTGATTTGCTATTTAACTCAAGGCAACAAGCTGTATTTATTAAAAGAGTGTTGCAATACAAACTATCACAAGAAGAAATTGTGTTGATGGTACATCTTATAGGATATTATAATGAACTTGACAGACTTAAAACAAGCAAACATGCTATTTATCGTGCATGCAGTCAAATCTTAAAAGACAAAATCATTGACTTATCAAAGTAAGGCCTTTACAAATATGGTAATATATGGTATAATAGAACTATAATAAGCATAACACTATGATTACCATTGACACATACAAAGAGTTAGAAGAGTATATTAGCGCTTTTAATGAAAAGCAATTGAATTTGTTGATTGTCGTAAGCAAAGGAGGTTTGGGAAAGACTATGCTGGCAGAAGAAATTCTAATGCATAATGGTCCCCTTGTTTTTAATGGCCACGTCACTCCTATGGGAATGTATAAAGAACTTTACCAGAGGAATAGCGAAGAATCTGACTTCATTTGTGTCTTTGATGATGTTGACTCATTAATGCTTAACAAAACAAATGTTGCTCTATTAAAGCAGTTATGCGATACACGCGAAGAAAAGACAATCAAATATTTCACAACATCACCGAACATTGGCGACATTCCTAGTGAGTTCGTTACAAGATGCAAAGTACTGATGCTGATGAATGATATCAAAACTGATGACAAGAATTTGAATGCATTATTGACAAGAGCGCATTTAATTAACTTTAATCCTCCAGACTCAGAAATCATTGATCATTTAAGAAGCTTTAGTGAAGACACTGAAATCATCGATTTTATTGAAACTTACTCACCCATCTCAAAAAATCTGAACTTGCGTGTATATAAGAGAGCTGAAGAGTTGAAGAATGCTGACCTTGATTGGAAAAAAGAGACAATCAGCATTTTAGGAATCGATCCTGATTACGTTGAAGTCAATACATTACTTGCAAAATACAAGACTGACAAAGAAAGAGAAACACATTTCAGCAAAAGCAGGCCTCATTACTATAGAATAAAAAAGGCACTTGAATCAAAAATAAAAAAACAGCATGCTTAAAAAAAATATTTCAGAAGAAACAAAACAAAAGATATTGGCAGAAATTGACAATCTACCGATCACTAAACTGCGTAAAGAAGCCAACAATGCGAGGCTAAAGGAGTTATTCAAATATCGTTTAGGAATAGACACGACACCTCACTCAGAGACTGAAGCCTCTGAGTATTTTCATGTAAGTAAGACCAGAATCAGCCAGCTTGAAATCAAGCTGATAGATATGCTTTGTGCGACAGGAAAATTTGACAAAAGTGAACTTACAAATGTATGATCCTTCGTTGTCCGATGTGCAAACGAGAAACATATTTGTCGAAAAGCACTAAATGCTCTTGCGGCTGGCAATGTGATAGTTGTGGTGGTGAATGTTGCGAACAATTAGAAGGACGTCCAATTTGGGAAAGAGAAGATAAAGAAAATGCTGAAGTCACAGGAACACCCGTAGAAGTTATGAAAAAAGAACCGAAGGTTGCTATAAAGCTAATCGAACGCGATGTGACTAGAAAGACAGGACGGCAACTTACAATATTTGACAAACTATGACATTACAGTTAATACCTTTACAAATATAGCAATGTGTGGTATAATATAAATATCAAAAGCAATAGTGAAAGTCAAGTATCTAAGTATCAACACTTTAATAATGTGTTACCAAAAATGTAACACATCAAAAACACTATGGGCACAACAGTAAAAGAAGTCAAAAACAGCTATGATTTTCCAATCAAGCTAGCTCCTATTCAGTCAGACAGCATTCTCATTCCGAAAAAGTTTGCTGTCATTCGTGAAGACATCAAGCAACCTATCGGAATTGTATCTGACCAATATAGTTTAGTGAAGCACTCAGATGCAATCGACTGCTTTAGAGAAGCTCTGAAAGGAAATAAATTTGAAGAAAAAGTTGAAATAATCAAGAATGGTGCCCAACTCTTCAGCACCTACAAATTGACAGACACACAAGTCGAAGTCAGCAAAGGTGATATTGTGGCAATGCAATTGATTTTGAAAAACTCGTATGACGGTTCAAATTCTTTGCAAATTATTCTAGGTGCATTCAGATTGGTTTGCACAAATGGAATGGTTGTTGGAAGTGAATTCTTTAGATATTCGCAAAAGCACATTACATCTGGAAAACCAGCAATTGATGTCCTCAAGCAAAATGTGACTGCATTAGTTAATCAATTCAAAAATTCTTTACCAGCAATGCAAGCAATGTCAAAAGCTAAATTGACTGCAACTCCAGAAAAGTTGTTTGATGCTAAAACTCTTGAATTTCCCAAATATCTTGCAAATGAAGCATCACTGAACTACAAAGAAAGTGACAAGAACACAGTCTGGACATATTATAATGCTTTGACTTATGCTATTTCCCATAAAATGAAGAAAGATTCGCCCAATGCTAGATTTTATTATCTCCAGAGAGCTTGGGAAAAATCAGTAGCAATGGTCAAATAAGCAATCACAGGTGCTCAGATGTGTTGGTACATTTATCCTATGTAAGACCTGCTATCCTGAGTTAAATGACTTGAAGCCAACTATAGATTAGTCAGCCTGTGACTGAAAGGTCGTGATAATAACTATAACAATATTATATGAACAAATTTACTTTCCTAGTTACAGCAGTCTTCTCATTGGCTGCAATTACTGTTAATGCTGAGTCAATCACTATCAGAACTTGTGTGTATGAAGATAGCGGAAAATTGAACTCGTATGTCGACACTGAATATCCTGACAAAAAGACTGCTCCAGCAAAAAGCAATAATCCTAGACAGATTATAATTAGCAGCAGTGACATTTGCAAACAAAGTATCGAACCAATTGACGGATATAAAGAGGGAATTTTAGCAAATTCAAATCAAGATAATTCGACTACTTGTATGATGGGCACTGCTGGAAGTGCAATAACTTGTGCTCAATGGCGTGCACAACAAGAAAATGAAGCACAAAAGCAAACGTACAACAACACAACTTATGTCAAGATATTCAATACAGACGATACTGCTACAAGTACATCTGTATTGCAACAAACTAATAAGTTGATTGTTGATTTAGATGCTGAAAAGAAATCTGTATTAGAAGCAAAGATTGTTGAAATCCAGAAGCAGATTATTGAATTGCTTAAGCAGTTGATTGTCAAAATGTCAGCTTCAAAATAAGTGCAATCAATCAGAGATTGAAGTGAAAACGGTCGCTAACACTAACGTAAATAAATTACAATGTCTTCTTGGTTTAATCCAAAATTTAGCGAATTTGTCAAAGAAAATGAGAACAAAGGAATGCTGGGAATGTTCTGGTCTCTATATTGGCGGTTTGCAATTCTTGTAGCATTGATATATTTTGCATTTGCTACATTTGTCATGTTCATGTCATTCCTTGCACTTATTTCGCAACAATGGTAATAATCGAGAATACGCAAAATGCTATGTCTAATGAAATATTCTATAAGTGGTCTTTCATTGTTTCTGTAATCGCATTAGTTGTTGTTTCAGGATATTCAATTGCAACAGCAAATTACATATCAACCCTGTTAAAGTAGTCTTTAAACAAGACTTTAAGTGACACTTGAGGGTAAGAAAAGAAAAAGGAGGATAGTAACTACATCAAACGACGATAGCCAAGAAGCAACAATAGTCAAATTGTATTCAGACTCCACCTGCCCTCAACATATTATATATGAACCCACAAGAAATACAGCAAACAATTCAAGCAATCATCGACGGATTGACACCATTAGCTCAAAAACTACAGATTCCACTAGAAAAAGTATTTGAGTATGCAATCAAGCAAAACTATGTTTATGCAATCTGGTTTGTGCTTGCTGACTTTCTCGGAATCGTAATCGGACTTAGTCTTCTTGTATTCGGATTAAAGAAGTACAACATATTTAAAAAGAAGTACGGAACACACAACTGCATGTCTGAGGACGATATATTCATAGCATTACTTCCCACAATCATTGGCGGATTAATCTTAGCAACAAGTGTTATAATATTCTTTGCATCAGGACAAGAGACTCTATCAAGGTTTGTTAATCCCGAGTATATGGCTCTTCAAGATATTGCTAAGTTAATATTGCAAAAATAATGTTTCATAGGCATAAATATATACTAAAAGACAACGTTCTATACTGTGAATGCGGCAAATTCAAAATACTTCCTTGCCAGCATGTGTTAGTTGAGAAAGAAACGATGCAAGTAACTCTTTTTGGAAGCATTCGCCATCTTCAAAGAACATACAAATGTGAGAAATGCGGTCGCATTCAGATAATTGACATGACATCAGGATGCATCGAGAAAAAAATCGACGACAATTAATATGGACCATCTTCAAAATGCAATTGAATTAAAGCAAGACTTTCCTGAAGAAACTAAAGGGTTCGATATTTTTCAAGCAATGATGATTTGGGAAAATTACTCAGAAGGTTTAGCTGCTGGATGGATTATTCCTGAAAGTGATAATGTTAAGAGAGTATTTGACGACTTTAGAAAGATATATGACAATACAAGACGCAATGAAGAAAGCTGTAGCTGAGGGATTGTTTTTCGACAAGCAAGTGAAAATCACAAGAATGTATGTGTTTGTTAAAGATAAAGACAGTTTATTTTGGAATCGATGGACATATTACGAAATTTTATTAAGACGAGAATTTTGGAAAGCATTTGGAAAAGCAATGGACTGGAATGGAGAGATATGCAAGCACTGCGGTACTTGGAAATTCAGAAATAGCATGATAGGATATTCAGAATGCTGTCAAAGATGGGCTGAGGGAAGCATAAAGCCGTACTTGTTTTTCTGGCATTTGTTGATCGAGATGCTCGACACAGGCCATACAATTAATGAATATTTTGAAAGCTTAAATGACAACACAAAGAAACAAAAAACTATTGAATGATTTTGCAAAATACTGCAAAAAGTATCCAGAAGAAAGATTCTGGCAAGCATTAAGAAATTGGAGCAATTACAATTTTATTTACGTGTCAAATGAAAGTATTGACTTGTCATCTTTAAAAGACACTTTTTATTGGGAAGAGAAAAATGAATAATGCAAATACACAAATGCCAAACAAAACTAATTACGAGAAGATTGTGGAAGATGACCTTGATAAATATATTTATGATTTATTGGATGATTTCGGAGAAGGTTTTGAACTTTACGATCCTAAAGGATTTATTAAATCATTAAAAAAAGTTTATCGCCAAAAAATCAGAGATTGGGCCTTGGCGGTGGTGGGTGATGATGTTCCTTTCGGAAGTGGTAGTTCTGACGCAATTAATGCTAAGTTATCCCAAATCCGCTCCTGTATAAATGATGAGCTAGGAAGTAAATAAATTTATGAACTTAAAAGACCTAGACCAAAAATTGATGAAAGATCCAAAGTACGCCGCTTACTCAAAAGACTATGACGCCCTAGAGGAGAAGATATGGCAACAATTTCAAAAAGATAGAAAAGAAGTTGACGAAAAAGATGCATTCTGTAATTGTTTGCTGGATTTCATGTTTGAATTAAAAGAATTAAAAGATAAATAACCCAGACCGCAACACGGCGGGAAGAGAATGGAGAAAGAAAAAATTGTAGAAAAAATAGTGAATGAAATTGTTAGTGATTTAAATGATCGAAGGGGTTGCGGAATAGATGGTTTTGACGATGAAGTCCAAAACGAAATAAAAGAGTCTTGGAAAAATATAGTTTTAGAGAATATTCAAGAGTTGGCGGAGAAAGCTTGGAAATATGACGAATTAAGCAAGTAGCCCCCACCAATCCCAATCAAGCCTATGAAACAAGGAAATTATTTAAAAGAATTTTGGTGGTCAATCAAAACTAAGAAGTTTGCCCCAGGAATGTCATTGTTCGAGTATTTTTGCTGGAGAATTGTGAGGAATCGGGAATTACCTAAGTAGCTCCCAACCAAGCCGAGGGGGTGGCTGAAAGTAAGGCAACGATGCTCGTCAGACGTAAACCAAACGGTGCCGGCGGTGTCCGAGCTTGGTATCATCGGTGCAAATTGACAATGCGAGTCCGGGGATACGCCCCCTACAGCGTTCTCGTCAATATTTGCCCCTCTCGTCTTGGTTAGGAGAATACCAGTAGAGTGCTTTTTTAAGAATAAGCCCATGACGGGGAATAGTTATCTGTCAGAGCCGTATCACAATGATGTGTGAGGCGAGAGAGCAGTTGCCGCATCGGGATGAGGCTAACCCTGTAATCTGCGGGGCATCAGGGTATCGCCAATGGTGGTAAAAATCCACAGCGGCTGTGACAGATAATTATTACAACCAAGAATTGTGCGGTGAATACTTTGGTGGGGAGCGGCGGGGGAGGTTGTTATTTTGGATCTTCGGAGCCTGCCCCCGGCCATTCCCCATTAAAGACATGCTGGCGTGGCAAAAGATTGCTCATCGCTTAGTAGTGAAGTAGTCGACACGAGAGATAGGCACTCCCTATCCGTTGGGGCAGAACCAACCGCCAGCACAACTAATTAAAAACCTATGTTCATAGAAACATTAGAAATTTGCGGAAGTATTTTGGCGGCAGCGGTAACTGTATCTATAATTTCCGTTTTATATCATTGCGTAAAAAATATTTAAACCTATGCAAAACCAAAAATGGCGAGAAGAATTGCTGAATAAATATAGCGAAGATTGGAATTTAAAAGGGTGCGTTGATGTAGATGGAATTGATGTATTTTACGGAATCGAAAAATTTATCTCCCAAATCGAAAAAGAAGCCTGGCGGCGGGGCTTTGATGAATGTCAAATTGGACTTCCTAATCCTTGTTTTTCGCAAGATGAAGTCGATAGGCAATGCAGAGAAGCGGAGAAGCGGGGGATGATGAAGGCAAGGCGTCTATGGTGGGATTACAATGACAGGGAATTTGCAAAGAAACTAGAAGAAGCAATTAAAAACCAAAACTAATATGCAAAACCAAGAACAATTTGAGTGGGAACCAATCGAAGAACTTTTAAAAAAGGATTTCGAGTATAAGCCCGATGTAATTATGGCGATTAGTGTGCTCCAAAAGTATTGCGTACCTCGATCCGCTTACAATAACCTCAAGATTATTGACGAAGACTTACACCAGCAATTACAATGCGCCGATGAGAAGCTGGGGAAGGTGAGGAAGTGGAACGATGATGTTATCGCTTCTCACGAAAGGGCGGGATTGGGTCATTCGTTACAAGATGGACTAAGAGAAATTTTAAATAATTAAAACCTATGCTCACCCCAGAACAATATCAACAATTAAAAAATAAGATTATGGAGGCGGTTAGTCCTAGTGGGTTTGACCTTGAAGCGATGGCTAACGGATGTTCACCGGCGACAATCAAGACTAAAGGCAGCCCCATCACCCTTGCCGATGTTTTGCGGGCGGTAAATAGTGAGATGCTCGCCATTGATGCAACGGGAACAATGATTTATTTATCCGCTATAGAAATCTATAGTTATCATTGGAATCTCGTCTCCGATCTGGACGGGCAGACGGACGAAGTTAAGGAATTTTTATACAAAATTTTAAATAACTAAAAACTATGACAAACCAACAAAAAATTAAGTTTTGGCTCGATAGAGGGTTTAGGGTTTTATGTGTGTATCCTGATGGTTGCGAATCAGTTTATTGTTTTGAATCTGACTCAGGCGATTTTATTGGATATAACAAAAAAGAAAAATACATAATTAGATGGAGCCAGAGATCCTTAGAACCAATAAGCGTTTCCCCTCTCACTCACCAACAATGCGATTACAAGGTGGGGGATAAGGTGGTGGTGCTGGAGGGAACACACAAAGATTCAACTGGAAAAATAGATTGTTCAAATGATTTGGGTTGTTACTGGGTAATGATAGACAAAGAATTATACAATTTACCGTCTATCTATCTGGCCCCCTCCCTCCCCGAAGATGAGGAGGCAGAGGAGATTGAAGCGGAAATAAGCAATATTGAGATTACTGGATCATCTTTTACCGAAGGAGGCATTAAGGGGGTTTTTAAAGAGTTTGTATTCGTAAAGGCCGATGGCAAGAAGTTGAAAATTAAAGTAGTTAACAGCTACACAGAAGACAAATGGAACACAGCTTAAAAGAAAATGAATGTCATCCGTCAACAGACAGTGCTTTAGTATGGCTAAAGACTTTTATCATTGAAAATCCTGAACATTGGATTAAATTGAAAGAAGCAATATTCAGTTCGTCATTAGCAGGAAACAGAACTGCTGAAATTGTAGGATCAACAATTAACAGGTTAGAAAGCAAACAACTTGTCAGTGACCGTTACTTACTCGGGTTAGTTTGGTTTGTTAGAGATGTCTGGGAAAGCAACGATGTGAAGAAAGCAGGCAATAGACATAAGTAGAACCACGACTCGTGACCACTAGTGACCTCTAGTGACATTCAAGTGGTAAAGACAATAAATTATACATTATGAATATCATATGCACGGGAGGCTGCGGATTTATTGGCAGTCATTTAGTTGACAGACTTGTTGAATTAGGGCATAGAGTGTCTGTCATTGATGACATGTCTTCTGGAAACTACGAAAATCTTAATCAGTTCGCAATTTTTAGAAAATTTGACATTTGCGACACACAGAAACTGAAAGTATTTTTTGAATTAGAAAAACCAGATATTGTCTTTCATTTAGCAGCTCAGATAAATGCTAGGAAAGCCGTTGAAGATCCACTATTCGATGCTAGAACAAATTTGATGGGAAGCATCAATGTACTAGAATGTGCAAAGAATGCTGGAGTGAAGAAAATCATATTTGCCTCAACTGGCGGAATGATGTATGGAGATGCTGATATCATTCCCACTCCAGAAACTTATTTGTCATGTCCCACTTCTCCGTATGGTCTGAATAAACAAGCAATAGAGCAATACCTTCAGTATTACAAACTTGTTCACAACATCAATTTTATTGCTTTAAGATTTGGCAATGTGTATGGACCGAGACAAAATGAAAAGAGTGAAGCGGGTGTTGTTGCAATATTTATCAAGCGAATGCTTCAAAATAAAATATGCCATATTTACGGAGATGGCAGACAAACAAGAGATTATGTCTATGTTGATGATATTGTCAATTCTTTGATAAAAGCTATTGATTGCAATGTGTCAGGTGCTTACAATATCGGCACAGAAAAAGAAACGTCAGTCAATTACATATTTGCAAGATTGAAAAAATTACTGAAATACACAAATGATCCCATGTTTCTAGACAAAAAAACTGGCGACCATTTGAGAGGTTGCCTTGATTGTCATAAAGCTAAGAAAATATTGAAGTGGAATGCTAACATTAAATTTGATGACGGTTTAGCAAGAACTGTTGAGTGGTTCAAATCTACCAACCTCTAGGAACTCCTGCTCCATCAGCAAATATTGATCTAATTCCTGTAGTGATCCTATGGCGAGGTCTGTCTTGACTTTCGTCCATGATAAATCCGACAATATCAGGTGCACAAGTGATTGCTAAAGCAATTGACCAGAACGAATTACCACTCCACACAGGTTTACCATTTCTACGAACATATATCACATGATTTGGCACAGTAACACAATAAATATTGCCCGTATAATCAATCCATCTGTCAGATTTAACATGCTTATTGACAGCAGGTTCATTTTTTTGTGTAATTACTTTAATGCGATATGTTCGATATCTACCAAACCCATGAGGAGCAGGTCTTCCAATATTATCATCAGAAAAATATATGTTTGCACTTAACCCAACATGCAAACACAAATGCTGAAATTGATTTGCTAATGTTTCTGATATTGTATTGTAACATGCTTCTACTTGATTGTTCTGTGTCATTCTTTTAGAACCATCACCCAGAATTAATGCGTCATATAAAATACGTAATTGTCTTGTTGATAACGAAAATACCCAATCTGGTAAATGTTTGTTTTTAGAATATTTTCCTAAATTTTCATCACACCATTTAACTAATGCAGTTGAATAAAACTCAGTACTTCCATGATACACATCTTGTTGTTGCCTAACATTAAACGGTAACCGCTTCAAATCATTAAATATCTTATCAGCTTTTTCTCCTTTTTTTTGAGAAATGTTTATATATTTTCCTTTTAAGTTATATCCTTCTGCAACATAATATCCAATAAATGCTAAAAATGTGTCCATAGGAATATCAATATTTCCAAGTTTAAAGTTACTCACTTCTTTTCCATTCCAAGTAGCATTTTTCTTATACTTAACAATTTTTCCGTCAATCTCTTCAGGCTTGACAAGCTCGTATTCTCTTCTATTTTTAACAAACAATTTATGTCTAGGTGTAACACACAAGTTAACTTGTGTTGTCGCAATCTCATACATCTTTCCAGAATACACTTCATTAATTATGTTTGTTGGTTTCTGATATTCTATTACTGATTGATTTTTTAAAGTTGCAATTTCATCATCTGCATGCAGATCTTTAAAGAATTTCCATCCTGTCTTTGTCAAGACTTCAGTTTTATCATCATAGCAATCACCATGTCCCTCAACTGTTTCAATTGCTTGCAAATCACTCATAACTGCACATATCTGATTGATTAACCGTTGGTCATTGGGAATTTCAAGTTGTGCACGTTCAACTAACTTATCAAATGCTGTTGATGCTGTTGATTTTAATTTGTTGTTAAACACAATTGGTGTCATCTGCCTTGGAAGCAACCCTTGTTCGTCAAATGATTCAAATTCACCTCTTGTGTTATCATACTTTAGTTCTCTAATTCCAAAATTTTTAATGCACATCTTCAAATACTCAAGTTGTGTGGGTGCAAAATCGTAAAAGTCTTTTCCGTTAGAGTAATTCCATCCGTCCATAAACTTTTGATGGATCATCACTAATTTATTTCCTCGTCTTTCAAACACAGACAAATGTGACGGATGAGTCTTTTTTCCGATATCAAATCCAGCAATGACTTCATTGGCTGTGATATGCATTTTATGCGGATTTAAAAGTGTCAAATCACTGTTGACAATTTTTTGATTTAAAGTATCTTTGCTGAAAAAGCCTTTAGTTGAATAAACTGGTGTGCAAAGATATTCCTTGCTGAAAATTCTTGCTGTACGTTCTTCCCTTTTCTTGTAAAGTTCTTCAAGGTTCATCCACTCTGGCCATAATGCAAACTCTTCTTGTGTTATTGGATTCACTTGAATTGCAGGTTGGATTGACACTGCAAACCTAGCTGTCAAGCTTTTATCAAAGAAAAAGTCATTGTTCGTCTGAGGAGTACCCGCACAATGAAGTTCACCATCAGGCTCTTTTGGCATATCCAAGATGTTTGACTTGAAAAGATCATTGATTTTGTAAATGACTGCCTGATTTAATTCATTATCGGGATCTTGAAATGGATCGTCAACATACACAAGATCAGCGTGAATTCCTCTTTTAAACTGGATCAAACCATGAGGGTGCAATGTTGTCCAATGCTTTCCGTCCCAAGAATATTTCAGAACTGATTCAGCAGTGACTTTTCCGTCAATGATATCGTCGAAATATGGATTATTCATGATGCAGCGTTTGATCTTTGAAATATGATAAGCTGCTAAATCTCCATTGAAAGAAAAATATTGCCCTTCTAAATCTGTAGCTGCACCTTCAAACATCAGCTTCCACATGAAATGAGCGTAAAATGCAAATGATTTGAAATGATTTCTTGCACTAACACGAATTGTGCGTTGATTGCTAGACAAAAAACGACACGTGTTGTCTACGTGCTCTCCGCCAATGAAGTTCTTTTCACTTAAAGAAAAGATTTCATTGACAAAAACTGTAAAATTGTTTGATGCTTTTGATAAAACTTCTACTTGCTCTTGTGTAAATGGCATTTGTTTTACTGTTTACAATAACTGCAAAATATGGTAAAATATAGTTATGCCTCAGTTCGTAGTACTTTTGTTAGAAGCTTGTTCAGCATGAATAAGTGCTAATACTTGAGCTGCTGAAATATTGTTTTTATCTTCAGATTCATCTTTAGTTACTTCTTGAAGTTTATAGATAGATTTTTCATCTTCACGAATTTCTCTTGTAAGGGCAACAATGAAATTGTTGTCACGATATCTCTTTTTAGCAATTTCAGTATTCAGCATTTCCTGATTGACTTTCAATCTTTCTTGAATTGTATCTATCGCACCTTTTATTAAATGAGCAGAAGGAATATTGATTCGATTGTCAATCACCCAGTTAATTGCTTTTGAGATTTTCATCTTACTGCAATTGTGGCGTTTGCATAAATCAATCCAACTCCATTTTAAGACAAAATATTCGTGATAAATTTTGATGTACTCTTCTTGAACATCTGTTAATTCAAACTTATCTTCGACAACTTCGTCGATTTTCTTTGACATAAGCGTTAATCGTATATTAATTTCTAGTTTTAATATAATGTTACAATACACTGATGTAAACTATTAAATATGGAAATAAAAGCAGACAATAAGAATCTGATCATATCTTTTGATTACAATCCAGTGTTAGTATCGATTGTCGGAAAATTCAATAGCAGGAAATTCAACCCAAAAACAAAAGAATGGACAGTGCCAAAAGTGCATATCAATCAAGTAGTAAACACACTTTTGCCGCTAGGCTTTACTATTGATGACAGTATAAAAGCAGATTACATTCAAGAGTTAAAAAGAAAAAAGAAGATTGCAGCGATCAGAGAAGGCATTTTCAACGAAAAAGAAGTTGCTCTTTTTAACGAAGTAAACTTACCTTTATTTAATTTTCAGAAAATTGGTGCAGGATTCTTATGCGTTGCAAAATCAGCATTATTAGGAGATGATCCAGGGTTAGGAAAATCAATTCAAAGCTTAACAACAACAATATTGAAGAATGCTAAAAAGACATTGATTGTTTGCCCAAGTTCGTTAAAGTTAAGCTGGCAAGAAGAAATTGCTAAATGGGCACCCACAAAAAAAGTTGTTGTAATTACAGGCAGTAAAGCAGAAAGAGATAATTTATGGAAAAACGAAGATGCTGAATACGTTATCATCAATTACGAGTTGCTTCTAAGAGATATCGAAGAAATTCGGAAAAAACAATGGCAGTTCATTATTGCTGATGAAGCTACAAGAATTTCTAATCCAAAATCAAAGCAAGCAAAACTTATCAAAACAATTAAAGCTGACTATAAGTTGCCATTAACTGGCACTCCATTAAACAATGCTGTACATGATTTATGGAATATCATGGATTTTTGCAAACCGGGATTGCTTGGAAGTTTCTGGCAATTTACTGAAAGATATTGTGAAAAAGACAGATGGGGTGGAATCTCTGGATATAAGAATTTAAGTGAATTAAAAGTCTTGATTGCTGACAACATGCTCAGACGCAAAAAAGAGGATGTCATGACAGAACTGCCAGAAAAGATCTATGAAAATGTCTATATTGAACTTGATAAAGAAGAAAAAGAAATTTATAAAGCTGTCAAAGAAGAAATTAAGAACACTTTAAAAGAGTTTGAAGTAAATCGTGTCCTTGAAGATAGATTCCTGTCGAATGTCATGGTCAAGATGATTCGTCTTAAACAAGTAACAGGAAGTCTTGAATTGGTGTGCGGTCGCAGGCATTCATCAAAACTAGATACAGTAAAAGAATTACTGACAGATATTTTGCATGGAACATCAAAAGTAATTATCTTTACCCAATTTTCAGAGATGGCAGATATTTTAATTAGGGAGCTATCTGATTTTAATCCACTTTTAATATCAGGTAAGGTAGATAATAATACTAGACAAGAAAATGTTCATAAGTTTCAAGATGACACTCAAAATCATAAAGTTCTTGTAATGACTGAGGCGGGCGCTTATGGCCTTAACTTACAAAAAGCTAATTATATAATCCATTATGACTTACCGTGGAGCATTTCAAAGATGGAACAAAGAGAAGGAAGAGCTCATAGAATCGGTCAAAAACAAAATGTGACAATTTATAACATGCTTGCACTTGGAACCGTCGATGAGTATGTATATAAAGTGTTGATGAAAAAGCAAAGATTGTCAGAAAATATCTTAGGCGACAAAGAAAGAATCAGAAAAGTCAAGATATCAAAACGAGACATACACAATCTTCTAGCATGATCAGATATGTACAAATTATATAAAATATAGTATAATATGTCTATAGAGAGACTTAGACTTTGTCCAATTTGTGGTTTGAATACTGAAGAGTATCATGAAAAGATGTCATGTCGGAAGTACCACAATTGGCAAAAAAGCTGGAGAGTAGATAAAACAAGTGAAAAATATAAGCAGTACCTAAACAAAAGAAAAATATCTATGGAAACCGCTGCAAGACGTAGATTAGAAGCACTTGATAAGTCAACTCCAGCGATCTATAAAAGTCGACATAAATGTAATTAAAAATCATTATGAAAACTTTAGAAGAACCGGTAAAGACCAAAGGAGGAAAAAAGCTAATGTCAGTATATCAGGTCTGGCTTAGTAAAGAAATTTATTGGATAAAGACTTATAAAACATTGCTTCGTTACATATCTGAAGATTATGTGGATATCTTCCAGCCTATTGTAACAGGCAAGAAAAGCGGAAAAAGATATTTTGTCTCGTCAGACAAGATTACAGATTTTATCAATAAATTTGAGACCAATAAACTGACAGAATAGTTTGTGAAACTCTAATTCTGCTAAAGAGTATCATGCAAAACGCATCTATAAACAACTTAATATCGTGTCAAACTAAAACTCACCAATCAAGAGACATTCTCTTGGGACTGTAGATGGTCCTTGCAAATTGGTGAGTTTTAAGTTGAAGTGATATTGTACTTTTAAGGTGTGACTGTATAAAATAAACATATGCTAAAAAGTTCTAACTTCAAATTGGTGCTTGTTGCTATAACGTCTGTTGTCAGTGGCAGACATTACAGATAACAAGTATCAATTTGAGGATAGAACTTTTTTATTTACACGTGAATAAAACAACATTAGAATGAATATATCTTTGTAGTTAGGAGCAAAGATATATCAATACTCGCATCCAGAGTTCAATTTTTAGCTTTGGTGCTGGCTAGCAGGTGATTAAATTCACCAGGCTGCATATTTTGCGAGTGTGATATGCAGTCGTCCTAACTGGCACAGCATCAAAACTAAGAAGAGAACTCTTTTTTATTAAATAACATGTCAAATCATTCATTCAATCCTAATGAAGCAATTGCATATGGGATAGAAAGTGCAATCTTATTATGCAACATACGTTTTTGGTTAGAAAAAAATAAAGCAAACACATCGCATGTACATATGCATACAGACGGGAAAGTATATTATTGGACATACAATAGCAGTGTTGCTTTCCAGAAACTATTCCCATACATGAAAGCAAGCACAATTGCAAAACGTTTAAAAGATCTAGAAACAGCCCACGTTCTAATTTCTGGAAACTTCAATGAATCAGCATTCAATCAAACAAAGTGGTACACAATACCTAAAGAATATGAATGCAAAATATCAGATTCTCCTTTATTAATGTCCATTTATACTCGAGAAAAATGGTCTTTTACTCAGGAAAAATCAGATACTAGTACTAGTACTAACCAGATACCAAAGGATACTAAACAAATACAATTATCTCTAGATAGAGATAACAGCGAGAACGCTGAAAATAATCAAGAAAGCAATTCTGGAGTTGAAAAAGATACTTCTGGAAAGAAAACTGATATTGTTGCAAATTCAGACATTCCAGAAGAGCCCATTAAATATGGCAAGCCTGAAATTAATGCTTGCCAAGAATATTTCCAAAATGCATTTGGTCATCTTCCAGATGGACCTGCATATAAAAATAGACAGTATAATCAACATTTACTGAATAAATTCAAGAAATCATATCCAGAGAAGGATCCTGTTGAGTTAGTCAAAAAATTAATCACCAGAGCAAAAGAAAGTAAATGGCATTGTGATAAAGCGACAAGCTTTTCAT
>Ga0172381_10002770_pt1 | contig 18980 bp, 23 predicted proteins | sample Leawel6488metaG_FD_119754 | JGI IMG/M metagenome (GOLD analysis project Ga0172381, IMG submission 119754) | Leachate microbial communities from a municipal landfill in Southern Ontario, Canada - Leachate well 64-88 metaG | ecosystem: Engineered > Solid waste > Landfill > Unclassified | place...
CATGGAAATTTACTTTAAACGAAGAAGGTACTATTGCAATTAAATTTAAATGTGATGAAAATGATAAAGTTTTACAAATAAAAAATGAAAATTGGAATGGAATTGATTTGAAAATGAATTGTGTTGGGAAGTTGACATTATCAAATTTTAATGGTATTATTTCTCCTCAATTTATCATAAACGACTATAATATTATTTAAAGGATAATATATGAGCTTTGTAAATTTGCATACGCATGACTCCATGGGATCACTTCTAGATTCAATTATGACTGTCGAACAAATTGTTGACTATGCTAAAAAGAATAATCAATCGTCTATTGCTATCACAAACCATGGATATCTTTCTAGCTTTGTTTCTTTTGGCAAATATGCAAAAAAGAAAGGTATTAAAGCCATATATGGGTGTGAAATTTATGATATTGATAATCCTCTAAAAAGAGCAGACACTAAAGATTATCAGCAAAAACGCTATCATCTTATCCTTCTTGCCAAAAACCATCAAGGACTGTTAGATTTATTTAAAATTGTATCTACATCATGCACAACATTTAAATATAAAAAACCATTAATGTCTATTGATTGGATTAAAGAAAACAATCTAGGAAAGAATATAATCGCTCTTTCTGCTTGCCAAGCGGGAAGGGTTAGTCGTTTATTAATGAACGACAAAGAGCAAGAAGCAAAAGAATTTGTAGAAAAATTACAATCAACTTTTGCTTATGTTGCGTTAGAAATTCAATCACATAGTACTGATTCACAAATTGAAGCAAATAAAAAGATTTATTCTTTTGTTGTTAAAAACAATTATCCATATGTGTTTACGACTGATGCTCATATGGTTAGCAAAGACCAACAAGAAACTCATTCTATCTTTGTTCAGATTAGTGAGGATCGTGAGGTTGGAGAAAGTTATACTGACTGTTTTCTTCAAAACGAAAATGACATAAAAGAAATATTGGGAGCACAATTCGGAGAAGAAGTTTTAATAAAGGGAATGGCAGAAACTATTAAAATATCTGATATGATTGAGGATATTGATATTGGATTAAATAAAGGTTCAATCATGCCTGTTGTAAAAATTCAAGAAGGCTTCAAAAATAATGAAGAATATTTGAGATATCTTGTTTATAAAGATTTTGATGTAAAATTTAAAAATATGTCAGAAGAAGATAAACAAATTAGGCGAGATAGAATTGAAACAGAACTCCCTATTCTATATAAATCTAATTTTACAGATTATTTCATTATGCTTTATATGTTGGTACAAGAATCAAACAATAGAGGTATACCAAGGGGATACTCCAGGGGATCGGGGGCGAATTGTTTGTGCCTTTACATGTTGGGCGTTACACAAATTGATTCCATTCGATGGGATTTAGATTTCTCTCGTTTTGCAAATCTTGGAAGGAAAAGTCTCGCGGATTTTGATTGGGATATTAGCAAACTAAGAAGAAAAGAATTTGTTGAAATTTCAGAAGAATTATTTGGTAAAGAAAATGTTGCTCCAATTTGTACCTTTAATACATTGAGCACTAAAGTTGCGATTAGAGACATTGGGAAAGTTTTAAATGATAAGGGAATTTATAATTTATCTTATCCTTTGCGTGACGAAACAGCAAAAATGATTCCAACTATTGAAATTATCAATGAGTCTGGAGAAAAACAAGAAAAAGAAATTAAGTTGAAAGAAGCATTGTTGCAAAATAGTAAACTTGCAAAAATTGCAGAAGAATATCCTTTATGGATTAAATATGTAGTTGAACTTGAAGGCTTACCCAAATCTATGGGTCGTCATGCAGCAGGAACATTAATTACTCCAACTCCAATAATTGATTATTGCCCAATCTGTCAAGACTCAGAAGGCAACGTAATGACACAAATTGAAATGCACTCTGCTATGGAAGATCTCGGATTGATCAAGATGGATTATCTTGGTCTTGAAACTGTAGATATTGTTGACAATACTTTAAAGTTAGCAGGTTTATCTTGGGACGATGTTGACATAAACAATATTGATCTTGATGATAAAAAAGTTTATAATGAAGTTTACAAGACTGGAAATACTACAGCAGTTTTCCAAATGGAATCTTTTGAAGGTAAAGCAATGTGTATTGAGGCTGAGACAGATAATATTGAAGACGTTATCGCTATTAATGCATTTAATCGCCCAGGCACAAAAGATGGGTTCCCTATATATTGTTCAAATAAAAAGAACCCAGAAAGTGTCGAGGTATTGCATCCTGACCTTAAAGAGATTTTTAGTACAACTCAATTTGTATTACTATATCAAGAACAAGCCTTACAGATTTTTAGATATGCAGGATTTCCAGAAGAAGACGTAGATAATGCGAGAAGAGCCATCGGGCATAAGCAAAAAGAAGTAATGGACAAGCTGCACGACAAACTTTGTGATGGACTAACGGCAAAAGGATGGAATGATGATCAGATTGAAACTATTTGGGAATTATTACTAAAACAATCTCAATATTCTTTTAATAGAGGCCATAGCGTCAGCTACGCCTTATTGAGTTATCTCACCGCCTATCTCAAAACATACTATCCTTGTGAATTTTTTGCATCTTGTCTATCGGCAAAATCAGACAACTTACCAAAGTTAAGTGTTCTTATAAACGAATGTCAACGACTAAGCATAAAAATTCTTCCTCCTAATATCAACAAATCTGGGAAAGAATTTACTCCGTTGAAAGAGAAAAATTCAATTTTATTTGGGCTATTGGGGATTAAGGGAATAGGCGTAACTCTTGTTGAAAAAATAATTGAAGAAAAAAATATAAAACCTTTCGAAAATATAAATGATTTTATATCTAGAACTGGTGCTTCAGTTGCGCAGGTTGTTTGTTTGGTTAAGGCTGGTGCAATTCCTGCAAAAAACAAAAAAGATTTTATGTTAAAATATGCATCTTCATTATTTAATAACAAAGAATATACCCCTGTAAACTCAATCCCTTCTGCAAAAATTTTATTGGAGAAGTGGGGGTTGGATATAAATAAAATTGAAAAAGACAAGAGGCTGTCAGAATATAATAATATAAAAGAAAGAGAATACAATAAAACTCAAAAAGAGAAATTTAATAAGCACATAAGAGATTTTGAAGAAAAATATTTGCAAGACGAGGATTTATGGGAATACCAAACCTTGTCTATGTTTTTGTCCAATAACCCATTCTCGGAAAGTCAAAAATACATTAAAAACATTGAAGAAATTAAAATAAAACAAAAAGGTGTAGTTATTGGTGTTGTTTCGGAAATCACAAAAAGGAATGACAAGAATGGAAAACAATTTGCTTATTTGAAAATCTTCTCAACTTATGATGTTATTGAAGTTATTGTTTGGCATACTCAATACAATAACTTCCAAGACTTAATCAAAAAAGGTCAACAAATTGCAATTCTTGTTAAAAAAACTGACGACAATAGACTAATCGCCGAATCCTTTAAAACATACGATAAATGGTTAGAAGATCGAAAACTTAAAAAATAAAAATAAATAAAATTAAATACTAAAAACACTTGACAAAAACTTAAATCTATGATAATATTAAATGATATTAAAAATAAATAAAAAAACAAATCTAAAAAAATTAAACAGAAAAAGGATTAATTGAAATTGGACATTACACAAATTTATGAATTTAAAATGATACCAATAGTCGAACTCTATTATAATGAGGACTCCCTATATGGAGTTTATAAATTTTGGTCAAACAATATAGATATCCCTTATTTGAAAAAAACAGAATCATATGATTTTACATCAAATGAAACAGAAACAAAATTAGAAGGGATGCTTGCAGGGAAAACTCAACGATTGAACATGGGCACAGAGTACAGCGTTAAGGCAAAACTAGAGTTTTCAAAAAAATATAAAAATTATAATTATGTACCTATTAGTGTTGGACAAGACCTCCCCAAAAATCTTGATGAACAAAAAAAATTCCTTCAATCTGTTTGCACTATCAATCAAACAGAAACTTTACTTGAGCAATATCCTGATGTGGTACAAATGATTGTTGATGGTAGAGAAAATGAAATTGATTTAAGTAAAACAAAAGGTATTAAGGAAATTACTTTTGAAAATATTAAGAATAAGGTTTTGGATAATTATGCAATTTCAGACATCCTTTCTCTCCTAATTCCAATCGGAATTTCTTTTTCGAAAATTAGAAAATTGCTAGGCGGAGAACCCAACCCCACTATTCTTAAGGATAAGATTTTAGATGATCCGTATATTTTGAGTGATATTCCAGGAATCTCATTTAAAATTGTAGATAAAATTGCTATTGGAATGAACCCCGAATTTAAAATTTCTAAAAAACGTGTTATCAGTTTTATCAAAGAATATTTGCGTCAATATGGAGAAGACAATGGATCGAGTTGGGTTTTAGAGGAATCTTTAAGAGCCGAAATTAATAATAATATTTCAGAATGCGAAGGCGTTTATGAAGAGGTTTTAGAGGGTCAAAAACAATATGAAACATTCTTACACATTGAAAATAATAAAATTGGATTATATTATTATTGGTGGTGTGAAAAAGAAATTTATAGAATTTTAAACGAAATTAATAATAGTGAACCATTACCAATTACTCAAGAAGAAATTGATAATGGAATAAAGAAAGCCGAAGAACAACAAAAATTTTCTTTTACGCAAGAGCAAGTTGAAATATTAAATAATATGACGAAGAAAAATCTTGTTGTATTAAATGGTTTTGCAGGCGTTGGAAAATCTACGATTACTAGAGGGCTTTTAAATATATATAGCAATTATAGAATTGGATGCGCAACGCTCTCTGCTCGCGCTGCTCAAAGGCTTCAAGAGGTATCTGGTTTCGAAGCCTCTACTATACACACTATGCTTGGAGCAACCAGTTTAAATGATTTTATATATAATGAGGACAATAAAATGCCATTAGAATTGATTGTTTTGGATGAATATTCTATGGTTTTTTCTGGTTTATTTTTAAAAGTTTTTCAGGCAATTAGAGGCGGTGCCAAACTTGTTTTGGTAGGGGATTGTGGGCAATTGCCTCCGATCGGTTGGGGAAGCTTGCCGACAGATATCTTAACTAAATCACAATTTCAAATTAATACTCTTACAAAGATACATCGCCAAGCGGAGAAAAGTGGCATCATAAAAGCAGCCAATTTAATCCGTCAAGGAGTAGATCCTTTAAACGGAAAAAAAGAATTTAAAACTGTTTATGGTGAACTTGAAGATATGATTTTTATGGCAAGAAGTGACAAAGAAGAATTAAATGCAATTGCTATAAAAACATTTTTAGAAAGTTCTAAAAATGTTGGAATAGACAATATACAAATTATCGTTCCAAGAAAAAATAATTGTATAAATAGTACTAGAGAAATAAATAAAAGCCTTCAAGACATATTATTAGATAATACCTTACCATATGTAACTTTTGGAGAACAAAAATTTAAATTAGGTTGTAAGGTTTTGCATATTAAAAATAATAAAAATCTTTTGGTAAGTAATGGAGAAGTTGGATATGTTGATGATATTTTTAATATGGGGGAAAATGGTGGGAATGGACTTGTTGTTAGATATCCAGAAAAAGTAGTTGAATATTCTAAATCAGATTTAAAAGAATTAGAATTGGCTTATGCAGTTACGTGTCATAAAATACAAGGTGGGCAAAATCAAAGAGTGATTGGAATTATTGATAATTCTCATTTTATGTTGCTCGATCAAACATTTTTATACACAATGCTCACCAGGTCACAAGAAAAAATGTTGTTACTTTATGAACCTTATGCATATGACAAATGTATTAGCGAAAACAAAACCATTATAAGAAATACATGGATGCAAACTTTCAGTTAGGAAAATAAGTATGCCTGAATACCAAATTTATAAAAGTCAAGTTTTCTATAAAACTGATTCGCATTCACCCTTGACAGATAATGAATAATGTGGTAAACTTATAATATAAAAACCTATAAAATGATATTTTCATGTGATTCAGAAAAGGAGAATATATGCGACCATTATATAAAGAATTTTTTACAGATTTAAATAAAGTGCAAAGATGGTGGATTAGGATTCCAGCCACTTTAATGTTATTGCTATTAGTTATTTCTGTTTTTGCAATTATTGGAATGATACAAGGAATTGTTCAGTATGCCATTATAGAATTTATTATTCCTTGCATTAAAGGCGAAAATATTATTATTTAATAAAAGAGGGATTTTATAATGCAAAAACTTTTTATGGTTAGGGATATTGTTACTGGCGAATATTTTGATGATGATTATAACGAATGGGGTGATTATGAACATGCCGGTATTTATGAAAAGATAGGTGAGCAATATTATTCTGGGGCAACTGGAGAAATGATATTGCCAGATAATGCAGAATGGGTTGAATATGTACTACCCCATGAAAGCGCAATTTCATTGGAGGATAAATGACAGAAATAATTATAAAAATTTCAGAAAAAATTTATACAGAACACATTTTATGGCAATTTAAATATCATATTTTATGAGAGTTTTATCAAAAAGAAAGTTGTGATGAAATTACTTATTATAAAAGATATTTTGAATTATATATAAATTGTAAACGAATAATTAAATTATATATTAGAAAATTTTTAGAAGACAAAATTTAGATTCTATGGAGTACACAATGACAAATATTTCTAGGAAATTTAAATGGTGGTTTTTTAAAGTATTTTTCAAAAGAACATATTTTAGAACTGTGGACTGGTCTTATAAAAGTGGATACCCTGTTATTCTAGAAATGTACATGAATAAGGATGGTGGATTTAGAGTTGTCAAAGAAGAATTTTTTGAACTAAATAAATCGAAAATTTAATGAGAAGTGATAATGAAAAAAATTAAAGAATTAATTATAGTTTTTGAAAATTGTGATTGTGCCCATATTGAACAGAAATATTTAAAATCTTTATTCTTGACTAGTATTAAACATGACATAATGTGTACTAATGAAAAAGATGTTTGGAAAGAAGAATATTGTGAAATGGCACAATTTACTATAAGTAAAAAAGCATTACAATTAAAAACAGATTTTGATGCAAGTTTTATTGATGATAAAAATACATTAGCTTATCACCTCGACAATTATCATGACATTACTCATTTAGATATTAGGTATGAGGATGGTAAAAATGACTACATTGCAGTTCCATGGGAAGGTAAATCAGATTATAGTAATAGTAGTGAAAAAGTAGTATATGGCGAAGATGTGTTTACTGTATCAATTGGATTTAAAGAAAATATTATAAAGAAAGTTAATAAAACATATATTTATTAAAAATAAATCACATAAAAGGAGTATTTCATGTATTATATTTACTGGAGTATAGTTGGTATTATTTTTTGTACAATTGGAATATTTTTATTAGTGAGCTTAAGACAATTAGTGAAAGAAATGAAAAAATTTAACAATAAAAACATTGACAAAAATTGAATTATGTGGTAATATTAAAAAATATAAAGGAGACTTAAATTGAAATCATTATTTAATTGGCTAACAAATATAACACAGACAAAAGGTACGAAGAACATAATTATATTCAAATGTATTCTGAAATTATGGAATCTAGTAGAACAACAGTAAACAAAATGCTAGAAATAGGTTTTGGGAAAGGTGGTTCAGTACGTATGTGGATGGACTATTTCCCCAATGCGGATATCTATTGTATGGAATACTGTGACGAAGAATATAAAAATGTATGGCATAACCCAAATTTAGATATACCAAATTTAGAAGTTATTATTGGAGATTCAACCAAACCTGAATCTTGGTTAAATGTTCCGTATGAATTAGATTATATTATTGATGATGGCGATCATCATCCTGAAAATCAAATTGCTACATTTATGAATGGATTTTCACATGTCAAAAGTGGTGGGTTATATTTTATTGAAGACACTCACTGTAATTTTGAGAAAATATATACTGGCGGAATAGATGTTATATATAGATGGGCATTTGAAATGATTATTCAACAACAAACGCCAGGAAGAAATTACGGTGGGAATTTTTATAGTTCCAGGCACGCAATGCCACCGATTGTTAATGAAATCTATTCTTATTTTTTTTATAAATCAATTATAGCGTTTCAAAAGGCATAGGTAAAATATATGATTCATTTTGTAGTTGGAGGGGGAGGATTTATTGGCTCAAACATTGTTCGTAGAATATTGAAGAATTTTATAAATGACAATGTAATTGTTTATGATAATTTTTCATCAGGAAAAATAAAATTTCTTGAAGACATAAAAGATTCTAGATTAAAAATTATTAATGGGGATATAAAAGATTTAAATAAATTAACAAAAAGTATGAACGGAAGTGATATTGTTTATTTATTTGCTTCAAACCCAGATATATCTAAAGCCGTGGCTCAACCAGATATTGATTTTTGGGAAGGAACATATTTGGTTCAAAATGTTCTTGAGGCAATGAGAATAAATAATATAAAAAAAATAATTTATGCTTCTGGAAGTGGTGTTTATGGCGATTGGGGAGAAAAAGAATATTTGGAAGATGGAGGCCCGCTTTTACCATTATCTACTTATGGAGCCAGCAAATTAGCTGGAGAGGCATTAATAAGCGCATATTGTTATATGTTTGATATGCAAGGAAGTGCATATAGGTTTGCTAATGTTGTTGGCCCAAATCAAACACATGGTGTTGGTTATAATTTTATACATCAATTAAAAGAACATCCGTCATATTTAAATTTTTTTGGTAATGGTCAACAATCTAAAAGCTATATTCATGTTGATGATATTATTGATGCAATATTTATTTCAGCTTTTAAAAGTAAAAAAGCATATGATTATTATAATATATCTACAAAAGATTATTTAACTGTAGATGAGATTGCAGATATTACTATTAAAATTATGGAGTTAAAATGTGTCGAACGTCATTATTTGAGAAATATCGCAAGCGGATGGAAAGGAGATATTGGCGTAGTTAGATTTAATAATGATAAAATAAAGAAATGTGGATGGAAAAATAAATATACGTCATATCAAGCAATAGAATTGTCTATTGAAGAAATGTTAAAAAATAAAATATGGGAAAATTAAATATATGATTATTACAAAAGCACCACTAAGATTAACATTTGGTGGAGCACCAACAGATATTCCTTCATATAGTAATCAGTTTGGTGGATTTTGCATTTCTGCCGCAATAGATAAATATTGTTATATTACTTTAAATAAACCTTTTTATAAAAAAATATTTTTAAAATATTCAAAAATTGAAGAAATTAATAATATAAATGAAATAAATAATTTAATTTTTAAAGAATGTATAAAATATTCAATACCAAATTGCAATCAAATAGAAATTTCTAGTATTTCTGATATACCAAGTGATGGTTCTGGATTAGGAGGATCTAGTTCATTTTGTGTTTCATTGTTGAAAGCATTATATTCTTATAAAAAAGAATCAATATCTCAAGAAAAAATAGCCCAAATAGCATGTGATATAAGTATAAATAAATTGAAAAAGAATCAGGGGAAACAAGACGAATATGCGTCTGCATTGGGAGGAATTAATTATTTTGAATTTGATAAAAACGGAAATGTAAACCATAATCCATTAAATATTTTCCCAGAAACATTGGAAATTTTAGAAGATAATTTATTATTATTTTATAGCAATTTAAGTCATAATTCAGAAGATATATTGAAAGATCAAAAAGAAAAAACTATAAATAATGATATAGATATGATAAATAATCTTCATGAAGCAAAACAAATTGGTATAGATTCTAAAAAGGCTTTAGAAAAAGGAGACTTGAATGAATTTTCTTATCTTTTAAATTTTCAATGGTCTAATAAAAAAGAAAGAAGTAATAATACTACTAATGAATTTTTAGATAAAATACATTATGATTTAAACAAAATTGATAATGGTGGAAACAAAATAATTGGAAGTGGTGGGGGTGGTTTTATTATGGTTTATTCAGAAAATAAATATAATATTAGAAGATATATGAAAAATTTAGGATTAATAGAAATGAAATTTAATTTTGATTTTTCTGGAGTGCAAAGAATCATTTAAAAAAGGAGAAAATTGTGAAAAAATATTTATTAACATTTGGGGGAAAAGAATTTGGATGGTCTAGGCATAATAATATTGGGATATTTAGAGATTATTATGCCGAAGCAGAAAGATTAGTTGAGAGTGCTAAAAAATATGATGTAATTCCAATTCATTATGATTGTTCAATTATTTATGTTCCAGAATATTATCCAAAATACAAAGAAACATTAGATAAGACAGGTTGGGGATTTGCTTTTAAACCCATTGGATATTGGAAAACATTAAATGAGGTTATGGAAGATGGGGATATTGCTCTTTTTGTTGATAGCAATCATGTTGTAGCACAAGATCCATCAATATATTTCAAAATAGCAGAGCAAAATAGTATTTTTGCACAAGATCATATTTGGACATATTATCCTAATAAGGATTGGACGCATCGAGACACTTTTGTAAATATGAAGTGTGATGAAGAATTATATTGGAATGCTCCCCAGCTTCAATGTAACATTACTGGTATTAAAAAAGATGAAAAAGGAATGAAATTTGCTAAAGAATATCTTGATTGTTGTTTAGACTGGAGAATAACTTTTGGAGAAGGAAAAAATCAAGATTTCCCAAGCTATAAAGAAAATCGTCATAACCAATCTGTTTTTTCTATATTATGCGCAAAATATAATATTCCATATTTGAATAGAACAAATAATGCTTGGATGGAACATATTTTTCAAGAACTTGATTTTATTGAAGATAAAAATCCTCCAAAATTTGATGATAGAAAGAATATAGACATAAAGGATTTGAAATAATGCTTCCAATATTAATATTAAATGCTGGAGAAGGAACTCGTTTATATCCTTTAACTAAAAATATACCAAAATGTTTGATTGAATTTAATAAAAAACCTTTTATATATTATCAAATAAAATTATTAGAAAGTCAAGGATTTACTGATATAATATTAAGTCTCGGATATCGACAAGAGCAAATAGAGGAATATATAAAAAAGGAATTTCTAAAATCAAATATTAAAATTATATATAATAATTTTCTTCCAAATACTGGCGGAGGTACAAAAAGAGCAAGTGCATTAGTAAAAAATAATTTCTTTGTTATTTATGGAGATTCTTTTTTGCCCCATTTAAATTATAATAATATTGAAAAAGATTTTTATAATAGTAAAAAATATGGATTATTAACAATATATAAAAATGAAAATAAATTTGACAATAGTAATATTTTATATTCAGAAAGTAATAAAAAAATAACTGATTATAAAAAAGAATCTAAAAATAAGGAATTTAAATATATAGATTATGGAGTAAGTGTTTTTAGTCAAGACGCTTTTGAATATGTAAAAAATTTAGATTATTTTGAATTAGGATTTTTACATAAAAAATTAATTCAAGATGATCAACTTCATCCTTATATAGTAAAAGAAAGGTTTTATGAAATAGGCTCTCTTAATGGTATAAAAGATTTTACAAATTATTTAAAGGAGAATTGATGTTTTCTCAAAAATACTTAGATTTATTAGTCGAATTAATTTATAAACTTGATAAAAATGATGAAGACAAATTGGAAGAAATGGCATTTTTATTAAGTGAAATAAAAAATAAAAATGGCAGAATATTTTTCTTAGGGAATGGCGGAAGTAATTCGTCTGCTTCACATGCCGTGAATGATTTTAGAAAAATTGTGAATATTGAATGCTATAATATTACTGATAATATTTCTGAAATGAGTGCAAGAATTAATGATGATGGATTTGATAGCATATTTATTGAATGGTTAAAAACAAGTAAATTAAGTAATAATGATGCAATTTTTGTATTGTCAGTTGGCGGTGGAAATAAAGATTTATGTATAAGTAAAAATATTATTTATGCAATTGATTATGCTAATCTAATTGGAGCCAAAGTTTTCGGAATTGTTGGAAGAGATGGAGGATATACTTTATCTCATGGCGATTGTGTTTTGTTGATTCCTACAGTAGATAAAAATTTAATTACCCCATTTGTAGAATCTTTTCATTCTATTATTTTACATTTTTTAGTATCTCATCCATTACTAAAATCAAATCAAACAAAATGGGAATCTTTATATAATAATCCTGTTTTTAAATAAAATTGGAGACAATAAATGGCAATTAAAATATATGCAGATGGCGCAGATATTAAAAATATTATAGAATTAAATAAAAATCCACTTATAGAAGGGTTCACATCAAATCCAACATTAATGAAAAAATCTGGAATTACAAATTATGAAAAATTCGCCAAAGAAGTTCTTAAATATGTAAAGGAAAAGCCATTTTCGTTTGAAGTATTTTCTGACAATTGGAACGAAATGTATAGAGAAGCAAAAATAATTTCTTCTTGGGGAGATAATGTTTTTGTAAAAATTCCAATAACAAATACACAAGGAGTATCTTCTGAAAAATTAATTGAAGAATTATCGCAACAAAATGTGAAAATTAATGTCACTGCTATTACAACTATTCCCCAAGTGGTCGTTGCAAGTTGTGCATTAAAAAATTATACTAATTCTATTATATCTGTTTTTGCAGGAAGAATAGCAGACACGATGGTATCGCCAATTCCAACAATGTATCTTGCAAAAAATATTATCAAACAATATTCAAATCAAAAATTATTGTGGGCATCTTCTCGTGAAGTATTAAATTTAAAAGAAGCAGAAGATTGTGGATGCGACATTATTACAATGACAAATGATTTAATTAAAAAATTATCATTAAGAAATAAAAATCTGGATGAATTTTCGCTTGAAACTGTAAAGCTTTTTTATAATGATGCGAAAGAATCAGGTTTCAAATTATAAATATAAGGATAAATAATAAATAAAATGAATTATAATATTCCAGCAAATAATCAAGTAAAAAACTTAAATAAAATTTATTTAAAATATTTTGGATACAAAAAAGATGGAGAATTTGTTGATGTGGGAGCATATGATGGAATCTCTTATAGCAATACATGGGGATTAGCGTGCGCGGGATGGAAAGGAATATGCTATGAGCCAGTACCTAGTTTTTACGCTCAATGTTATAATAATCATTTTGATCATGATGTTATTACAATTCAAACATGCATCGGAAACAAAGAAGGATATATTGACCTATTTGTTGCAGGAGTATTATCTACAACTAATGATGATTATCTTAATAGCGAATATTGGTACAACGACTACAAATATGCTCAAAAAATAATGTCAAAAATTACTACATTGGATAAATCATTAAAAGAGCATAATGTCAATCCTATGTTTGATGTATTAAGTTTAGATGTAGAGGGTGGGGAGACAGACGTTTTGAAAGGATTTGATATTGGATATTGGAAACCAAAAATGGCGATTGTAGAAGTGCAAGAACATCATCCGGCAAAAGAACTTACTTTGCAAGCACCTTTTATCAATGATTATTTTGCTAACGCAAGATATGAAAAAATTTATTCAGATGAAATAAATAATATTTATGTTAAAAAGGATTAATATATAGATGTTAGAATATGGGATATCAGTTATCGTTCCTACTCATAATCAAGGATTTATGATTGGAGATGTATTAAGATCAATCATAAATAATTGTTCAGAATTAGTAAGAGAATTAATCGTTATTCTAGATGGTTGTGTTGATAATAGTAGGGAAGAGGTTATAAAAGCGACCATGGAGTTCAATGGTTATTTTCAAATGTATTCTCTTAATAATGTAAATGAAGTTTTGGCTTCTAATGATGGAGCTAGACGGGCAAGATCAAAATATATAATGTTTGTACAAGATGATATGATTATTCAAGAAAAAGATTTTGACAAGAGACTATTGAAGCCTTTTGAAATTATTCCTAATCTCTTAGCAGTAAGTGGAAGAGATAGTGCTGATGCCAGAATTACCAATGATACTATTGATTATTATAATCTAGAAGGGAAAGACAAAAATAGTCCTAAAAATATTTTTTATGTAAGAGATGTTATTAATCGTGGGCCATTGTTGTTAGATCATGAAAAATTCAAAGAATTAGAGTATTTTGACGAAGAATTTGCTCCTATTGATTCGGACGATGCAGATTTATCTTTTAGGGCTTATCAAAAAGGATATTTAGTAGGAAGCTATTGGATCGATTATAAATCTGATTTATTGTGGGGGAAAACAAGAAATAATTATGAAAGCAATAAGATATGGGAGAAATCTATGATAAAAAATCATAAGTTGCTTATAAAAAGACACAAAGACTTTTTAAATGGTGAAAAACATTCTTTTCAACTTATAATTGAGTAAATAATATGAAACTAGAAGAAATATTTGAATTATCCTATTGTATAAATTTAAAGAAAAGAACTGATCGTTGGAATCAATGTCAAGAAGAATTTAAAAAAATAAACTTTTATCCCGAAAGATTTAATGCTATTGAAAATGAAAATCCGGCGTTAGGATGTTATCTATCACATCTTGAAATACTAAAACGGGCAAGGGATGCAAACAAAAGTGTTTTGATTTTCGAGGACGATGTAGAGGTTATCCATTTTGAAGACAAAATTATTGAAAAAGCATTAGATGAATTATATAATATGGATTATGCCATGTTTTATTTAGGTGCTAATTTAATGAATCCGTGTTATCAAGTCACACAACACTTAGCAAGGTTGACTTGGGCACAAAGCGCACATTCTTATGCAATAAATAAAAAATATCTTTCCCAAATTGTAGATCTTGTTGAAAATAATCTTACATTTATTGACGTGATATATGCACAAGGAGTATGCCCAAATTTACCATGTTATATAACTGTTCCAATGATAACAATTCAAAGAACTGGTTTCTCGAATATTGAAAATAAAGAAATGAATTATGACATACCTATACAAAGATACAATCAGCATTTAGTAAGGATGAAAATGAAATGAAGGCAAAAGATTTTATTATAATTATATTCAGTAAAAATAGAGCGATGCAATTAGACTTAACTCTAAAAACATTAAAATTAAATTGCAAAGACGCAAAAAACATCAATGTATTATATAGTTGTGACAGTATTCGTCATCAATTATCATATAATACTTTAGAATTAGAATATCCAGATGTTATTTTTCATAATGAACAATCATTTAAAAATGATGTATTGTCTTTATTGGAAAATACAAAAAATGTAATGTTTGTATGTGATGATTGTATTTTTACCAATAATTTTTCATTAAAAGAAATTGATTCTCTTTTAGACGAACAAACCAAAGCAATTGGATTTAGTTTAAGATTAGGCACAAATACACAATATTGTTATCCTTTGGATATGCATCAAGAATGTCCTGCTTGTATTAAAGTAAGAGATAATGTTTTAATGTTTGGATGGAATTCTGCGGAGTATGATTATGGCTATCCATTGGAATTAAGTTCAAGTATATATCGCACATTAGATATTATTCCTTTATTACAAAATTTATCATATAATAACCCCAATCAAATGGAATCAGTTTTATCACAAAACGCATTTTATTTTTACCCAACCAGACCGGTGATTATGTGCTATGAAACCAGTGTTGCCTTTTGCAACCCTATTAATAAAATACAAGATTTTAATAATAATAGACACGGAACCAATATTGAATATTCATCCGATTCACTCTTGACAAAATGGGAGAAATGTGGTAGAATTGATATAAGTAAATTTAATGGCTTTGTTTCTAATAGTTGTCATCAGGAGGTGAATATTAATATAATTTATAGTGATGGTTATGTTATGGTGGGTAAAGATGGGTAGAGATAATAAAAGCAGGTATGTTCATAATTCCAATCCATTAATTTCCATATTAATTCCATGCTATAATAGAAAGGAGTGGATTCCACTAACAATTGAATCTCTATTAAATCAAACATATCAAAATTTTGAGGCCATATTTGTACAAGATGGAGGGGAGGACATTGATGATGTTTTGAATAGATATCCAGACAAAAGATTCAAGCTCATCAAACATGTCGAAAATAAAGGGCTTCCTGCCGCTAGAAACACCGCCTTAAGAAATTGTAACGGCCAATACATATCACTTTTAGATTCAGACGATATCTATATGCCTTTAGCATTGGAATTTAGACTATCAATGCTAAAGAAATATGAAGTAGAATGTGTGTACACTAGAGCTTTGCAAAATATTTTTGAAGCAAAATTTAATGATCATGGACAAAAATATTATCAACTCGTACACCAACAGTTATATTGGAATCAAGAATTTGATAGGGATAGGCTTTTGGCTGTCAATCTTTGTCCTTGCAACTGCACATTGATTTCTCGTAAGGCATGGGAAGAATCAAATTATTGGTTCGATGAAGAATTAAAAAGCGGAGAAGATTTTGATTTTTGGATAGCAATCTCAAGAAAGTTTGAATTCAAAAGTTTAAAATTATTAGATTGCGAAGACTCTTATCGAAATGAACCTGGGGGACAAATGACAGGAAACCGCAATTTTGCATCAGATCTTCCTAGAATTTTTAAACGATGGAGGAATACGGCGATCAATTTACCGCTAGTTACAGAAATGCAAAACGGAATTTTGAAACAGTCTGGTATTGATCCTGCATCACATGGTTTATAAAATCACATAAAATCACATAAAAGCAAATCAAATAATATAATATAAAGGAGAGATTATTATGAAAATAGTTTATATGTGGGGAATAATGAAAGATATTGTTGGAAAAGAAGTAACAAAAGATTTTCTTGTAGAAAGAATGAATCATTGGGGAAATTCACAATGGCTTATAGATATGGTTTTGAAATCTATTGAAAACAAAACTTTTAAAAATTATTCTAATCCACTAGATCTTTTTATGGTATTAGACAATTAATTTAATTTTATAAAATCACATAAAAGATAAGTTTTATTAGGTTTTTGGAGGATAATGAATAAAATAATTGGCATAATGGCAAAAACAAAAGAAAGAGGAATACAATTTTTAGATGATCTTATTGGGGAAATGAAATTTAAAGATGTAAAAAATTATGTAAGGAATATTAATAAATGTGAAGTAGAATTATCAAATGGGACAACATATAAAGTCGTTCCAGGTAATGTTTCATCAAGAGGATATAAATTTACAGATTTATATTTAGACAAAGATTTGGATCAAGAATTTATAAATTGCATTGCCTTACCTTCTTTAATTACGTGGGGAGATAATGAACCAACAATTACTTATTTTTAGAAAATGATTAATATAATATGCTTATGCTATTTGGGAAAATACAAACATTACCAGGATAAATATCTGGATGGAATATAAAAATAAATAAAGGAGAAAATAATAAAATGACAGAAAGAATGAGATTCACAATTGATGAAATGATTGAGAAATTAAAATTAATTAAAGAAGAAGTTGGCGGGAAAGTTAGAGTTGTTATGCCACAAATTGGCGACAAAGAAGAGATTGATGATTGTCTGTTAGAATGGGATGCAAACATTACAAACATAACTGCTGAAATAAATAATAATAAAGAAATGGTTGTTAAGATTTTCTAATTTATCCAAATCTATAATATAAAAATATATTGATTATAATGATAGACCCAATGAAATGGGTATTTTATTATAATAATTATACAAGGAGATAAAAGTTTGCAAATTTTATATGTTTTCGCCGATATGGCAAGCGAACTCAATTGTTCTAATTGGAATTGTTTTTATCCGACTGACGCAATAAATAAAACAGAAAATCATAAAGCAAATTATATACACATAAGTGATTTTATACAAAATTCTCCAGAAACTCAAAAATTATGTTCAAAAGCAGATATTATTATAGTAGAAAGAAACTTATTTCAAGACACTCTAACTATGATGATGTTTTGGAAAGTTCGCGGTTCGGCAATTGCAGTTATATTCGATGACGGTTATCATTGCATAGAAAGAACTAATCCGGCCCATGCTTTTTGGGCACTTGGAGAAGTGTCATCTCCCGATGAAAAAGGAATAATTCACAGAGAGTATATAAAACCACCCCCAATTCAACAGTTAGCTTGGGGGATTGAAATGAGTAAGGGGTTACAAACTGTTTCTCAAGAAATATGTAATTATTGGTCAAACATTAACGACACTTATCTTATTCATAATCATCTTGTAATGGATAAATATAAAGATATAGAGCCATTGTATCCACATTCCAGCAAAGATATTATCATTGGATGGACGGGATCACAGTCACATAGATATTCATTTAAAGCCAGTGGTATTCTTAGAGCATATCGAAAAATATTAAATAAATATCCAAATGTTAAAATATTAATTGGTGGCGACAGAACAACATTTGATGAACTAGACGTACCGAATGATAAGAAATTATTTTGTGGATATGTGTTAGCTGAACAATATTCAGCTCTAGTTAAAAGTTTTGATTTATACACAATACCTCTTGCTGGTGAATATGATCTTTGTAGGTCTCAAATTAAACCTTTAGAATGTATGGCTTTAAAAGTTCCATGGATTGCAACAAATTTTCCTAATTATAATCATCTTTTACCTTATGGACATTTTACAGAAAACGGAAAAGACAATTGGGAAATTGCAATTTCAAACGCAATTGATAATTTACAACAACGTAGAGAATTCGCTGAAGAAGTTTCATATCCATTTGCGCTAACACAAGATATAGATCTACATGTTCAAGAGCGTATTGATTTATACCAAAAATTAATTGATAAACCATATAAATATTAGGAAGTATAAATGATAAAATGGATAATTAATAAAATTATAATAACAACCATAAAACATCGTCAACAACCAGCAATTGAATATTTAATAAAAAATAAAATTTTTAATAAAAATATACTTTACTATAAAAACAATAATTTTCAAGAGGAGGTGTGGCTTGATGAAAATTTCAAGCCACATTTTCTTAGTACCCA
>Ga0172381_10002771_pt1 | contig 18977 bp, 22 predicted proteins | sample Leawel6488metaG_FD_119754 | JGI IMG/M metagenome (GOLD analysis project Ga0172381, IMG submission 119754) | Leachate microbial communities from a municipal landfill in Southern Ontario, Canada - Leachate well 64-88 metaG | ecosystem: Engineered > Solid waste > Landfill > Unclassified | place...
CGAGAAAACTCAAGGCACAATGTCCGAAACTCAAAAGAAAATAGAAGATGCCATTGAGTTAACGTATGAAACTTTTGTCAATATAGTCGTTTTCCGTGACAATAATGCTAGTTCATTTTTGGAATGTGACACTCCCACCAAAAGAAAAATAGTCGAGAACCTGCTGTCTTTATCTCCATATAGAGAATATTTTGAAAAAGCTAAGCAAACCAGAAATAGTCATAAAGAAAAGATTGATTTGTTGGTTAAAGAATATGAGTTAGTTCTTAAACAAGTAGACGCCTGTAAATCTCGGATTATTCATATTCGCAAACAAGAAACAGATTGGAAAGAAGTTAAAACGAATGAATTATCAAAGTTAATAGCGGCTATTCGAACAAAAAAATCGAAACTAGAAGCGACAGACCAAGGTTCTGCTTTGGTTGAATATAACACCGCTCAAGAAAAAATTAAAGAACTTAGTACCGCTGTTACCGGACATCATGCTAATTTAGAACGAATTAAAGTTATTGTTAGCGAATTACGAAATAAGCTTATTAAATTTCAATCACAAAAAGATAATCTTAATAGCAGCATATCACAACATAATTCAGCAATTAATATTTTAACCAACAAATCTCAAGAAAAGTTGGTCACTATTAATTCTTTAATGTCTAAAAAGAATACCAAATGTTCTGAGTGTTATGGCGTCGTTAAAGAAGAGAACTTTCAACACGTCACCACAGAGTGTCAAAAGATTATAGATGAAAATAATAAACAATTAGCAAATCTTAGCCCAATTGTAGACGCAGAAAAAGTCGAATTAGAAAAGATTAAAAGTGAAATTGCTAAATTATTAAAAACTCAGGGCGTGGCAGAACAAAAATATACTCAAGTATCTCAACTTATTAGTAATGATAATCATAAGATTCTCGAATTACATAAAATTAATAAACCACAAGTTGGAATTGATGAAAAAATAATAGAAAGCGAAATCAACGAATTAAAAAGTCAGATTGTCGCCAAACAAGCCGAAATAGACGGACATTCTCCTTATATAGAAATTTTAAAAATGGCCGTGCGGGAAAACGAAGACAAGCAACAAGAATGTATTATGGCAAAGAATAACATTATTGCCAACGAACAAGAACTTCCTTATTACGATTTTTGGGTTAAAGCGTTTGGGGACACAGGGATACGTAAGTTTGTAATAGAGGGAATTCTTCCGGCACTCAATGCTCGTATTGCTTATTGGTTACAGTTTTTGATAGACGGAAAAATTAATTTAACATTTGATAATGAATTTAACGAGAAGATAGAAAGAAATCCATCAGATGGCGACCCATTTGTTTATCATGCAATGTCTGGGGGAGAGCGACGTAGACTGAATTTAGCTGTGTCACAGGCGTTTGCTCATATTATGATGATAAATTCAGGGGCATCTCCCTCTTTGGTTTTTCTGGATGAAGTTACAACAAATATAGATGAGCTTGGTGTTGAAAATGTTTATAAAATGATATTAGAATTATCGAAAACAAAGCAAGTGTTTATAACAACTCATGATAAAGACTTACTTGAAATGCTAAATGATTTTGAAAATATTAAGTTAGTAAAAATGCCACGCCCCAATAATTTTACATTACTAGAAAATTGAATTTTTGCTTTAATTAATAGTATATTTTTCTATTTTTTTGACTTCATATATGTTAGATAACCAGCGTAAGACTAGAACTGAAAAAGAAGATAGGCAGGAAGAAATGAGAGAAGAAGTAACGACTTTTAATTCTGTAAAAAACCAAACAACAGAAGAATACTTTGGCGACAATCAATTTGCAATAGATGCTTTTAAAAAGAAATATACACTTCACGAAAATGAAACTTATGTTCAAGCCGTTAAACGGGTTTGTGATTATATAGCTTCAGCCGAAGAAACACCAGAACTTCAAAAATATTGGTCGGCAAGATGGTTTGATGAAATTTATAATGATTGGTGGCATCCAGCGGGCAGTATTATGCAAGGCTCTGCTTCTGGTAAAAAAATATCATTATCTAATTGCACGACAATTTCAATGGGTGTAGGCAGACCCGAAGAAGAATGGGACAATCTGGAAAGTATTATCAAAAACACCACTTTTACTGCCGCTAAAACTGCCGCCTATCGCCAAGGATTAGGAATAGATTTTTCTAGATTAAGACCAGACCGTGCTACGGTTCAAAATTCAGCTAATGAAAGTTCCGGCGTAATTCATTGGATGAAATTGATTGATTCTATTGGTTATTATGTGGGACAAAAGGGCAGAATCCCTGCCATGCTTTTTTCACTTAATTGTAGCCATCCAGATGTTGAGGCATTTATAAAAGTTAAGGCCGACCATCTTAAAATACAGAACGCAAACATATCTGTGCAATGTACGGAAGCTTTTTATAAGGCAGTCGAGAAAGATAAGCCTTGGGAATTACGCTTCGAGATACCAGAGGTCAAAAAGGGTCAAAGAGTATACATAGATGTTCATAGTATTGATAAAGATTGCCAATATGACACAGAGATAAAAAGTTGGTATTACATTGCCCGCAAACACAGAAAATCAGAAAAAATTATTAAGACCGTATCTGCAAGAGAATTATTGGCATTAATTGCCAAACAAATGTGTGAACATGGTGAACCGGGCATTCAGAATATTGATATCGCCCGCAAGTATTCTAACTCTGATTATGTCTATAATCCAGATGATGAATATGACTCTAGAATTATAGGGACTAATGCTTGTTCCGAACAATATCTTTCTCGTGATTCTCTTTGTGTTCTTTCATCTAGTAATGTTGGAAAATTTTCACCCGACCCTATAGAATATGAGCCACAAGTAGCTAAAGTGGCCGAATCTATAACGAGATTCTTGGATAATGTTAATACTATGGAGGTACGGGATGGCACCTATGCTACGCCTTTCCAACGTATCGCTATCGAAAAATTACGTAGAATAGGTGCTGGTTTCACTAACATTGCTGGTTGGTTATTTAAAAACGATTTAGAATATGGGTCGCCTCCCGCCAATGAAGCAATTGCTGAATTTACTTCTAAATTTAATTATTATTTATATAAAACGTCTATCGCTTTGGGCAAAGAAAAAGGAAGTTTTGGCCTATTTGACAGAAAGAAATTTGAGGAATCTCCGTTCGTTCAAAGAATGATTAAATTAGGTCTAGAATTTGAAGCGATGCGAAATGTAACTTGTTCTAGTATTGCACCAACCGGAACACTCAGCTTAATGTTTAGAGATTTGGTCCTTGGTTATGGTATTGAACCGGCTTTTGCCATGTGCTTTTGGAAAAGAACTCGTATCGCTGGTCATTATGATTATTATTTCTGTGTGCCCGCAGCCGTTCATGAGGTTTTTACAAAACATGGAGTTAAAATTCCGATGGATGGGTGTTCACTGAAAGATACATGGGATGGCAAGTATGGCAAATCCATTGCAGATTTTATTAATAAAAAAGCGGCTGAATTACAAATTCATTTTAAAAGTTCTACAGATATTGATTCGATGGCGAAATTAGACCTCATGGCTCAAATCATGAAATCTATTGATTCTTCTATTTCTGTAACTTATATGCTGCCGGAAGACGCAGATTGGGAAAACGTTTATAATTTTATTCTAGCCGCACATGACAAAGAAGTTAAAAGTATCGCTGCCTTCCCCGATAGAAAAATGTATGGTATCATCGCTTTTATGCCATTTAAAGATTTGGCCATTAAACTTATTAAAGACGGTGTTGAAATACAAGACCAGAATTTTTCCGACAAGGAAAAAGTTGACTTGGAAAAAACTATAGGCGGGTTGTCAGCTACGTCGGTTACAGAAGGACGTATTCAAAAAACAATAGCTCCGAAACGTCCCAAGAGCCTTCCTTGTGATATTCACCATATCAAATTGACAAAAAAGTTAGATAAGGTAAGAACTTTCGATTATTTAGTTTTAGTTGGAATGTTAGGCGGTGACCCTTACGAAGTTTTTGTTATGGAAAATGGATTTGTTGACAAGAAAATTATTAAGGGTGTTGTAACGAAAGTCAAAAGCGGTGTGTATGGGCTTAAATTAGAAAATGGCACAGAGGTTAATGACATTACTCACGACACATCACCGGAAGAAGATGTTTGTACTAGATTAACTTCCGCTAGTCTCAGACACGGGACAGATGTGGCTTATATTGTTGACCAACTAGAAAAGTCAGAAGGCGATTTATATACTTTTGGCAAAGCTATGGCTCGTGCCCTCAAAAAATATGTTAAAGATGGTGTCAAAGGCGGTGATTGTTTGGTGTGTGGGGGCAAACTAATTCGTGAAAATGGATGCAAAACATGTATTAATTGCGGCGACAGAAAATGTGATTAATTTAAATATTAGAAAGAAAGAATGAAATGGAAAAAATGATTGTTAAAGTCAAAAAGCTTCACCCTGATGCAGTATTACCCAAGCAAGCCACCGATACTGATGCCGGATATGATATGGTAGCCATTGACGATGGTGTGTGGGACGCAAATCAAAGATTTATTGAGTATGATACGGGAATTGCTGTTGAACCACCATCGGGTTATCACAGCAAGATTTCTGCAAGGTCTTCAATAAGTAAGTTCGATTTAGTTTTATGTAATGGAGAAGGTCTTATAGATAATTCTTATCGTAATTCCATTAAATTTAGATTTAAACCTGTATACACCATGCTCACTATGGGGCCTGCGGTGGGGCTTAAAGTTCCTTTAAATATATTTAAAAAAGGTGACAAAATAGGCCAAATTAAAATCGAGAAAACTTATTATGCTGATTTTGAAGAGGTTGATACTTTAAGTCAAACAGAACGTGGATTGGGTGGATTTGGTAGTTCAGATATTGCCAAGAAATCTTAATGGAATTGTTGGAAATTAAGTAGTATTTTTATAAAAATACCGATACAATACCGCTATGACTGTTGCCCAAAAATTAAATAAAACTACCATCGAGGAAATCGCAGCTAGAGCTATGCATAAGTATGTAGCCGCTAAGAAACTTTTAGACCTCTTACAACAAAAAGAAGAAAAAAAAGAGGCTTTACAAAAAATAAATCAAGCACTGGCTAAGGCAAGCGAAGAGATATTTATTCAGACCCCTGTTCGAGAACAATTGTTGCCCTTTCCAGAAGTTAAATATCTTACACCGTGCAAATTGTGTTCTGTTTTAGTGTTGCCAAAATTAATTGAAGACCATAGCGATGTCGATTATGGAAATCGTGACCATTTGGACGCACAAGCTGAGCAAATTATAGATATTTTTAAAAAATTAACCGACAAAGAACATCCATTTATTGAGTCTGGTGAGATTAAAAATTATATCCTCTGTAATTTTGAAATACCGCATCCCGAATATTGGAGAACTAAAACTAGCCCCAAAGAGCCTGAAAGGTGGTGGAAAAACATTTATGATAAGGCTATAGAACGGCTAGACTTAGTTCTCCATCGTATTGCTAGGGGTAAAACCACTGGTAAAAAAGGACTTTATGCCTTAACAGAGTATGTTGAAAAACAGGTTTCCTAAAGTTGGAACCATATATAAGATATGCGATTGAATTTTAAAGATTTTTTGATATCTGAGAATACCGCTTACTTAAGCCAACGAGTTGGAGATATTCAAAACGCCCTACAAGATTTAAAAGATAATGCAGGGGGAATGGGTAAACGGCAAGTTACTACTGCTGCTTCAGTAATTGTGAACCAAATAAGAACTATTCTTCATAGTAATTGGTCTAAAAAAAATATTCGTTCATTGGCTTCTTTACAAAAAGTTGGCGTCGCAGTTATGCGAGCCATAGAAGACAAGGATGATTTAACTGATGTATTGACTTCTTCGATAGAAGAAATGCAAAAAATGGCTGGTGAATTAGGCACACCAATCAATCAATTAGCATCACCAGAAGGTCAGGAACCACAAGAAACTCAACCAACGATGGCGAAGCCAGAAGGACGGGCAAATTCACCAGAACCACCCCAACCAGAACAGCCTCAAATGCCTCCACAACAGCCCCAAATGCCCCAAATGCCTCAACAGCAGGGAATGCCCCCACAACAGCCTCAAATGCCGCAGAGTGGACAGCAACCTATTTTACCCCAAATGCCACAATAGAAATTTTGTGATTTGTTATAAAAGATGACTAGGCATTTTTCTCCAAAAGAAGATTGTATTTTTTATCGTTAGTATGCTATTATGAGCAAATCAAATTTGGTTATAAGTAAGAAAAAAGTATAAACAAAAGGACGGTGTATCATTTGTGGCATAGCTGGACTTATAGGCGAAAGTAGTAGCCCTGAAACCACATATCAGTTAATGACCTCGGTTTTTGACCAGTTAGAGACTAGAGGTACTGACGCTGCTGGTTTTTGGGGATGTCAGAAAGCTAAAGGTAAAATTGCTTATCACAAAGAGCCTGAAAAGGCCAGTGAGTTAATTAAAAAAGATATTTGGCATAAAATTTGTCAATTAGACCCAAATCTTCTGCTCATACATGCCAGAGCTTCTTCTACGGGTGTTGGTAGTGCTTTTTCTAATAAGAACAATCATCCCTTTGTTAGTTCTGACCGTAGCGTGGCACTCGTGCATAATGGTCGTATCCCCGATGGCGAATATAGAGCTTTGAAGAAAAAATATGAAGTTTTCTCTTCATGTGATTCTGAAATTCTATTAAGAATTTTTGAAGCGGGCGAAATATTGGACAATCAAGCCGATGATGCAGAACATCTCGCTAGCAATAAACACATCGAACACAGACTGCGTGGTATTAGAAATATTTGGTCACAAATTACCAAAGGTCAAATGGCCTGTGCGATTGGTGAAAGACTAGAAAATGGTCATCGTCGTTTGTGGCTGTTTCGGAATAAATTGCGGCCTTTGTGGCTTATTGACCTACGGAAAACTTTAGGACAGGTTTTCTTTTGCTCTACACCAGAAATCTGGCATAGGGCCGTGATGGCTTGTCCTGAAGCTAAAGCTATTGTTCGTAAAAAAACCAAATTAATTGAATTTCCCGAAGATGAAATTTGGGTATTGACTACGACGCCACAACTTCCGGTCTTAGATAATACAATGCTGCAAAAATTTAGTATCAAGACCGAGGGTTTCATTACTTATGAACATAAGGGTGGCGAAATTAAAATGAGTGATAAGCCTCCTGTAGCTGAAATTGTAACTAATTTAGACAATGATGACGATGTGATTGGTCGTTGGAAAAGTGGTACTACTCATTATTATGGCGGCGGGTCATCACATACTTATCCAAATACAAATACAGCCTATCACAAAGGCGTTGATAAATTACTTCCTTGTGATGCGAAGACGGAAAAAGATGCGGTAGATTGGGATGAAGAAGAAATCCGAGCCGACGAAGATATGCCGCCCGAGACACCGGATACAGATGATGACGCTCTTGCTTTTGGTCTTTCAGAAGATGATGGGTCAAATTTGATTAATGAGAGTCAAACAAAAAAAATCGAGAAAGCCATGACTGAGCTTCGTGGCGTCTTAGATGAAGTTGAAGGCGTTGTCGCTGCGACAATGACTATGACCGAAACAGATGCAGAGGACTTACTAGGTTCTCTGGAACAAGCTAGTTTAGATTTGCTAGGTACACTAAAACTTTTAGGGCGATAATGAAGAAGGAGTTCAAATTTTTAGTTGAAGATGTTCTTATTATACAACACCCGAGGATTGTTGGCGGGGATGGATTGTAACTTTTGACCGTATACTTGTTCACTTAAAAGACTAATAATCACACACCACCGCCCCATAGAAAACAAAAAAAGTAGAAGTTAAAAAATTCATTATTGTGGCTCATAGAAGGGTATTATGACTCCACATTTACAAAAAGTAATCGAAGCGGTTCAGGACTATTTAGAAGTCTTGCAGTCTAGTGAACCGTCTGTAACTGAATTACGTAACGCAGATATATTACGTGAATTTTTAGAAGATGTAGAATTTAACTTAAAAGGCTTTTAGAAATATGAGCGAAGAAACTATAGAAGGAACTATAAAAGATAAAGAAATCGAATATTTACACGGTATGATTTCCTGCGGTCTTGCGGGTCATAATTTTGAGTTATGGGGATATCATAAGTTTTATGATGGCTCGACTGAACCTGTTTGGCAATTTCGATGCCGTAATTGCCAAGTAACATATGTCAAAACAAAAAAATTATTGAATCGCAAGGAACGCAAACTAATTAAAGCAGCTTTTCGCAATCCAGCGACAGTATGGTGTTATGGCTAAACGTGGTCTTCAGCCCAACTCCATTGTTCGGGACACAACTCTTTTAGCAATTTAATGAACCACACAGGATTTTTATGTGCGCTATATTTGCCAAACTTATGATGAGAAGGACAAAGGGTTACTCCGTTCATTATATCGAACATAATTTCTTTGTAACTTTCTTTGGGCAAAATATGGTGTGAATTTAGATGGTCCGTGCGCTCACAGGCAATACAATGACCATCTCTGTTCCTGACTTGTTGGCTCCATTCCTTTAAGTTTTTTCGCTTAGCGGTGCGAGCCATAGATTGTAATTTTTTTTTAGTAAGTTTTTTGCGCACCATTTTATAATAGTAATAATTAAATTGTTAGATTATTTTGCTCGTAGTCTTGTTTTTTTAACTTTATCAAAAGAAACACCCGGCAACACCCCTTGTTGTGTACTTGGGCGATTGATTCTATCTCTGATGATTTTTTTGATATATTCGGGGTCTACTTCCCCACTATTATCTAATGCTTTACCGAAATAATGAAGAGAAGATGGTTCGGTTGGCATGCCGATTGATTTTTCTAAAGGTCGCCCATATTTATCTACCTGATAAGGAATGGCACTAGCTGCTTCACTTCCTTTTTTGTGCTGACGGTATATTAAGTTGAATTGCTTTAATATTTCATCTGGGTCAGTTTGTAAATGGGTGGCACTAGCACCCAATCCGTGCTTTCCAGATACGAGAGGAACCATGGCATTCTTAATAAATCCTTGTCCAACTCTAGTTTTGGGGATTTTAATGTCTTTTAATGCTTGATATGCGGGGTCAGATGGGTCTAGAGCCGAACCCATATCGGCATACATACTACCTCCATGTTCTGACGTTATTTTATAAAAATGCTCTACGAAGTCTACCCATACATCCCACAATTGTTTTGTACCAATACCCTTCTTTTCTAATTTTTGCAGGGTTTTAATATAACTCTCAATACCCCCTTCGCTCCTATCCCACTTTCTGAAGTCTAAATCCTTTATTAATTCAGGATAAACTTTACTATAAATATCAATATTATGCGTATCAATACATCCGGCCTTACCAAACAACAATTGTGCCATGAATCCCGCCTTAACGGGTAATACACCGGGAATTTGTGATAATCTAGCGATTAACTTAAAATCGTCCTCTTCTTTCGATAAATCTATGAGTTCTTGAAATAGTTTTTCTTTATTATTCCAAATATAAGCGATTGTATTTAGTTTAAAGCTGGCGATGGTATGGCCTAATGCGTGCCACGTATCAGAAAAAGTATCAACAATTCTCCTAAGTTCTGGAATATCGACTGTTTTTGGGAAATAATGCTTTAATATCAGCATCAGTACGTGAAAGTTATCCCAATGTTTGGCAAATGGAACATTAGCCGACAACGGGGAGAAAATCATTGTCTGAGCGAATTGGTCGGGTCCAGCCATTGCATATTGTTGAATTGCTTTAATATGCTTTTCATACCCGCTTAATGGGGTAATAGGACAAGCATTTGCCCCCAAAATTTTCTTGGAGGGTAACTGGATAGTGGGGCTAAGTTCGTCTTTGGAGAACAACATAGGGGCACTTTTAAATTCCTTGCCCCTTAATCTCTCAGGATTTTTACGCCCTTCAGACAACAATAAAATAGTTCTGCCAATAGCAGAAACTACATAACCAACACCAGCTTCGTTGTTGTCTATCCATTCACGAAATCCATGCATGTAGGTATTTAGTGAGTAGATTATTATTTATCGTTGTTTTTATGTTTCGCCGTGTAAGTTACTTGGGTATTTGCTATGTCGCCTACGAAAAAAGCCGCTTTGACCATGACAGGTTTAATAAAAATTAGTTTAACTGCTATATTATCTACACCATAATGTTGTAGTCTAAAATGCCCCTTCCGCCAGTGTGGTTTGGGAGAAGCATGACTTTTCCCGGTAGGGTCGCCTTTTTCAAGTCTTTCTTCTACTTCATAGAATTCAATATTTTGATTAAATTCTATGAGATAAGCGACATCAGCCAGTAATCTTTTGGCTCTGTATTTGTCTTGGGCACTGGACTTTTTATTTCTGAGAATCTTTTTTTGTTTTTCTACCTTATCTTGCGTAGTATTTGCAGGAGGACCGATTTTAACACCCAATAATGTCATCATTAACGAAAAATTCATAGCTAAACGTTGTACTAGTTCAGCGACAGAATATTCGGCTTTTTCCTGTTCTGTTTCTTTTAGTTCCGGGGCTTCTAATAATTCTATTTCATATCTTTTTTCTTGTCTTTCCCTATTAGAGACGATTGCATCTTCTATTGTGGTATATTTTTGTCGTCTACTAATGATATTGACAATACTATTGTCTTGATTAAACCAAGCACTAACAGCTACAACGTTTTCATGTTTAATCGACAGAACATGAGAAGGGGCGACAGAAATTTCATACATAGTTTTAATTCTGTCTTTATATTCTTTTGGAATGTCTAAAATTACCACTGGATATGGTTGTTGGTAAAAATCGAAAGGCACATTGATTTCAGTGTTTTCCAAAGCCAAACATTGTTCAAAAGTCGGTTTGAAAACCTTGGGTCCAGTGGCAATTGATTTAGCCAAAGCTAAAATGAAAAATATATCAGCAGAAGTGCCTGATTTTACGAAAGAATCTACAATATTTTTCGCAAGCATTATGTCTTCTGCGGCATAATGAGCATAATCTTCTTGCGTAGCCACTATGGGTTTTATTGCGTAACTCGTCCGTTCGGGATTAACAATAACATCAAGCCAGTCTTTCCCGCCAAGCCATTTTAGCCCTAAATTATATCTTGCAGGTAAAAAATTAAGCATATTAACCCACCAATTCTTTAATGCGGCGTTCTATCTGAGCCAATTCGCTTTCTTCTTGTGTCCACAGAATTCTGAATGAAGAAACTAATTCTTGAAATTCTTTTAGTTCTTTGTCGGCCTGTGATTTTTGAATATCTATGTCTTTTATTTGAGCGTTAAGTTCGTTTATTCTTTGTTCCCCTTCTTTGATTAACGTTTCACTATCTTGACTATCCTTTTTCAACTTCTCAAGTCGCTGTATCAGTGTCTTGACTGTTGCCAAATTCCCCATTTTATTAAGAATTTCTAATTTTTGGGAGATTGGTATGGCTAATCGTATTTTCTCTCTACCACTTAACGTAATAATGTATCCTTTGGTAGTGACACGACTTCGATTAGATTTGCGAATAGAACAGTTGATTCTAGCGATGAGTCCTTTATTGCAAAGTCCTTTAAGAACCATCGTAGCGGCCCGCACTGCATCTGTATAAACAGAATTATACTTAACAAAGTTATTAAGATTTAACCCAGCAACAATGGCTTGTACGGCTTCGGTGCGTGTAACTTCTTCTTTATGGAGTCGCTGCAAAGCAAGTAATCCATGATTCAACGCAGTCATGTTATTTGCCAAATTGATTGCGTGAATTGGGAGCGTGGTGTCTACTGACCCCGTTAGGTTTATCAAACTACTTTTGCCCGTCCCATCAGTGAATGTTTTTTTTATCAGGGTAGTTCTCATTTTCCGTTCCTAAAGAGTATGAAAGGCCAATGTCTCTACTTAGTATAGGACACAAAAGCGACGGAGATAAAGCTTATTTTCAAAAAATTTTAACTACTTGTTAGATATGGAGTTATGTAACTCAAATTTTGCGGATTACTCGATATTCTTTCAATTTAATGATATTGAGACACGTATTGAGAGAAGATAACTACTGCTTAAATAAATCGTTACGTTTTAAAAAACTTGTTTTTATCTATAGAGGAATGGGCAAATCCTCCAAAATGGCTCACAAAAAGGGCCGCCCAATGGCGACCCCAATTCATGCGGCTCTTATGCCTTACGGACTGGCCGGTGAAAAATTACTCGTAAATTTGAAGTTGTTGTTTATCAGAAATGTAAATGTTTTCACCAAATTCCATTGTAAACCAAACATCGTATATGCCGACATTCATATCAGTTGTGTCCAGCATATAATAACCTTCCATTTTTTCACGCAATTCCACGTCTTCTTCATCGACTATTAATCTCAGGTCTTCTTCTTCTGGCAAACAGTCTCCACATATTTGCTCGATAGATATTTTCAAAGGAGAACATATGGCTAAATTTTCATAATATCTAGCCATATCGGATGCAGATGGCACATTAGGGGTAATATCAATTATTAAATATCTTTTAGAACCAACTCTGATTTTATTCGGTCTAAAAGCAAATGAAAAATCATATACTATTGGAATTGGGCTAGTATAAAATAACTCTGGATACACTCGCCAATTGTTGTCAATAGTAGCTGGTGTAACTTCGTCTTCGGTGAGATAGACATACCACACATCAATATAATTGCCTATAACGTATTCAACTTCTTCTAAATCAATGGTAATTTGATACAGTCCGGTTTCAACGTGAGTTATATCTGTGACTGTTTCAACAAGCCTACGACCATCTAGATTTGTGTCAGAAATTTCAGCGGGGTCTAAGTAATATATTTCTACTTTTTCTACGCTATAGAAATCAGTTTTGTTGTTTGTTCTGTAGGCAAACAACTTTAGGTTTACGTCGTCACCTACTACAGGATTTTGATATCGTTCTTTTGTGGCCACTAGTTTTCCTTTATTTTATTTATTACCCAAGGGCTTACTTCTAGTGTCTAGTTTTAGACTTTCTTCTTTGTTCTTCCATGGCCTGATTTTCTTTATTTTTTTGGTCTATAAATCTGTCTATCAGCCATTTTCGTTCATAAATAGGAATTCCCATACATTCAGACCTACTCATTCGCATATGATATTGGAAGAAAAATACTTCTTCCATTAAATTACGCCATAAGTCTAAGCATGGGTCGTCTTCCTCTTTGCCCTTGGGAAGAAAAAATTTGCTTCGAGTGGCAATTCTATTTCAAAGTCTGCCAAACAACCCGGGCACGGGATTTCAACCGTTGTTTCTACACCGAACGGAGGTTGATTGACGACATTTCGAAGATAAGCCACATCATTAATTGGAAGTTTTTTCAATAAAGCAACAAGTTCATTTTTATCAGTAATACCCTCGATATCTTCTATCATAAGCGAGGTTCGATAAATTAACGTATCATCAGCTTGTCCAGAAGTATCAAACCCACCACGTAGTTTACGGTCACGATATTCTTGAATTCTTTGCTCATCCATACCCGTGGAAAGTCGATAGTTGAACTTAAGTTCGGTCGTTGGCAGAGTATCGCTGAGATTGCTTACCGAATAATCATCAGGACATGATTCCACATAAAGTCCATTTAAGTCAATATTTGTACTGAATTTTCTGTCACAATGTGGACACTTGACTTCTACTTCGTAATCTTGTGTGTATGAAATGCCTCTCAAATAAATGAGCAAATATGTTCTATCAGGAGTGATAAAGGCTTCTGAATTAAATTTTTCCTGCATGCAACGATTGAAAATCATATTGATGGCTTGTCCCTTTTTTACAAATCGTGGAGTAGCCAAAATTTGTTCTTCTTCGCCGGTCATTGGACGAATATGTATGACCCCATCTGTTGGTCCATCTTCGCCATCGTAAAAACGTCCTTTAGACGGTAGTATAACTTCTTCATATAGCGTTGTTTTTGTTTGAATATTTTGAATAATTTCCGCTAATCGGCTACCACCTTCTGGGTCATTGGCACTTAATTTAGTGTTACTGACGGGACGTGCGGTTTTGTCTCTTTCTTGAGTGGCACCACCTTTTTCTGCTAATATTTTTTGAAATGCAGCCGGAACCCTGCCGGTAATTTGAAGTCCAGCACCTTCGGGTACCGCAAAATTCGGTGGCGGCGTCGGCATAGCTGTAGCAGGGGCTTGTGTTTCGGCTTGTGTTTCGGGTTCTGGGGTAGGAACATTCGCAACGTCCTCAGTAGGCGGGGTAGCGATACTAGGGTCAATTGCTCTTCTCTTAGGCTGATAGGTTTCTGACATTATCTTTCTCCTGTAAAAAATACCTTATCGTTATTCTTATATGAGTATGGTGCTATTAAATTTCAATAATACTGAAGATTTAGTTTTCTCTAATAAAGAGTTAAAACTAATGCTTCCAATGTATAAAAAATATTTTGACCAATGGAATATAGCTCATATGGTAAATCTCCGCACCGTGCGGCATAGGGCCATACTCGATTTTTTGAACAGCTTTGAAAACAAACATATTTCTATTTTAGAAAAATATTTCAACGATTTAGTAAAAATAGATAAATCCATAAGTTATAGAAATATAAGGCTAATAGAGTTCCCACTACAAGAAGCCGAAGCGCAACTGAATGAAATAAATCCGCTTGGGAATGTTGTGGTGTATAGAAACTCAGACCAATTATATCTATGCTTCTGGCAGTGATTTTAAACAGAAATTGGTAAGTATCACATGCCTGTAACATGTGGGAAAGTATGAGAATTTAAATGCTAAAATTTATTTTATGGATATTTGCTACAATTGGTATGTCACATTTTATTACGGATAGTCCTTTTACTTTTGGATTAAGGGACAAATTAAGATATTTAGCCTCTCCGTTCCTTAGTGGTCTAATTGAATGTCCACAATGTGTTGGATTATTTTCTGGATTGATATGCGGACTTCTTCTTTCATATAACGTTTATTTCTTAATTATGTGCGGATTTGCAGGAAGTTTTGTTTCGGCTTTAGGAGAACGGTTACTTAATTATATAGAAGCCAAAAGCGTAGTAGATATAGAAGATGACGAAAAATAGACGATTTTATCAATTATTCTGTGAGATATGTAATTGGAAAATGATTACAAATGGCGATGATATAGAATCATTAGTCGAAGTGCAGACATCGCCCGTTCCCGGTGGCATTCCCAAAATAGACCCCAATACAAAAAAAATTATAGAGAGCAAATCAATAAACCAAACTAGAAAGTTTAAATGTCCACAATGTGGACGACTTGTAATGCCCAAGAGGCTCTTGCCGCCCAAGAAAGAAAGTGAAGATGAAGAAGAAGATAGGGTTGATGGAAGTTAAACAAGCCTTAAAAGACCCGAGATTTAGAGATGTTCTACCATTAGAACTCAAAGAAGATGTTGTAAAATACTTAACTAATCCCGGCTGTGCCTGTAATGTTCCTTTTTATCGTAAGCTAATTAAGGAATATCCGCAATTTTTAATTAAGTATTATCCCGGCTTAGAAGTTATGAACGAGGCAGATGAAACAAAGATTTTAGCAGAAAATCATTGGATGGTCATTAATTGTCGAATTGACGAATTAGAAAGTAAACTCAAGTCCCTTCCTCCCGGTCGCAAAATGCTAGCCGTTGCACGATATGAAAATCAAGTCACAGTGGTTGTTAATGAATTGGACATTTTGATTTAAGACGATTGATATTGTGTTGTTTCAGACCGTATTAATTTACAACTTTTAATCATTTTTGTAGGGTATTCTGAATATTTTTGTATTTCTACCGGCCAATCATCAGACTTAAATCGTTTTTCTCCAATTAAAATGGCGTTTTCATAAAAACATATGGCTTTATCATATTTTTGTAATTTATAATATACATCTCCTAATAAACACCAAAATTCGGCCATTGTTGGTTTGGCTATTAAACAAGCCAAAATATCATTACAAGCTTCATTGCAGTTTTCAAAAATGTAAAGCTTAATCATTGCAATATAATATTTCATCATTATTGCAGAAATGCCGGTTTTTTCTAAAAACAAATAATGATTTCCAACAGATAAAAAATCTTTGTACTTTTTTTGAGCCAACAAAACACAAGCATGATAATAATAAGGAGAAGATGCTAAAGGCTTATTTTTACGCCATTTAAGAATTATATCTTCTTGCTCTTTTAAATCTGGTCTGGTTTTTGAAACTATATATACGTTTGTTACCGCCGCCGATTCATCCTCAATTGTTTCAAATATGGGATTAAAGTAAGATAATTTTTTTTGAACATGCCATAAACGAATTTCTTTGGTAAGAACTCCATTGGATAAGATATTAAATTTGAAAGATTTTGGTTCGTCGGTAGTCTCAGACTCAATAACATCAAATCCAGTAACTATTTTATCCGCTGGTTCTAAAAATAATATCCATCCATTTTTAACATTAGTTAATAATTCGTTTTTGGCTAAAGCATAATCATCTTTAAACGCAATATCTATAATTTCTACCTTATGCTTATGGCAAATTTTGGATATAGTGGCAAAGTTTCCAATATTTCCCACCAGTATCTTACTTTGTAAGCATTTGACGGATTCCAACGTTAAGTTGAGGGCGTCAGGATTATTCTTGACCAATAATAGTGTCGTTAGCATGGAATTTCTTAGTTATTAAATAGGCAATAGCATCGGCCTCTTCTATCTTTTTTTCTGACTCATAATAATTTTTAAAATCATTATAACCTTTTTCAACGAAAGGGTTCTCTAATATCTTTAGAAGACAGTCTAGTGCTTTTCTCATATTCTATAATAGTAGAAGCACAGATAGTCCTATCGAAAGAAAGAATGAGTAAATATTTAAATACTTTTTTAATAGATAGGATTATATGACAACGGAGTATCTCAACAATAAAACATTTGAAGCTATTATTAATCAATTCCAGCAATCCAAGAGAATTAAAGCCAAATATGAACTTTTACTAGAAGATTTACAAGGCACATATAAACGTAAATCTAAAAGAAAAGTTAATACCAAAATAAACCTAGCTGCTTTAAAAGAAATGCGACAGGTTTGTGATAAGGTACTTTTAGAATTTCAAGTATGTCAAAAGCAGTTAGCAACGGCTTTTTATACACTTTCAGAAAATATTGTCCGTTATGCTAAATTTAATTTAATAGACGGCGATGACGCTATTCAAGAAGGTGTATTAATATGTTTTGAAAAAATAGACCGTTTCGACCCATCAAAAGGCAAGGCATTTAATTACATGACTACTTGTATCTTAAATCACTTTCGTCAGCTCTATCGTTCCGCCCGTAATTATAACGAATTAAAACGTAAATACCAAAAATTTATGGTTGCAATCTCATCTGATTTACCTAAAAAGACCACAAATAAAGGCATTTTCTAGAAAAATATATTTTTAATCATTTTCTTGTATATTTTATATATTTTGTTATAGTATATAAAGTAGAGCATTAAATTAGATTAGAACATAAGGAAATTAGAATGAAGAATTTTCTATCATTAGTAGAAACACATCCCGAATTAGTAAAATCATGGCATCCGACCAAAAATGGAAACTTAAAACCAAGTGACGTTCATAAAAACACTAAGAAAAAGATATGGTGGAAATGTACCACCGTTCCAGATGACCCAGAACACGAATGGGAAAGTTACGTGTTTTCAAGAGTAAAATACCAAGGTTGTCCGTTTTGCTCTGGACAAAAGGTGTGTAAATCAAACTGTCTGTTTACACTATATCCAGAAGTAGCAAAACAATGGCATCCAAATCTTAATGGCGAATTAACGCCGGAGAAAGTAACTGGTTCAAGTGCCAAAAAAGTTTGGTGGCAATGCCAACACGACCCGTCCCACATATTTGAGGCGAGGATTTTTTCTCGTACAAAAAATCATAGTAAATGTCCAATGTGCGACGGAAGAAAACCATCAAAAGCTAATAATTTAGCCTCATTATATCCCGATTTAGCCAAGGAGTGGCACCCAGAGTTTAATGGCAAATTAAAACCAAGCGACGTTGTACCTAAAAGTGGACGGAATATATGGTGGATTTGCTCATCAAACCCGATGCACATTTGGAAATCTATGGTTTGGCACAGAGTTGATGGAGGCAGAAACGGAAAAGGTACTGGTTGCCCGTATTGTTCCAATCAATTAGTTGATATTAATAATAGTCTGGCCAAAAAAAGACCCGATTTAGCAGCAGAATGGCATCCAACAAAAAATGGTTCATTAACACCGGATAAAGTCGTGTATGGTAGTCATGCTAAATGCTGGTGGAGGTGTCCTAAAGGCGAAGACCACGAATGGAAAGCTTCAATTTATAATAGAGTTAATGCTGACACCGGATGTCCTTGTTGTTGTGGGAGAAAAGTTGTTCCTTCAAACTGCTTGGTGACCACACATCCACACATAGCCGCTGAATGGAGTCCAAAAAACACATTAAAACCAACCGAAGTCACATATGCCAGTAATCGAAGTGCTTATTTTGTTTGCTCCAAAGACCCCAAACACGAATGGCAAGCAAGAATAGACTCACGAGCAGACGGCAATGGTTGTCCATTTTGTTCTGCCTCTAAAGGCGAAAAAGCAATTAAAACTATATTAGAACAGAATCATATTGAATATCAGCAACAATATAAATTTAACGATTGTACGAACAAAAGAAGATTACCATTTGATTTTGTGTTGTTTCATAAAGGCAAAATAATAGGCGCAATAGAATTTCAAGGCAAACAGCATTATGTTCCAGTGTCCGCCTTTGGAGGAATTGATGCTTGGAGGAAATTAAATAAAAGAGACCAAATTAAAGAAGATTACTGCAAAGTTAATAAAATACCGTTATTGCGTGTGCCATTTTGGGAATTAATACAACTTGAGAACGCCTTAAAAAAATATATAAAAATAATTTTATAATTTTTTCTTGTACTATTTAATTGATTTGTATATATTTCTAATATGAAAAGTATTATTGAAGCTTTAGAACAACAGGAATTAATTCAAAAATTAAAAGCAGCAGGGTAC
>Ga0172381_10002772_pt1 | contig 18973 bp, 16 predicted proteins | sample Leawel6488metaG_FD_119754 | JGI IMG/M metagenome (GOLD analysis project Ga0172381, IMG submission 119754) | Leachate microbial communities from a municipal landfill in Southern Ontario, Canada - Leachate well 64-88 metaG | ecosystem: Engineered > Solid waste > Landfill > Unclassified | place...
ATTTACGAGGTTAAAAAGGAGATCGCCCCGCGGCCCAGGCCGGAAGTAATTATCGGGACTACGACCAAGGTCTCTACCGGATGTGGTAACCTTTATGTTACGATAAACATTGATGAAGACGGAAAGCCCTTTGAGTTATTTACGCAGATGGGTAAAGCGGGGGGTTGCGCGGCCAGCCAGCTGGAAGCAACCGGTCGTCTTGTTTCTTTAGCCTTCCGGGCTAATATCGAAGTAAAATCAATTATTGAACAACTGCGTAATATCCGTTGCCCTTCTCCTTCTTGGGAAAAGGGGCAAAGAATATTTTCTTGCGCTGACGCGATCGCCCGGGTTGTCGAGCGCCGGCTGATTAATGTTCAGCCTGCTCCGACGGTAGAAGCGGTAACGGTTCCGATGAAACATTCTCATGATGATCAGTTGCAATCTGCGGATTTAGATGAGCAGGTAAATATCGTGGGGATGTGTCCTGATTGCGGAGGCGCCCTGCGTCATGAAGAAGGCTGCGTTAAATGCCATGGTTGTGGTTATTCCAAGTGTTAGTTCAGTTCTATCAATAATATTCCATGAAAAATTTTAATACTTCGACTCTGCTCAGTACCAACCCTGAGCAGAGTCGAAGGGTTGATGTTATTGTTATCGGCGCCGGTCATGCCGGCATCGAGGCAAGCTTGGCTTGCGCCCGAATGGGCGTAAACACCCTCATGCTTACTTTAAATATTAACTCTGTTGGTTTGATGAGCTGTAATCCGGCTATCGGTGGAGTAGGCAAAGGGCAGCTGGTAAAAGACTTGGATGCCTTAGGTGGAGCGATGGGTAAGGCGGCGGATGCCTGCGCCATACAATTCCGTATTCTTAATTCTTCCCGCGGAGAAGCGGTGCAATCGTCGCGGGCGCAAATCGATATGCGCCGGTACAATCGCTATATGCTCGGATTGGTCCGTCGGCAGAAAAACTTAACTCTTAAGCAAGCTGAAGTAAAAAAGCTGCTTGTTCAAGATGGCCAGGTCTTGGGAGTAGTTACCGATAAAGGCCGGATATACGCTCAGTGTGTGGTTATCTGTCCGGGAACCTTCTTGGGCGGTTTAATTCATATTGGTTTGGAGCATTTTAGCGGAGGCAGGCTTAATGAACCTGCCAGTATAGGCCTGGCGGATAATTTAAAAGAGTTGGGATTTAATCTTCTGCGTTTTAAAACCGGCACTTGCCCGCGTTTGGATAAAAATACTATTCAGTACCTTGATCTTATAAAGCAAGATGGAGACTTAGCCCCCAGGCCATTTTCATTCTCTACCAAAAAAATTAAACGAAGACAGGTTCCCTGCTATATAACTTATACTAACAAGAAAACGCATAAAGTTATCCGCGATAATCTTGATCGTTCTCCGCTTTATTCCGGCAAAATTACCTCTACCGGAGTCAGATATTGTCCGTCAATCGAAGATAAAATTGTAAAATTCGCCGATAAAGAAAGGCATCAGGTTTTTTTGGAACCGGAGGGTATGGGGGTTAATGATATTTATCCCAATGGGCTCTCAACAAGTTTACCTAAAGACGTGCAACTTTCAATATTACATTCCATCTTGGGATTGGAGAAAGCTAAAGTTATTCGTTTTGGTTATGGTATTGAACATGTTGTGGTGGAACCCACCCAGCTTTATCCGAGCCTGGAAACAAAACTGATTAGGAATCTTTATCTGGCCGGTCAAATAAACGGGACTACCGGTTACGAGGAAGCCGCCGCCCAGGGGTTGGTTGCCGGGATTAACGCGGCCTTGCGCCTAAAAGGCCGAGAGCCTTTTATTTTAGACCGCGCAAGCAGTTATATCGGGGTATTGATTGATGACCTGACGACTAAAGGAACGCTTGAGCCTTATCGCATGTTTACTTCGCGCGTGGAATATCGTCTGATTATCCGCGAAGATAACGCGGATTTACGCCTGACTAAAATGGGTTTTGAATTAGGGTTAGTAAACAAAAATGACTATTTAAGGATGGAAAAGAAGGCCGGGGGAATCAAGGAAGGCCTGGTTTTTTTAAAGAAAACCCGCCTTAAGCCGGATAAGCCGGTGAATACTAAATTAGCCCGGCTTAAGACCGCCGCGCTGAGTAAAATAACGAGCTTAGAGGATCTTTTGAAGCGTCCGCAGATAAATATCAAGGACCTGAATAAGATATACAAGTTAAAGCCGAATATCCCAGAATCCGCCTGGCAGCAGGTTGAAATTGAAGTAAAATATGCCGGTTTTATCCGAAGGCAGTCTAAGGACGTGGAACGGTTTAAACATCTGGAAAAAATTAAACTTCCGCCGGATTTAGATTATCGTAGTTTATCCGGGATATCCCGCGAGATCAGGGAGAAGTTAATTAAATTCAAACCGATTAATCTGGGGCAGGCCTCGCGTATATCCGGAGTTACTCCGGTGGCGATTTCTCTGCTCATGGTTTATTTAAGGAGGATGAATGTCCGGAAACAATAAGTCCGAACTCAAAGATTTTTGTTTGTCCTTAGGGGTTGACCTGTTCGGTATCGCGGATATAAAGGATATAAAGAATGAGTTTTTAATTGCGCCTAAAGTTTTAGCGAAAATGGACCGGGCGGTATGTTTGGGTTTAGGTATTTCTCGGGCGGCTTTAGAAGAAATAGATCAGGTCCCCACGAGAATGTATTTTCACCATTATCGTATGGTCAATATGTTTTTAGATCAAGCCGCCTTAAGGGTGGGTAGTTATATACAGAAAAAAGGATATCTTAGCCTGCCCATTCCCGCTTCTCAGATTATCGATTGGAAAAAATTAAGCGCGCATGCTTCACATCGGAAACTGGGGGTTCTAGCAGGGTTGGGCTGGATCGGCAGGAACAACCTTTTGGTCAACAAAGAATTAGGTAGTCAGTTTCGTCTGGTTACAATTTTAACCAGTATGCCGCTTGAAGCGGACAAGCCCACGGAAGAAAATTGCGGTTTATGCCAGCTTTGTGTTAAAATATGCCCCGCGCAGGCGATAAAAGAGGACCCCGCTCAATTCGAGCATCTTAAGTGTTTTGAAACGCTCAGAGAATTTCAGAAACAGCGCCAGGTTGATTCTTATGTTTGCGGGATTTGTGTGAATGTTTGTAAGGGGAAAGAATAATCCGGGTTGTTGAAGGTTTTGGGAGATACGGCTTCAGTTTAGGGCAATCTAAAAATTTAAGTTGTCTGTTTTTAAACAGGGTAATGATGAAACGAATCTTATTTATAATTATTCCGGCGCTAATATTTATATCTATCCCTACGTTATCTTTTGCTCAAAATACGGATTCTGCTTGCCGTAAAGGTATAGCGTTTGCCTCTGAAGGAAGATTTCAGGAGGCGCTAAGTTGGTTTAAAGAGGGCCTAAAGGATAAAAAATCAGAGGCGACTGCGCACAGTTCTCTGGCGGTGATTGAAGATTTAAATAACGGCAAGATCGATCAGGCATACGCCAGGTCATTTTTTGCCGGGCTGAATTTTATACAAAATGGTAAAACAGAAGAAGGGCTCAAAGAGTTTGAGGGAATTATAGAGTCTAACCCGGGTTATCCCAGGGCGTATAATGTCGTGGGTATGATTTATGCCTCATTGACAGAGAAGGCTAAGTCCATCGCTTATTTTCAAAAAGCTATAGAAATAGATCCGCAATACAGTCAGGCGTATTTCAACTTGGCGTTATTATATCAATCTTTGTCTCAGCCGTTGGATGCGCTTAAGTATTATGAAAAAGCCGCGTCTTTGGATCCTGATTCCAGCGATACGATCACTAATCTGGCCGCGCTTTATGCTTTTCTGGGGCGGTATTCCGAAGCGATTAAATATTATCAAAAAGCCATCAATTTGGATAAAGATAATCCTGAGGTATACTATAATCTCGCTTTAGCATATTTTATGTCTGATCAATTGGTAAAATTCAGGGATAATCTTCTTAAGGCTCAGGGGTTATATCAACGGAATAAGGATGCTCAGGGGCTTGAGAAAGTGGCTGAATATATGAATAAAATAAAAGAAATCGAAAATAAGGTTCGGCATGCTGATTGATAGCTTTTTAAAATTGTTCTTCAGGCAACTTTTTGTTTCTCCGCGGTTAGAATCCCACCCATCACCTAAATCAGTAAGATTTTTCAACCGGTAAAGGCCTTTTTCGCCTTCGTAAAGTTTACAAAAAATTTACATTGGTTTAAGCTCCTTTTAACACAGCCGGTATATGCTTATTGCGAGAAAGAATAAGAGTTAGGAGATCGCGATGAGTATAACTACATCAAAACAAACCCGCTGTTTTTACAGGAGATCTTTTCCTTTATTTGTCAGGCTAATCGCATTTCTTTTGTGTTTTATTCTGTCTTTTGAGCAAGCTGGTCTCGCTCAAGGAATTTCCCAGGCCGATTTTTCCGCCAGCTTCGGTAAGTTCCTTAGTTCTTGCCGTCCGGTTATCTCCCAACCATCTTACTTAAGATATATTTCCTATGATAAAATCGGGCAGTCTTTTAAAGTTTTGTTGAACAAAGAAGGTTTAAAAGAAAAAAATGAGACTAAAACATTAGATTCTTTGCGCCAGGCACTCAAGTTCTTTTATATCGGATTGGCTATTCCCAACGAAGATTTTTGGGTGAATTTAAGGCCGGATTCATCCGAAAAAATTATTGATGATGATCTCACCCGGACTGATCTGGGGAAAGTCCTTTTGGAGGCGGATTTGGAGTTAAAAAAAGATCTGGCGCGTTCGACCTTTCCTTCAACTCCCGAAGGTAAGGAATACTGGGAAAAGATTTATCGTAAAATCGAAGAGGTATACGGTTTTAAAAATCCTCAGATATCTCTTAATACCAGAATTTGGATCACTCCGGGGGAGGTGATTGTTTGTGAAGATTCCAACAGCGCCTATATTTATAAAGCTGGATTAAATGTTTCTACCGAAGCGGCGTATTTAAAAGATAAGTCAGTATACAAAAGCGGGGATGAGCAAGCCAGGATAATTAATGAATATTCTTCGCAGTTGATGCAAAAACTTATCTTGCCTAAAATTGTTAAAGAGGTAAACACAGGGGCAAAGTATGCTTCTTTACGCCAGGTATATTATTCTTTGATTCTGGCGCAATGGTTTAAGCGCAAATTCTATGGTGCCGGCGGGATTTATCCTTATTTGATCAACAGAAAGAATCTTAACGGCCTTACTTCCAGTCAGCCTTGGTCCAAGGATACTTACTTTAGGGAATATCAAAGATCCTTCCGGGAAAAAGAGTATGATTTAGAAATCAGGGTTTTTAATTCTTCCGGCCGCTCTGTAAGGACATATTCCAACGGCGGGGTTGACCTTACCGGAATTTTTATGGGCTTAAATTCACCGCGCATCCATATTATTGCATCTCCTTCCGTTTATCTGCCGTCAGGCGGCAACGCGGAGTTATTTAAAGTCGATCAGCATCCCGTTTCGGTTAAAGAACCTTATTTTAGCGATAATTCTTCGCTGGTTCCCATAAAAGAACCGGCACTTGGTCCGGATTCGGCGGTAGTAAGCGAAGGTCATTTTTCTGCTGAGCCGGAAAGAATTATTATATCCGGAGAGAAAAAAGATAAAATAAGCCAAGAGCAGATTGACTTTTTGATCGAGCTTTTGAAATCTTCGCCTAAAAAATATCTTCAGAGGTTATTTGTCTCCCGGCGTATCAATATAAAGGAAAGAATAAAGTTTATCGCCAATGAGCTGGGGTTCGATATTCTAAGCGGCCAAGGTAGTAGTCTATTGACCAGAAGAATAGAAACTTTAAGCAAAAATAAGGAATTTCTTGAAGGATTGGGATTATCGGCCAGCGTAAGCAATCTCAGGTCTTCCCGCAGATATTTTGTGGCCAGAGAATTTCGTCAGATCGTCAAAAACGCTCAGTGGGAGCAGTTAAGCGCTGAAGAAAAGTTAGCGGTGGCTAGTTATCTATTTGATCTATACGGATTAAGATCTTCCTGGATGTCCAGGGGTAAAGACTGGAAATATTTCCTGAAATGGTTTAATTTACCGGATACTTATGTGGATTATTCTTTTCGTTTGATAGATTTTATCCAGCAATACGAACTGGCAAGGTTTACAAAATCCGGTAACCTCCCGCAGGTAAAAAACAGAATTTCCAGATTAAAAGAGATTATCGAAACGATGGGTTTGGAAGTAGGCGGGTTTCTTGATACAAAGATTACCAAAGAGGGAGTAGAAGTCTATGTTTTAAAAACCGATAGAGATAAAGATGTTCCAGAGGAATTTCAGCCTGTAAAGAATTCTTCCGGTTTAGCGAGTGTGGATTCTATTCTGCCAGAGGTTAGACGCCTAGATAGGGATGCTCCCGAAGAACTGCCGGTGATGCTAAATTATAACGACAGAGAAGAACTTGGCCCGGTAGATGAACTATTGAGGGAGTTGGAAACTTCTATTGATGTGGATTTAACCGATGCGCAACTACAGGCGGTATTATCCGCCCTGATAAATCATAACCCCGGAGATGACCAATATGAGCGGGCCAGGCAGATTCTTAGGCATATTCATCCGGACGAATTCAAGAAATTAAGGCGGATTGTCAGCGAGAGCGATCTTTTTTCCGGTAACCAAAGATTGCGGGAAAGGTTTTCTTTGATTGCTCTGGAGCGTCCTTCGGATTTAAGCGTGGGGCTTGTGCGCAGTATGAGTAAAATTCATGATTGGGAAGAAGTCCTTAATAAAAAAGAAACTCTTACCGTAGACGATCTCGCAAAAGTACTCGCTTGCTGTGAAAGGATCGTTGATTTATTGCCTTTGCGTTTGACTCAGGAAACCAATGATTCAATCGGCAGTATTTATAGAGTTGTAAAACAGGTCCATGGTTTAATTGATAAAACGATCAATCGGTTGATTAACCAAAAAATAACGGATAAGACAGCCTATGCCGGAAGCGTAACCCAGCTGCTTAAACGCGGACATTACTTCTCTGATTATTTCGGCGCCTTAAGTTACTTATTAGCGATGAATATTCCCAAAGGCTATATTCTTAAGCTTGATAAAAACAACGGCAATCACCAAAACGGTAAGTCCGCGACCAAGGTAAAATACAGTTTCTGGCATAAACTTACCGCTGTTCCGGCTATGGAGAGAAACGCGGTATCGAATTTAAATTCGCTTCTGCCGCTTTTGAACAGCGAAGGCAACGAATTCACTCCCAAAGAACATTATTTGTTTCTAAAGCCTACCCGGATTGGTCCGTCGGATTCATGGGCACTGAGAAAGCCGGTAAGCATAATTTGCAGTTTATTATTAGGGGCCTTTTCAATATTTACGCTTATCGTTAACGGTTCTTTTAGCCTTGGTTCGCTTTTGAGCTCCAGTATCGGGGCGCTTACGATTCCGGTAATGCATTATGGATTCGCGATAATCGGTTGGATTAGCACAAAAAGAGAGATAAACCAGTTTCATCAACGGATAAAAACTCTGGAAAAAAAGTGGGATACTTATTTATTCTCAGATGATAATTCCGGCAAGAGAGAATTAAGCGCGGAGCCATCGGTGATGAATAAAACGTTTATTCCAGAAGAGGTCTCTGAGAATGAATTCCCGGAAGAGGATATTGATCCGGGCCAGTCTAAAATTACCCTGGAAGATGTTAAAGCGCTTAAAGAACTTGCTGAAGCCCTTAAGATCGAACCGGTGGAATTACCTCAATTGAGCGGTAAAATAAAAGAACTTTTCGGCCCGGGTAAGGCTATTCCTCCTGTGATCATCATGCCTGATGCGCTTATGTTTACACGAAGCTCTTACAAGATTAAACATCCAGTCAGGCTGGGCAATCAGATCTTTGTGGCAGACAGCTATTTTTCCAGCCTGGGAGATGATTATTCAGCGTTATTAACTGGTACTTATTATGAAGATCTTAAGCCTGAGAAAGGTTTAGGGAATTATCGGCCGGAAGAATCCCCCGGGGGGATCGATTTACGCCTGATTAATTATCAGTCCAGGAATATTCCGGTTTCTCGCGGAGTGGGAAATGAATTAAGCCCCAGGGATCAATTGCTTGATCTAAGCGTTAAACAGGAAATTATTCAGATCAACAGATTGCTAAAGGCGAAAATTATTCCCAGCGGAGAGCGTTTAAGTGAGTGCATAAGTAAAATTCCTGTTTCCGCGCGAAGGAATTATGCCGGGTTGATTAATAATTGTTTAGCTGAAATCTTTATGCTGCAGGAAGAATACGGGCAGCCATCCGAGCCTTATTTCGTTGAGCTCTTAGGAACGGTGGTATCGAGTAACTAACATTCTTTTAGAGTTTTTTAAAAACTTAAATAAACCAAGAGGCGGAATGGTTGAATTAAAAGACGCAGCAGGCGTAAATAAAGAAGCTCTGGAAATCGAGAATCTATGCCGCAATCTTTTCGATGAGTGGTTATTTGATTTAAACCCGCGGGAAAAGGAGATTTGGCTTTGGAATTCATTAGTAAAAATGGCGCAAATTAAACAGAGAAGGGTTCCTTGATAGACGGCCTTTTAAGTTTGAACAATTAAATACAAAAAGATAGAGCCAAAGAAGATAAAATCTAGCTACGGGGAATTTTACTATTTTTGATAAATTTAAAATGAGAAAATTAAAAATTAATCTTTTACTCATAATCTCTATTTTTGGATGCTGGAATTACGTTCAGGCTGAAGTAATTACCCTTAAGTCTGGAAAAGTGCTTAACGCTGAAATTCTCGAAAGAACAAAGGAATATGTTAAAGTTAAATATAGCGGGCTGGAGATTTATTACGAAAATAAATGTATTAAAAGTATAGAGCCTCAAGTATTAGTGTCCTTGGGGGAAAAGATTCCTCAAAAACCGGATTTAGATAAACAGGCTTCTTTTAAAAAAGGGATAGAACAGGCTTCGGCGGGAAATTTCGAAGAGGCAAGAAGGATATTTCAAAAACAACTCAGTGATTTAAAAGGCGCCTTGGGTATTCTGAATGACCTGGATAATGGTTTGATGAGTAAAGAATACGCCGCCTATTTGTTCCAAGGCTCAGGACAGATACTTAATGAAGAGTATGGGCTGGCGGTTTTATCACTGGAGAAAGCCTGGGAGATTAATCCTAATGATCCGGATCTGAATTATAATCTGGGCTATGCTTATTTTTCACTGGGAGAATATGAAAAGTCAATCATCTATCTTTACGCTCTTTTGAAACTTCAGCCTTCTGATGCCGGGGCTTATGAACTTATCGCTAAAGACTATTGTAGCCTTGGGGAGTATCAGAAGGCTGAAGATAATTTATTAATTGCCCGGGATTTATTAAGGAAAAATGGCGATGAGGATGGGTTGGCACGAATCGAAGAATTGTTAGAGATTATAGCTGCGACAGCCCCTTGAGTGTTTGAGGGCGTTTATTTCAGTTTCCTATCTGTTTAATCCACTCCGCAAAATCACCAGGATTGGTTGGACTGCGCTCACCATCCTTTTGAACCAGCCTAAAGCAAGCCGAAGGATTATCCTTAAGGAATATCGAAATTGCGAAATGGATTTCGCTGCGCAAGGAAGCTCCAGATTTTAGCCTAAAGAGAGGATTCACTATAGTTAAATTAATTATCTGGAGATTTTGCAAGTAAGTGTTAAAATAAAACAATAAAGGAGAGTATAAATGCCCAAAGCCGAGATATTGATCGTCGAAGACGAAAAAGATATCATCAAAATGTTAGAGTATAATCTTAAAAAAGAAGGTTTTAGGGTTATTAATACCGGTGATGGGGAGGATGCTTTGGATTTAGCTTTACGCAAATATCCGGATCTTATTTTATTGGATTTAATGCTTCCGGGGATAGACGGCTTAGAGGTTTGTAAAGCTTTGAAAAAAGAAACTAAAACCGCCTCTATCCCGATAATTATGCTTACCGCCAAAAGCCAGGAATCGGATAAGGTGGTGGGTTTAGAACTGGGGGCGGATGATTATATTACTAAGCCTTTTAGTCCGCGTGAGCTTATTGCCCGGATAAAAGCGGTATTGCGCAGGGCAGCTGAAAAAGAAAAACTTCCTGAGATATTCCAATCAGGTGACTTAAGGATAAATTTTGCCGAAATATCCGTGAGCCTCAAAGATAAACCGATCGAGCTGACGGCCAAAGAATTTGAGCTTTTAAAAACCCTGCTTAAGGCCAAGGGTAGGGTTTTGTCCCGGGATTATCTTTTGGATTCCATTTGGGGTTATGACCACGCGATGGAGATTCAGACCCGTACCGTGGATGTGCATATCAGGACATTACGTAAAAAATTAAAATCGGCCGCTAAAATGATTGTTACCGTTAAAAACTACGGTTATAGATTCCAGGATCAAGAGGAGTAATCTAGAGATGTTGCTGCTTGTTTCTTTAATTTTATTGATGGGCATATTGGTGGGCTGGTCGATCGGAGCCAATGATGCGGCTAATTCTTTAGGCACGGCGGTAGGTTCAAAAGTTTTAACTTTACGCCAGGCAATTGTTTTAATCGTAGTTTTCGGTTTTTTAGGGGCTTATTTGCAGGGTACTTATGTAACCGCGACCATCGGTAAGGGGATTGTCCCTTTGGATAGGCTGGAAAAACAAACGGCGATGTACGTGGCTTTAGTGGCGACCTTCTCAGCCTGTGTCTGGGTGGTTTTGGCGACATATTGGAAGATGCCTATTTCTACGAGTCACTCGATTGTCGGGGCGGTTGCCGGTGCGGGCCTGGCAGTGGGGGCTCCGGTTAAATGGAAAATGTTATTGGATATATTTATTTGTTGGGTTTTTACTCCGATTGGCGCGGCGATCTTCGGCTATATATTTTTTAGAGTCCTGCAGAATTTGTTTTATCGTTTACTTCCCCGGAAGTTTATCAAGCCGATTGTGTTCTTTTTGATTATTGTCAGTGGATGTTATGTTGCCTATACCTGGGGGGCTAATGACGTGGCTAATGCCACTGGGGTTATTTCCGGAGTAGGCGTGCTTACTCCGAAGATGAGCGTAATTTTCGGCGGCTTGGCGATTATCCTGGGGATTATGACCTGGGGATATAAAGTGATCGAGACGATCGGTTCGGAGATTACGCGTTTGTTGCCGATTATGGCGCTCTCAGCACAGCTTGCCAGCGCGGTAAACGTGCATATTTACACCCTTTTTGGTATTCCGGTTTCTACGAGCCACTCTATCGTGGGGGCGATCTGCGGGGTAGGCCTGGTCCGAGGAATACGGGTGTTGAATTTCCGGATTATGAAAGATATGATTCTTTGTTGGTTGGCTACGCCTTTTATTTCCGGGGTTATAAGTTTTATCATGCTTCAAGGGATAAAACTTTTTACAAAAGTTTAAAACAGGGAGGAAAGTGATGAAAGAGACGAGAAATATTTTAGGTTGGTTAGGTATGGCAGAGGAACAATCTATTTTGTTGGATGCTAAGAGCCACGTTCAGGAAACTTATAAAACGGTCGCCTTTTTTGCCGATGCGGTTAAGGCCTTTACTAAAGGAGATGCGATAACTAAGAACCAAGCGATCGAGAACGTCAGGGCAAGCGAGCACCAGGCGGATCTCCTGCGCTCTAAAATGATTAATGAGCTATCTGAGGGAATGCTTCTTCCCCCGGATCGGGAAGATCTAATGCGTTTTGTGAAAACCCTGGATAAAATAGCGGATTGGACTAATGGGGCGGCCAGGTTATTGGGTTTTATTGAAGCCAATCTTCCGGAGAATGTTTTGAAAGAGATCTCTCAGGGTACGGATTTAATTGTCAGCTCGATCTCTAAATTGAGGGAAGCGATTGTCGCTCTTACCAAGAATGAACTGAAGAACGCGATTGTGCTTAGCGGCCAGATTGACCAATTAGAACATGAAGCCGATGACCAGAAAAAGATGATGATCGGAACCATTATTCATGCTAATCTTGAGCCGGTTAGTCTTTTATTAACTTATCAATTAGCCGAATATCTAGAAGGAGTAACCGATAAAATCGAAGATTGCGCGGATTTTATCAAAGTTTTGGCGATTAAATCAAAATAAAGATGAGGATTAGTTTTAGGTCGAAGCTTATTTTATCTTATTTCTTTTTGATTCTGGTTTCTCTGGGTTTTGTCGCGTTTTTTCTTGATCGGAACCTGGAAGAGAAATCGCTACAGGAAATAAAAACATCCTTAGCTAACCAGGCGAGCCTGGTTGAAAGTAACATTCAGACGGTTCATTCAGCTTTAAATAATCAACCTTATTTGGATAAGATAAGTAAAGATTTATCCTCAAAGATTAAATCTCGGATTACGATCATTAATCCGGAAGGCAGGGTTTTGTCGGATTCGGAAGTTCCCCCGCAGGAGATCTCTAATCTGGAGAATCATCTTAATCGTCCGGAAGTAATCACCGCCTTAAAAGGTAATATCGGAGAAGAGATTCGTTATTCCGCGACACTTAAGATTGATATGCTTTATTTGGCTATCCCGATTAAGGAAAATGGAACTAACGTCGGGATATTAAGGCTGGCTCTGCCTTTGACCAGCGTGCAGAAGGTTCTTTTTGCCGTGAGAAGGACGATTCTGATCGGGTTGTTTTTCGCTTTAGGCCTGGCTTTTGTTCTGGCTTCGGTATTGGCTAAAGCATTAATCGGGCCGATCAATCGTATAATTTACGTCTCTTCTAAATTCGCGCAAGGTGATTTTTCCCATCGTATATTCCAGAGTTCTGATGATGAAATCGGCAAACTCGCCATCACTTTAAATAAGATGGCGCAGGATATTCAAGAAAAGATCCGCGAGATCGCCACCAAGAATCAGCATTTAGAGGCTATTTTTAACAGCATGATCGAAGGGATTATTGTCACGGATAGAGGATGTAGAATTATTTCGATCAATCACGCGGTTGAGGAATTGTTCGAAATTAAAGGGGATAGAATACAGGGTAAGCTTTTCTTGGAGGTTATCCGCAATAGCGAAATATCCGAGCTTATAAATAACGCGATGGATTCGGCTAAATTTATTTCAAAAGAAGTAACCTTGATTATTCCCGAGCAAAAAGTGGCGCAGGTAAATGTTTCCCCGGTTTTTACGCAGGATAAGGTAATCGGCTCGGTGACGGTAATTCATGATGTTACCCAGATCCGTCGGCTTGAAACGATGCGGCGGGATTTCGTGGCTAATGTTTCGCATGAGCTGAAGACCCCGCTTACTTCGATAAAGGGCTTTGTGGAGACTTTACTTGAGGGGGCGCTGGAGGATAAGGAAAATAGCCTTAATTTCCTGGGAATTATCAATAAACATGTGGACCGGCTAAACGACCTGATTAATGATTTGCTTGAACTTTCGCGTATTGAATCCAAGGAAGTTCGTCTTCTAAAGAGCAATTTTAAAATATCCGAGTTAGTGAGTGAAGTGGTCTTAGGCTTTAAGTCGCTTGCCAAGAAGAAAGGGGTGGAGCTTGGTTTTGAGCTACCGTTGGATCTGGAGATTTCTGCCGATAAAAGTAAGATTGAGCAGGTTTTGGTCAACTTGATTAATAACGCCATTAAATATAATAAAGAAAAAGGCTTTGTGCGTATCTATTGCCAGGATCTGGCGGATAAAATAAAGATTGTCGTGGAAGATTCCGGTTCGGGTATTCCGCTAAAAGATATCCCGCGCATCTTTGAACGCTTTTATCGGGTAGATAAAGCGCGTTCGCGTGAGCTGGGAGGTACCGGTTTAGGTCTTTCCATCGTTAAACATATCATCGAGCTCCATTCCGGCACGGTCGGCGTCGAAAGCACCGAAGGCATGGGGTCAAAGTTTTTCTTTACCCTGCCGCTGCATTCCTGAAACTAACCGTATTTTGTCCTATCTAAGCGTTAAAAGGCACCCTTAAAAGGGTGCCTTTTATGTTTTACCTAGATTTTACCCACCCTTGAATCAGATTTAACCCCCGCGTTTTATACTTAGGCTATGCTTAATAAAATAACAGAAACAATCAGGTTTTTAATCAGGTTGTCGCGCAGAATTATCGATGAAGAATTCGAAAGCCTGGATAAATTCTACGCACAGTATGAATAAACGAGGGATGATTATGGCCAATGATAAAAAAGTAATCATTATTGAAGACGACAAAGATATTAATGATTTTATCGCTTATAACCTGCGCAAGGAGGGCTTTGCCGCCGAACAGGTCCTTGATGGCTTAAGCGCCACGCAAAGGATTAAAGAAGAGGTTTTTAATATTGTGATCTTAGATATTATGCTTCCGGGAATAGACGGTTTTGAGATCTGCGCGAAGCTAAAGGATGACCCCCGGTATGCCAAGTCTTTTATTGTGGTAATCAGCGCTAAATGCCGCCAGCAGGATAAACTCTACGCGTATTTATTGGGAGCGGATTGTTATTTAACCAAGCCCTTTAGCCTGGAGTGTTTATTGAAGTTGGTCATTGAAAGCAGCTCCTTTTTTGATAAAGAGTATCTGGTCAAGATGCCCGGTTAAACTTTACACAGATTTTACATTTACTTAATTTAGAATCAATATGAAAAACGTAGAATTAAGAAAGTTATAAGAAAGGAGGACAAAAATAAATGATTACAATCTCGTCTACGCGTAAAGATTTTTTAGCCAGCAGTCTTAGAAACCAGCTAGATAGGCTGAACAGTATCTTAAATAATATAGAGGAGGAGAGGCTGCTTGATATTGAGTCTACCGGTAGCGGGCTAAAAGAGGTGGAGTCAAATATACGTCAGATCCGTAAGTTGTGTGTGGAGGCTTAACGAAAAAAGGAGGAGGGGTGATGAAAAAGTTGTTAATTGCGTTATTGCTTGGAACTTTTTGTTTGATGAGTGCCGGTATTCAGGCTTCATCCGCAGGAGAGATCGATTTATTATTACAGAAGCTGGTAGATAAAGGGGTGCTTACCGGCGCGGAAGCTCAGCAAATAAAGATTGAAACACAGGAGCAGGTGAAGAAGGAAATCGCTACTGGTAAATCTTCTTCGATTCCGGCCTGGGTGCAGAATATCAAGCTTAAAGGAGACTTGCGTTTAAGGTATCAAACCAAGCATGATAAAGCAACCGGTGATTATGAAAAAGATACTAATGTTGGCCGCGTGCGTATGCGTTTGGGAATAGAAGGTAAGGTTAATGACAAGATCATGGCGGGAGTCGGTATCGCTACCGGTTCAGGGGATCCGCGTTCGACCAATATTTCTTTCGGCGGATATAATAGCAAGAAGACGGTTGTGCTTGATTACGCTTACGCTAAATATAATGCCTTGCCCTGGTTTACTCTTGTCGGCGGAAAAATGTATTTGAATGATACGCTTTGGGAACCGACCGATTTGATCTGGGATACGGATATTACGCCTGAAGGCGCGGTAATCCAGCTAAATAAGAGTATTAATCCTAAACTGTCGGTTTCAATGAACGCCGGAGCATTGATTGTTGATACTGATACGTCTTCGGATAATGACGCCCCGATGGCCTATATTATTCAACCGGGAGCTAACTACAAATTTAATGATGATGTGTCATTAAAAGGCGCTTTTTCTTTCCAGTCATTCCATAATGTTAAGGGGCATGCGAGCAGTTCTTACTCTTCGGCCTCAAACTCCGGTAATATTACCAAGGGAACTTCCAATTATCTGTATGATTATCAGATGCTTAATCCGGCCTTGGAATTAAAGATCGTACAGCCTTTCCGGAAATTCGGGTTGAATATCGAGTCTTTGAAATTATTCGGTGAATATGTGAATAACGTCGATGTTTCCAGCGGTAATAGTGGTTTCTCGCTAGGTTTTCAATTTGGTAATGAAAAGGTTGAAAAGTGGGGTGATTGGCAGATTAGATATGTCTATGCTATGTTGGAAAAAGATGCTGTATTAGATGTGTTACCTGATTCCGATCGCTACAGCGGCAAAACCGGCATGAGAAGCCATGAAGGTTCTTTAACCTATGGTTTAGGTAAGAATACTTCTTTAGGCTTGGATGTTTATCGTTCTTGGAGTATCATCGGCGCGAAAGCTCCGGAGACATTGTTCCAGGTTGACCGGAATATGAAATTCTGACAAGGGGATATTAATGTGGTGTTGCCTGCCCTGCCTGTTGTCAGGCAGGCGTCATACAGGCGGTAGGTTTAGGTAAACAAGGAGGAAAATTAAAATGAAGAAATTGGGAATGTTAGCGTTAACCGGGATTCTGGGCTTGGGTTTGATTATTCCCTGTTACGCTGAAAAAATTGTGGTTGAGGGGTCTACTACTGTGCTTCCGATCGCTCAAAAAGCGGCGGAGGTTTATATGGATCGGAATCCCCAAGCGAATATTTCAGTGCGCGGTGGAGGTTCAGGCGTGGGGATCTCCTCATTATTAGACAAGAATTGCGACATCGCCAATTCTTCCCGTCCGATCAAGGACACGGAGCTGGATAAAGCGGTAACTAATGGTGTTGACGCCACGGTGAATATCGTAGCGATGGATGGTCTAGCCGTGATTGTCAATCCGGCCAATAGCATAAGCAAATTAAGCAAAAAGCAGGTCAGAGATATATTTATGGGCAGCATATCCAACTGGTCGCAATTAGGCGGAAGTGATGAAAAAATTGTGGTTGTTTCGCGTGATACCTCCAGCGGAACATTTGAAGCCTTCCTTACTTTGGTCTTGAATGGTAACAAAACCCGTTCCGACGCTTTGATGCAGGCTTCTAATCAGGCGGTTGCTACCACGATTTCCGGTACTCCGGGGGCGATCGGCTATGTGGGGCTGGGTTTTATTTCTTCTTCGGTCAAAGCAATCGAAATCGACGGGGTTATGCCTTCTAAAGAGACGGTCGTCTCCGGCAAGTATCCAATTACCCGTCCTCTTTTTATGTATACCGACGGAAAGCCTAAGGGTATGGTTAAAGAATATATCGATTTTATTTTAAGCGATGAGGGCCAGAAATTAGTAGAGGATGAAGGTTTCGTGGGATTAAAAGAAAAAAAATAAAACTTTTTTCATTGTTATCCGGGTGGCACGGTGTATAATTACACCGTGCCACTATCTTATTATGAATATGCCGCGTTTTAAAGAAAAGTTATTCAAATGGATTTTTACCATTCTTGCCTTTGCCTCGCTTTTATTTTTAGTAGGTATCGTGCTAGTATTAATCAGGGAAGGCCTGCCTATCTTTCAGAAAGTAAATTTTACGAAATTCATTTTCGGCCGTAGTTGGTATCCTACTTACAGCCCGGCGGAGTTTGGAATACTGCCTTTAATCCTGGCTTCTTTCTGGGTTACTTTGGGAGCGACATTGGTTTGTATTCCTTTAGGGATTGGCAGCGCGCTTTATCTGAATGAATTAGCCGGGCCGGTTCAAAGAAGTATCCTTAAGCCGACGGTTGAATTACTGGCTAGTATTCCTTCGGTAGTTTTCGGGTTTTTCGGCATGGTTATCCTGACTCCTTTTTTACAGAAGGTGTTTCATTTACCAACCGGGCTGACTGCTTTAAATGCCAGTATCATTCTGGGGATTATGGCTACCCCGACCGTATGCAGTATTGCCGAAGACGCTTTAAACTATGTGCCGAACGCGTTTCGTGAGGCGTCTTTTGCCGTAGGGGCGAACCGTTGGCAAACCCTGACTCAGGTAGTGATTCCGGCGGCAGGCTCAGGGATATCCACGGCGATTATCTTAGGGATGAGCCGGGCAATCGGGGAAACAATGACGGTATTAATGGTTGCCGGCGGCGCCGCGGTCATACCGCATACGTTTCTGGAACCGGTTAGGCCGATGACCGCGGCCATTGCCGCGGAAATGGGCGAAGCCCCGATGGGCGGGGACCATTATCACGCCTTATTCGCGATCGCGCTTATACTTTTTGCCATCACTTTTATTTTTAATATCATTGCCGAAATCATCAGCCGGCGTTTTAGGATAAAGCTGGGATTAAGCGGATAATTCGTTGGATTGTGTTTGGGTGATGGTGAGAAATTGAGGGAAGTTGAACCATGAAGAAAAAAAATTCACAAAATTTTGGTTTTTTTATTCTATTTCTTTGTATGGCGGCTACTCTTTTGCTCCTGGGGATAATCGTCTATTTCATTATCGCGCGGGGATTTGGTGTATTGAGCTGGGATTTTTTTACAAAAGTCCCTTATGCCGGGATGACTAAAGGCGGTATTGCCCCGGTGATTGTCGGGACGTTTTATATTACTTTAGGGGCGATTATATTTTCATTACCGCTTGGCCTTGCCTGCGCGATATATCTTTGCGAATACTCACCTAAGGGTATTATTGTTAATATCATTAAAATCAGCATCAATAATTTAGCGGGGGTGCCCTCGGTAGTTTTTGGCTTGTTCGGCCTGGCGGTATTCGTCAAATTTTTCGGTTTTGGGGTTTCAATACTTTCCGGTAGCCTTACCTTGGGAATTCTCGCGCTTCCGATGATTATCTGTTCGGCTCAGGAGGCGCTTTTAGCTGTTCCGCAGTCAATCCGGGAGGCTTCCCTATCTCTGGGGGCGACAAAATGGGAAACGATCAAGAATATTGTTTTACCCACAGCTTTGCCGGGTATTCTTACCGGGGTGATTTTAAGTATTGGCCGGGTGGCTGGGGAGACCGCGCCGATTTTATTTACCGCCGCCGCTTTTTATACGCGGGGTTATCCTGATTCTTTATTTTCGGAAGTAATGGCTTTACCGTATCATATATACGCGCTGATGACCGAAGGGGCGCATCCGCAGGAACAAAGAGCGATTGCCTATGGCTGCAGCCTGGTGCTTTTATTACTTGTTTTATTTATTTCGGGGTTTGCGATATTTTTGCGTCAAAGACAGAGGAGTTTACATGGATAATCAAATAAAAATGCGGGCTAAAAACGTGGATTTTTTTTACGGGAAAAATCAAGCGCTAAGAAACGTAAGCCTTGATGTTTATGCTCATAAGGTTACGGCGATGATTGGGCCTTCAGGTTGCGGTAAGTCCACTTTTATCCGTTTATTTAACCGGATGAATGAGCTTCTGCCACATACCAGGCTTGATGGTAAAATATTCCTTGATGA
>Ga0172381_10002773_pt1 | contig 18969 bp, 21 predicted proteins | sample Leawel6488metaG_FD_119754 | JGI IMG/M metagenome (GOLD analysis project Ga0172381, IMG submission 119754) | Leachate microbial communities from a municipal landfill in Southern Ontario, Canada - Leachate well 64-88 metaG | ecosystem: Engineered > Solid waste > Landfill > Unclassified | place...
ATTATATTATTAATTATAATGGTAGTATTGTACTACCAAATGATTGTGAATTATTAACTACTCAAAAAGAGGTATTCACGGAAGGTTATATCCAAAAACATTGTGTGTATACTAGTTATTGGTCATCAATTAAAATTAATAGATATTTTGTTATTAGAATGCATCTACCAGAGAGATGTACTATTGGTATTAGATATCAAGCCGAATATAAAGATTATCAAACTGAAGAGATTATACCAGCTAAATTCATATTATGTCAAATGTATAAATACTCTAATACTAGTGTTACTGAAGAAACTAGAAATATTATTTTAGAGTGGCTAAAACTACCGTCCACACAGGAATTTTTCTCAAATAATTATGATGATGTTAAAGAATCAAAACAAATCCTAAATAATAACGAAATTTTAAATTTAGCCGTTTATCATGAAGAAGAAGTATGGTTTTAAAAATAATTTAATATGAGTGAAACACAACAAGAAATTGCTGATATAATATCAAACGTTTGGAAAGCAAACCCATGTTTAAGATATGGACAACTATTAACTGGTCTTAGGATTCAAGAATTCGCAAATAAAGATACTCCAGAGGCATCTAACTATAATCTTAGAGATATCTTCTATGATACTGATGAAAGTATCTTAAAACGCATTAAAATGAGTAATTTATATTTAAGTCATATTAAAAATGTTTAGTAGTGATGAATTAGCTTATAGACATTCTGAACTAATTCAAAGTAGAATAAATTTTATTTTACAAGGGAATAAAAATGTAGTTGTTAATGATATTGTTAGATTACCTATTATAAATGGATTATACTGTGGTCTTGAGGTTGTAAAACGTGAGAAAAATATTAATTCACCGGATAATATTGCCGTAACACCTAAATTTTTTAATAAAGGCCAACTTAAAGATTATATTATAGTATGTTATAGACCATACGAATTAGGTATGATAAGTACTATTGAAAAAGTTTAGAACCTTTAATTAAATTATCCTCACCCCATAATGGTTGTAAATTATCTAATGACCAACATATCTTAAACTCTCTATCTTCTACTGATTCAAATTGAAATATAACCATCGGTAACTTGTGGTCCACATGCCACTCCCCATAATTATCCCAAGTCATACCTTCAGTAAATAGTGATTCTAAATGAATCATTAATTCTTCTAATGTATAACCTAATAAAGTAAATATAGAACGATATTTAGATACGTTGCGTTCCTTTAAACAAGTCCAAAGAGCTGTACGTGTTCTTGCACCTAATCTATATTTTGGGTCTTCTCGTCTACGATTACGTTCATAATTCCTACAATATTCATTTAATTGTTCACGGTTTTCTTCTCGCCATTCAGTATGGTATTTTTTTAATTCTTTACGGTTATTTTTAGACCATCCCTTATAATATTCAGATAAGTGGATTTTATTTTTATCAACCCATTTTTTATCAGCTACTTTCTTACCACCAATAAATCGTCTACCAGATGGTCCAAATATAACACCATTTTCTTTTAGTGTTCTAATTATTATTGTTTTATGTATTCCCATAAATTCACTAATAGTTGAAGAACCTAATAATTCTTCGTTATACATTCTTAAACATTCTTTAACTTGTTCGTCAGTTAAGATAATTTTTTTACTCATAAGATAATTTTATACAAATATACTAATAAATATCGATAAAAACAAACACATGACCATATAATCGATTATTAATATAAATAATTATTAGGCATAAAAAAAGCCTTAGAGAAATCTAAGGCTTTTAATTTATTGATTTATAAGAGATTATCTTAATTCAGCGATATTGAATGTAGGTACACCATCTGTTTTAATATGCCCGTAAAAGCGGTTATTTACAACTTTTTTAGCGTAACGAGTCATTATACCTTTTACCGGAGCAAAGTTGAATGGGTTATACATTGTTGGTGTTAATTGTAGAGGCACGTATGGTGCATAGATATAACCAGTATCCAATAATGATTTACCTTTGTGACCTATAATCATAGAGAACGCTGGTGCATAAGGGTCACGGTACACTTGGTAACGTCCACTTAATGTACCGATTTTTTCGATACCCATGTTATAAGAATCTTGCTCTGGAGAAGCATCACTTACGTGGAAATATTCTAAATCATCGAAGATTGCAGAAATTTCAGATGATACAACGATAAAGTTAGCACCACCACGAAGTGTTGATTTATGTATTTGAGCTGAAATTTGGTTAATTTTTGTAATTAACGTTTGGTTCCAGTCTTTTTGAGTGTATGGGTTAGCTGATGTAGAAGCTTTTCTCCAACCATTGTAATCCCAACGCCTTTGCCATGCAGCTGCTTTTCTTAAGTCTCTTAAGATTTCACGGTCAATTTCTGCTGCTACTTGTTCTGATAACATTGCTGTTAATTCAGCTTCAGCGTCCAAGTTATGGAATGCAGAAACGTCTTGTGCTAACTCAGGTGACCAAGTTGCTCTTAATTTTCTTTCTTCAACAGATACAACAACTTCATCTAATTTGAATGATACTTCACCCATTTCAGTTTCAAGTTCTAATGTTGCATAACGTGCCCAAGAAGCATCAAATGAAGTTGTGTTAGCTGTAAATGCTGCAGTTGCACCAGTTGCACCAACATATCCATCATATGTGTTTGTACCATTTGCTGGTACTGGGTGTGTTAAATCTAATTCAATATAGATTGCACCAGCAGCATCACAGATGTCGCTATAGTCTACTATACCTTTACCATATTTTTGAGTTACTAATCTGAATGGTACTTCAGCACCAGCAGCAATAATAGTAGCACCGTTAGGGTCAGCAATAGCACCAGCAGTTGTTACTTTGAAAGATGCTAAGAAAGCTTCGTCATCCATTTCGTTTCCGTCTGGACCAGTTAATCTACCTTTATTGTAAGAAGAGAAACCAGATACTTGAAGTAAAATATTTCTCACAGTACCGTCAGTTGCAGTTGCAAAAGCAGTAGTTGCAGTGAAATCACCACCAGCTGTTAATTGACCCGGAGTACAACCATTAGCGTCAGTAGTTACAATAGTTATAGTACCTTTTGAATTATCAAATAATCCATCATTGTAATAAATATCATAAAGATTTTTTGCTTTAAAAGAAGTTACAGCACAACCAGCAACATCTTGAACACATGTAGGGATACCACTTGCGATTGTAGTGTGAGCTGAATATTGAGCACCGTTTGCATAAACGTCACCAGCATTACCGTTAGCGTCAACTCTACTTGATGTGATAGGTACGAAGAAGAATAATTTACCAATAGGCATATTCAACGCTTGTACTGATACAATATCGTTAGCTAAAAGTTTAGAGAAAACTCTTCTTACGATAGGGAATACAACAGTTTCGAATGACCCAGAAGAGTCAGCTGCAGTTGTAGATTCTGTTAATAAAGAACTTGCTTGGTTTTCATATAACTGAGCAATATTTTCTTTTACGTGACCTTTAAGGCCTTCAAGAAATCCTAAACCATCCCATTTTTCTTGGGTCATTTTACGGATTTGTTTCATGTGGTTAAGTCCGATGTTTCCAACTTCACCTGATGTTAATAAATGTGACATATTTTTTATGTTTTATTTTTTATTATTATTTTTTTTATTTTTATCTGTTTTCGACTCTATTAATTAAATCTTTAATTCTTGCAGTAGATTTATCAACATAAACTGTAGATTCAGTGATTTGAGTTTTGCTTGATGAACCACTTTCTCTATTAATTTTTGCTTCAATAGATTCGCTAACTGGTTTTTTTGTGTTTAATTCAGAAACAATAGTTTTGTATAATTTCTGAGATTCTTTAATTGAACCCACACCACTGTCAAATCTAGCGATAATTTGTTTTTTCTCATCTTTAGTAGTTGAGTGTTCTGTGAACAATCTAACCACATGTGCTAAATTAGAATTGAATACTACGGTTTCAGATAACATATCTCTAAATTTAGTAAGAGAAGTTTTGAATTCGTCATTTTCTTTTTTAAGTTGTATAGCTTCTTTTAAAAGAGCGTTATATTTTTTTGTGATAGCTTCTGCAGTAACTTTACCGTCACCAACATTATTAGCTTTACCACCGGCACCAACAATTGTTGTTTTTCCGTTAGTAACATTTCTACCTTTTCCAACTTGGATTTTTTCTTCAATTGGTTCTTCCGATTCTTCAATTTCGTCTTCTTCAGCCATAATTTCAGTTCCACCATCGTCAGCGAATGATTGTTCATCATCAAAACCGCCATCTAGGTTATCACCAGAATCAGCATCTTTAGGAGCTTTTTGTCCTTCGATATCACCTTTATTAGGAGCAGTAGTAGACATAACTTCTTTGTCATGACCTTTACCTCTTACAATATCCTCATTAGTACTTTCTTCATCATCTTGAAGTTCAATTTCATATACTACAGATTCACCGAATGGATTTTTGTCTTCATCTTCATCGTCAGTTTCAACAGAATCAACTCCGATTTCATCTTCAGCACCAATTTCTGGTTCTTCAGCATCTAAATCAATATCAATTTCTGGTTCCTCACCAACTTCTGGTTCAAGACCCATTTCTGGTTCCGCTTCAATAGGTAAATCACTTGTACTTTCACCTTCGCCACCAAGTTTTACAATGTATTGGCTACCGCTTACAGGGTCAGTAATTCTAACTTCTCTATCAGATACTACTTCGATTTCATCATCACCGCTTAATTTTTTATAAACTGCAATTACGTCATCATCAGATGCACCTGTCATATCTAAGTCTACAGGTAACTCATCGTCAACTGAAACTTCTTCCTCACCACCAATAGGTAGTTCTGCAACTTCTTCTTCACCACCAGCATCAACATCCATAGGAAGTTCATCAGTTGGTAATTCATCATCTGTTGCAATTTCATCATTGTCAACACCGATTTCTTCTTCTTCATAATCTGAGTCATCTTCTGACATCGATTCTTTCACATAACCTTCAATTTCTTCTTTCATAATTGAACGAAGTATTTCTTTTGAATTGGCTTTAAGAGCATTCTCAATAATTTTCATATCAAGTAACGCTTCTTCAATAATCGTTTTGTTTTTTTCAGCCATTTGCTTTTTTATTTAAAATGAATTTTTATTCTTTAATAATAAATATATAGTGAAAATCAAAAATTTATTTATTTTAAAATAAATAAATTCGTTTTTACACTTAAAATCATAGGTTTATAATAAAATCTGTGTTTTTAATACCAAAAACCTTATTTTTATATAAACACTAATCATTCAAAAATTTATCTAATTTTGTTAATAATAATGGTTTTTTTTCTACAGACTCAGTAAAAGGTCTAGCTTGCTCACGTTTTGCGAACATCCAAGAACCCGGAGTACTAGGACTAGTTACAATATCCCAACATATAATTTCGAAATCATCTTGTACTATATTTTTACCACCAATTTCTTTTAATGAACCAACACCTCTAGATGATACACCTATTCTATAACCTAATCTAATAAGGTTAGCTACTTTATCACCCTCACATGATATAATACCATATTTAACAAATCCCGGTGACATGATGATTTCAATCTTACCCATTAAAGTATGACCTTCCCACCATATTTCATTAATATTATGTGCAACTCTATCAACAGAGATAATAGATGATTCTGGATGGTCACTTTCACCAAGTGCACGTCTTTCATCTATAAGTTTTTGATATAAATTAGCTTCTCTTTTTAAGATTGCTTCTGGGTATATACGACCATTACGATTTTCAATACCATATTTTTGTAATATAACATATAATACTAATGGTTCGGCTATTATACTTTGTCCTTCACCTAATTTAGCTATTTCAGTTATAAAATTATTATTTCTTTTATCTTTTGGGTCGATATAGCCAGCATCTTGTTCTATAAGATACCCAAATCCTGTTTGTCCCGGTTTTATAATTTTAATTTCGTCTGACATATCATTGTTTTACAATAAATATATGCGGATAAATAAAAAAACCCTTATTAGATATCCAATAAGGGTTTTATAATTAATATTATAAAAAAATTTATTTTTTTACTTTATGGAATGTAAAATATTGATTGGATTCGAAGGCATCTAATAATACTTGTTTAGTTATATTGTTAATATTTTCTAATAATATCTCAGATGTTATAGGTAATAATTCATTTTGTTGGAAGAGTGTTATTTCACAGCACATATAACTACGTTTATCGAACTTAATACCAGATTCTCTCATATCTAAGTCAACGATAGTTTGTTCTTTAATAAACTTATTAGTTAGTGTATTATATAATGTACCTTTAATAGTTCTCATTAAATTATTAATGATTTTATTATAATCAATTTCAGTATCTATTAAAGGATTACACCATGCCGATATTGTTATAAATACTGATTTTGGATTTTTATTATCTACGGTACCAGTTGTTAGATTATAATTTTCTAAAACGGTTAATTTAATTTCTTTTCCTCTTTTCATATATACTTAATATACTAAAAAAAATAAGAAAGTCAATGGGTATAAACAATAAAGCCCTTTAGTAAGGGCTTTATGTTATGGTTTAAATGCTTTTGAAATTTCAATACCGAATAATAGTAGAAAAACAATTGCTTGAACTACTACCCATATAGTAGTAGCTTTAGTTTTAAATGTTTTTAATTTGTCAATCTCATCAATTTTTTCTTTTAATTGAGTTGGTGATATTACCTCATCCATTTTATCCCTCCATTCAGTAATACTTTTCATATCTGTAACAGGCATTGTATTCTCAACTAAATCTTTCCATTTTTTAAACTCGTCAACATCTTGTTTAATTGTATCTAGTATAGCTAATTTCTTATTTATTTCTTTGATATCTAATTTTAAATCTGATTGACCTAGAACTATAGCATCAAGTCTATGAACTATTAACTCCCAATTTGCTTCACTCATCATAACTTTATACTAGTTTAAATTTCTTTTTAATTCAATAATTTTTGATATATCTTTAATAAAGGTTTCTTCATTATAAGACATTTTCGATATTTTATCTTTTACTTTTAATAACTTATCTTTGGTTTCCCCATCACTTTCAGTTAATTTACTATCTATTAAATTAACACACTCACCTAATGTGTTTTTGAATGTAGTTTCTTTACCGTCATTACTTGAATCAATAATACTTTTTAAGGTGTTAAAATCATCTGATTCAAGATTACCATATTTTTCATTAAATTTACTAATAGCTAAATTAGCTACACCTTCATTAATTGATTGTTCTTCGTCAACAGGTTTATTATTTTTAATGTAGTTAAAAATGTAATCTAATGATTCAACAATCTTATTAATATTTTTATGATTTTTAGTTCTACCAAGTATGATTAAATTATTAATATTTTCATGTAGTTCTTTTACATCATAGTCATATTCAAGTAATTTAGATGTTTCACCAATTAACTTAATTAATTTTTTATTTTCAGAAACAATATCATTAAGTTTAAAAGAATTCATTAAACTAATCGATTCTTTAATATACTCACCAATCTTTAAATCATTTATGTCATATTTCTCGGAAATATTCTTATAAATTAAATATTGTGTCTTTAATATTTTACTTTCTTTTATTGTTGCTAAATAAGTGTTAAATAACTTTTTTTTAGCTGCATCTTTTTTAATGAATGATTCAAATAAAACCTCACTAAACGCATTGTTTATATTACCGAAATTATGCATATCTTTTACTTTAATTATAAATATTAGGTTTTAATTAAAAAATGTTATTCACCAATCATTTTATCTATATCACTTATCATTCCGTTGATACTTTCATTTACTTTCATGGTTTTGTCTTGCATTTTAATAGGTAATACCGGTTTAATATCACCACCAATTGAATTCATTAATCTATTGGTATACATTTCATTATATTTTTTAGAACGTGATTCAAGTTTCTTTTGTAATAATGCTTTTTGTTCAGTTAAAATTTTATTAGATTTTAATTTAAATGACTCTGCTTTAGTTTCACCACCAAATTCTTCTGGTTCCTCACCACCAAATTCTTCTGGTGCAGTTTCATTATCTTCTGGTGCACCTTCTTCGCCACCTTCTTCGTCCATACCTAAATCTAATTCTTCACCACCGAAGCCGCCTCCACCACCGAAGCCACCTCCACCACCATCTGGTCCACCCGGTGCCTCACCACCTTCAGCACCGCCTTGAGCCATAGCTTTTTCACGTTCTGATTTTGGTATACCGTATATATCATCAATAGTGTCAAAAAATCCGGTGTGTTTAATAATTTTAGCGGTCATTTCTAATTCTGCAGCTGCAGCTTTTTCAATTCTTTGTTCTAATAAATCTTGTTTTATTTCATCATTAGACATTCCAAGAATTTCACGTTTAGCTCTAGTCATTGACATAGGAGCAAAACCATTACCAGCATCACGAACAGCTTCAGCGTATAAACTAACTTTAGCTTGTAAATGTTCAATTTTAAGCATTTCAGCTTGAGTTGAAGGATTATTTAATGTAATAGTAAAGTTATCTAATTCATCTTCAAAACCTAATAAATGTAAATGTATTATCGCAATTTTATTTAACTCCATTATAATAGCTTGTTGAATTCTATTAACGGTTCTAGAGAATCTAATATCTTGTAATGCTAAGTTTTTACCTTCACCGGTTGGTTCATCAAAACCTAAGAACGTTTTAGGTACTCTTAAAGCTGTACATAATTTACGTTGTAGATATTCAATATCAGCAATTTGGTCTAAGTTTTGTGCACCCGGTAATGTATCAATTGGGTTTGTCGAATCTTCACTTCGTACTGGTATAAAGAAATCTTGGTCGTAAGCTAATTGATTATACCTTAAATCCATTTGTCCAGTTTGTGGGTCAATAACAGGGGCCCTTTTAAATTTATTAGCGATTTGGTTTACATATGCTGGAACATCAGCATCATCAATATTACCAACGAATACTCTATATACTCTTCTCTCAGGTGCTCTAGTTACACGATAAACCAACATAGCATCTTCAGAAAGTAATAATTGTTTCCAAATTCTTCTAGCTTTTTCAAGTACTGATGTACCATAAGGTAGTTTTCTAGTATCACCCAATAATCTAAAATGGGCTATTTGCCAAGAATTAAACTCGACATTTTTACCTTTCCAATAAAATTTAACTTTATTATCGTATTCGCTGCTCTTATCATCATTTGTTCGTCTTAACATTTCAATTAAATCACCTTCTCGTCTTTCCATTTCGAAGTTAGGCATTTGTCTAGCACCTATAATACCAGCTTTACTATCAATATTTAAATAAACAAAATTATCGCCATATTTACATGTGTTTCTAGTCCACATAGGTAATGTGGTGTGAATATCTAAACGATTAAATAATAAATCTTCGATAACAGATTTAACTCGTTTACTATCAGAATAAACATTAACTAATTTACCTTTATCATTTGGTGTACTAGCCTCTTCCATCATAACATCTAATGCAGCTGCAATTTCAGGATAAAACTCCATAGCCTCAAAATCTGAATACGCACCGATTCTAGTTGTTTCATAATGTATTGATTGTTGATACATTTCATTATCAACTTTTTGCCATTGATTACTAAGATAGGCATTTTGTAATGCTAATTTTTTAGCTTGCTCATATTCACCTTTATCAGTAGTTCTTAATAACTCTTTATTATTAATATTATATCTGTTAGTATCACTTTTAGGTACATTAACACCTTCAGGACCAAATATATTATTTAATCTGGTAAATACTGTTTTATTTGCTCTTTTATCCATAGTTTTTTTCTTATATTATAATATATATTTTTAGAAAATAAAGATTATTGTACATAGTCACATTCCACATATGCATTATATATTAATACATCGTTTATTCTTTCTGGGTTACTAACGTACTTTGTTACACTGTCATTACCATTGATTTGGTATGCCTGTGCAGTACACGTTTCTACAATAGTAGTGTTTTTAGATTTTTTATCTGTTATGTCTCCTTGTGGTGACCATTTATATAAACTAGAATTACCAGTTTTTCTTATAAATATTTTTTTACCTCCTAAACTCATTTTATCCTTTTTTTATAAATATTATCTCATACCACTAAACAACCATAAATATTCACCTTTTGGGTCTTGAATATTCCTTGAGTTTAATGTATTAAAATTTGGTTTTGGTAATGCACCAACACCTTTATTACCCTTCGGCACGAAACCACCAACAGAATTATCTGTTGTTGATGGAAGACCAACAACCCAACTATCTAAAATAGCTTTAGTTTGTTTTTCTAATTTCTCTAAATTTTTAAAAGAATGTTCTAATACCCATAATGCCATACCTAATGCCATAAGTAAATCATCGTGAAATCCATCCATATGGTCTGGTCTACCATTTCTATATACAAATGTTTTCATTTCAGATGTTAATCTACGTGACCTAATCTTAATTAAATTTTCTCTAATTGAACGTTCTAGATGAGCAACTAATGTTAAACGACTTGAACCAACATTAAAGCCCGGAATTTTGTCACCATCTTTTGCGAATTTAACTAATTGTGCTTTATTAAGAAGTATTTTAGTTCTTGGGTCATCATAATGTAAATACTTATAATCCATATCTAATAATTTAAGTACTGTTGATACACCCATACCACCAGTAATATCGACTACAGTATATGCTTTATATAAATTACCATATTGGTAAGCTATTTCACCTAATAAATCTGGTTGTACCTTACCTTTATATTCCATTACTTGTTCCATAGTCGTGAAATCAATTATAACTATTGTTGATGAATCATTACCATCACCTCTAGCAACATCGACACCCATAATATATTGATGACCTTCTTGAGGTTGTTCCCAAATCCAAAATTCTTTTTCAAATCCATCAACAAATACAGGGTCTTTAACATAATGTTTTTCATGATACATAATATATTCGTCATTAATAACGTTACCACCAGAACCAATAAATGATACATCTAATTCCTGTGCAATCATTCTAGCGTTACCGTTCATGTTTCTGCACATAGCTTCATACCAACTAGATGTTGGTTTAAAACCATCCTTTATTTTCGAATCATAACTTTCAAATGTAAATTCTAATTCACCAATTACAGTTGTTTCTTTAGTTTCTTTATCTTCTTTAAACCATCGAAGGTCTTTATTGTATCTTAAATCCTCATACCATCTCATTTCAATGATATTAAAATCATTATCTTTAGTTCTAGCACCTTCATAGGTTGTATAGTATAACTTGTCCATACCATTTGGTGTTGAAATTAACATTGCGTGACCACCGGTTCCTAACGCTGTAAGTGCAGCATTGAAAACTTCCTCTCCGTTGTCAATAAACGCAGCCTCGTCCATTATTAAATAAGTTGGTGTAAAACCACGTAAAGCATCTTTAGATGTTGCAACGGCTTTAATTTGGCATTTATTAGGTAATACTAAATGACCTTTACTGTTAGTATCAAATATAGTTTTCTTTTCTTTCTCTGGTGTACCATAATATTCATCACCCCAAACCCAACGAGGTAATTGTTCTAAGAAATCTTTTACTTTACTTAAGAATTCTTGGGCCATTACCTGTTTATTGGCTAATATTAATATTTTTTCTGGGTTTTTAGGGTCACCAAAACCTGTTTTAATAGCTAAATAAGCTGCAGTAGTTGTTGATACACCAGCTTGTCTTGGTTTTGCAATTATATTAAATCGGTGTTGCTCATAAGCATCAACAATTTGTTTTTGTCTAGGAAACAATAAAAATGGAACAAACCCTTCTTGAGTTTTATCAAATGTTTGTAGAAAATTTTCTATAGCGTATTTTGGGTCGGCTATACACTTGGTATATTCTTGTAATATCTCTAATCTTGTTAACATATCTATTTTTATTAATAAATATGCTGATAACTACATAATTGCTAAATAGTAAATATATGACCATCTACTTGTACTATAAATTCACCATCAAGTTCTTGCCTTATACTATCTTCATTATGTAATGCGTGAACCATAGCATTATATTTTTTTTCATCATTCATTGGATTATCATAAAACCCTAAATCAAATGATGTAAATATTGAATCAGGTTTTTTAGATTTATCATATAATATTTTAAAATCATTACCACCCGGTGTCGATGATATAATCAATTGACAATTACTATTATGTAAACACGGTAAAACACTATCTATTATGTTATTTAAATTTCTTAACAATTCAATATCGGTAATATATATGACATCACAGGCATATCCACGCATAGCGTCAGGTGTTAATATTTTAAACATAATATTTGAACCATTTGATAATATTATGTTGTTATATGAATTATTTAATGGTGTAATTCCGATAGCTAAGTAATATTTTTTAATCATATCAATTAAACAGGCACCGCTTGGCTTAGACCTCGTTAAAATTAATATTTTCTTATTTGGTTCTAGTGCTTGAATAGCTAAATACATTGAGGTTATAGTGGATTCACCACATTGTCTGGCTTTTTTAACTATAACAAATCTATTCTTATCATATGTTTTAGCTAAAAGTAATTGATTAGGTTCAAATCTACTAAATCTATGAATAGTATGATTAGCCATTGTAGTATATAACTCATAATGTTTAGGTATGTTTATAAAACTAAACTTAGGTTTGTTCCAATCACTATTAAAATATTCATTATTCCAACTCATAGATATAATATAATGAATATTTCAGTTTTGTCAATAAAAAAACCCACCGAAGTGGGTTTTATTTTTATATTCCGAAATCACTTAAATCTATATCATCTAATTCGTCTGGATTTTCTATGAAATCATTATACGAAGTTCTTTTAATATTTATAGCTTCATTAAATTCTTCAGTTTTTAAATCAGCTTTAACTTCTTTTATTATTTTACCTATAACATCCTTACCGGCCTTAGTACCAGCCATAATTTCTCTCATAGTTTTATTAAATTCTTTAACAGGTAATTTAACTAAATCACTATATACATGGTGTTTTAAATTGAAATCTTCTGAGTCAATTGATTCAGTAAATTTTTCCCATACTGCTGGGCCTATTCTCATATCCCATGGTTCTGCAGCTAAATAATCTGATTTACCAATAACATACTCTTTCATTTTATTGTCCTCTGGTAACCCATGTGATGATAATAATTCCATAACACCTTTAACTAATTCGTGAATTAACACTGGGAATACCATAGCTTGAGCATGAATTAGAGGTTTATCACCCTCTTTTTTTGGAAATGTAACCCTAACAACACCACCATTAACACTACCAGCACTTTCATCAGCCATTTTAGGTTCTATATAATACATATAATCGGCTGCAGACATCATTTTACCGTATTTATTAGGTAATCGTGGGTCCATACCCATTATTTCATCTTCTTTCATGCGAAACATATGAGAACTTTTTTTAGCTGAACCTTGTATCATAGAGTTAATAAATCGTCTTTTATAAACTTCAGCATTAGCATCTTCAATACCTTTATGATTATCAAAACTCATTTCATTAATTTCAATAGGTTTAGAATTTTTTTGAGTTCCTTCCATATTAATATTAGATGTTAATTCTACTATAATATCTACATCATCTTTTGACATATCATATTCTTCTCGAATCATTTTTTCAGCTAAATCTTCAAGTTCTTTTTTATGTGTTGATTCTAATTTAATACATTCACCAACTAAACCAAGCATATTTTGTCTAATGAAATTGTTATCAACAGTATCCATATCAAAATTACGTTTAACTCGATTAACAACCTCTTCGAATCGTTTACCCATTATTTTTTCTTCAAAATTACTTTCGTCACTTTCGGGGAAAATTGGGTGATTACCTAGAGATGTTTTACGGTCTCTTAATTCTTCTTCTAATTTAGGATGCATACGCTCTTTAATAGTATCAGAATATTTAATTCTATTCTCAGTAATATTCTTATTTTTAGCTTTTTCTAGAGCTTTAAGAATTATTCTTTTTGCTTTATCATTATCTTTATCCATAATAATTATATATTTTTAACCTTAATCCTTGTAATTACTTTTTTATCGCTATTAAGGATAGTTTCAATTAATTCTTGTTTAGTCATTTTAGGGTTTATTGATTCACCTAACTTATAACCTTTTTTATTTTTAAGACTTTTCACACATTTTTCCCATTTCTCATTACCTTTAGTCTCACCGGTTGATTTTGTGCAAATAGCATAAATATTATATGATTCATCAGTTTCTTCTTCATTTTCACTTTCACTTACATTTTTATTACCACTATAAGATGGTGCACTTGATGGGTCAACAACCTTAATGATTGCTTGTGGGTCATTCTTTTCTATTTGTGGTTTTAATTTTGTCAAATCTTTAACGTTAACAACATAATCACCTTCTATAAGAGATTGTCTTAATTTAATTTTTAAGCTCATTTTTAATTTCTTTAATTTCTAACGTTATATCTTTACTATAAAGAGTTTCTTTAACTTTATTAACATCATCACCGAACCTAAAACAAAGTCTAAAATCAGGATATTGTTCATAATCTTCAATATTTTCCCAAGCTAATGCTATTACACCATCAACAGCATCGTATACTGAAAATGTATCACTATTTTGTATTACATCGAATCTAATTTCAGATGTTAATCTACCAACACCTTTAATTAAAGTTTTATGTGGCGATGATGGTTTACCAGATGCTGGGTAAGCATCCCAATCTTCACCATCAACATTTGATACATTATCTGAAAAAATGAATTCGTAAATATATTCCTCTTTCCAATTTTTACCAACTGGTAAAACATATATTAATTTTAAATCTTTCATTACGAAATTGAATTAATCATTTCAGCTTTTCTATTTGTTGGTGCCGGAAACTCAGCATCAAGTTGATTAGCTATTTTTATAAAAGCTTCTTTTCGTTTTTCTATGTCTACTGGTGGTATTTGTTTATTAGTCCAATAAACTAGTTTTAATAATTCATCCGGATTATTTTCCCACCAAATTTTTAGTGGTTTTATTTCTATTTGACCTTCAGTTACTAATTTTGCTTTTGGTTTAGGTGAATGTTCTGGTAAAATAATAGGTACCTTAAACGGTCTACTTCTTCTACTTGGTGTTATTTCAGGTTTAACATCAGGTTTAACAATCGGTTTTACTGTTGGTTCTGACATAATTTCTTCAATTACTTCATCAATATCACAACCACAATCATAAGTTTCTGTAATCATATCTTTATTTTTATCAACAAAGTTACAACTATTTTCTGACATATTCAACGATTCACCTAAATTATTTTCTTGATTATTATTAAAATTAGATTCACCAGAATTATAGTTATCGTTTTGACCTAGACCAGTACTATCGTCATTACTGTTATCAGTACCATTTTCTTGGTTGTCAACGTCATCGTTTTTACCTGAATTATTTATTTTGCTAATAATATCTTTTTTATCTTCTTCATCCATTTCCGATGTGTGTGTAGCTGAAATAACTGAATTAATAGCAAATTTTTCTAAATCAAAATCAGGTTGTCCAGACTCATCAGTATATTTTCTTAATGATTGCCCTAACTTTCCTGATAATTGTTGAATGAATTTTTTTGGTTCATCCTGTTCAGTTGCTTCAACCCCGGCATCGAATGGTTCATCATTAAAAGGTTTATCATTATTTTCTGGTTCAGTTGGTTGTGTAGGTTCATTTAACCCAGATAAATCTTCTTGGTTATTAGACGCACTTAAACCACCTTGTGGTTGTTCCACAGGTGGTTCAGGTGTAGTGTTTTGTAATTTAAGTTTAAATTTAGTCTCTATTAGACTTTTTTTTTTATCGATTCTGGAAGGCTTTTATCTTCACAATCTTGGATAGCGTTAGCTATTGACATTCTACTGTTTTTAGGTGTTATATTTTCCTCATCAGAAATGTCTAAAGCTTCTTCTAAAGCATCTTCAACAGCGGCATCCTCTACTTCAACTTCTTCTTTCATAGATTCTTCATCTTCGAATACAGTTGTCTCAGCAAAACCCCATCCAGCAGCACCAATAGCATTATTTTCTTCTACTAAATTATCATTACTAAAAGTATCGATTGTATTATTTTTACCATACGCTTCACTTAAATTTATAAATTTAAGATTTAAATGTTTAATTGCTTTCGCATATGATGTGTACACACCTTCAGTTATATTTTGTAACCCACCAAGGTATTTAAAATCTTCACCAACAATATTTTTAGTTTTGTCAGTTACTTTTATAAAATAACTATGGTTTTCTCTAACAATAGCGTAAACTTTACCATCTGGACCTTTTTTTGTTAATTCTATAACGTAGTTTTTAGTATCTTTTTGAATACTTTCACCCATTAATTCTCTAACACGAGATAACACGTCTTTACCTTTAAGGCCATTTGGATTAATTATATTTTCTTTCATTATTATGATTTTTTTTATAAGCTTATTTTATTATAAATATGTAAATAATATTTAAAATTATTGTTATTATTTTCTCGGACCCTTTTTTTCCATGAATACAAATAAATATTCGAATATTAAACTAAAAATAGTGAATAATATAAATGTATCGACTAATCTAGATAATATATTAACTCCTATTAGTATACTTGTAAATGGTATATAATATATAAAAAAGGTTAATATAGATATTGAAAATATTGTTTTTAATAAATCAAATAAATGCCAACCATCTGATATAAATGCAAACCATCTAGAAGACCCCCAAAATTTTTCACCTAGTGGTTTATAACCTTCTTTATACATATTCATCCAAGCTATATCAGGGTTTAACCATTTATATAACCTAGAATTAATACTAAGTTTACCAAAAATAGATGAATACCAATGAAATTTTATAGTATCTGAAATAACTTTCATTATACTAGCTAATATTAAAAAAATTATTGGTGTTATATATATTTCCATTATTTTTTATTCATTAATTTATTAAGTTTAATGTAATTTATAATACCTAAAATAAATAATCCAAAAGTATATACTCCGGTTATTATACCTAAAATAATTGCAATATCATATATTATATCACTATCTTGACTAAACGTAGCTGTTATAAATAATAATAAAGCTAATGTTATTAAAATTTTTACTGGTTTTTTAAAAAAATCTTTAAACCAATATTTTATTAATTTTTTCATATCTTATATTGTTATTATTTCATTTGGTACTAACATACCTTCTGATAATTTTGATAATATTAATTGTCTAATAGTTAAACCACCACCATTTGGTACTAAATTAGATAACCAATGTCCTATATTGTAACCGTTTAAGTATAATGTTTCATCAATATTTGTTATTTTAGTAATTATAGGTTCTGAAATACCTTTAGTGAATTTATCTATTTCACCATCAATTTCTAATAACAATAACCTACTAGCATTTTCAGCATCTAGTAATGTTGTTATAGTTGGACAAGTATATATTAATCCTGTTGTACTCATTAAAATATCATTAACTATATTAGTTCTACGTCTAACTGCTTCATTTCTTGCATCTAATTTAGTATAATATTTAGGACCCTCTTTATATTCAGTTGAATAAGCTCCATCAATATAGGCCCAATATCGTCTTGTAAATCTATGATGTATATATGATTGTTCATCAACGTGATATTCATATTCACATTTAAGTACTGGTGTTGAATATGTATAAACTTCAATACCATAAGGGTTTGTTGATATAGAAATATTTTTAAAATATTCCGCTTTAATTAAAACACCTTTCTTAAATTCTAGTTTTCTATGAAGTTTTTCAATATCTATTTTATAATTAATACTTGATGGTAATAAAGTCGGGTTTTTATTAAATTCTTTTTTATCACTATTCAATAAAGTATATATCATAAAATTCTGACCATAACCATAATCATTCAACTTAGTATCATTAAACCCAACAACTAAAAATTGGTAAAAATCGTCTAATGTTTTTGCAGTTTCATCAATTCGATATTCGAAATACTCTTGTAATTCAGTTGTGAAATTATCCTTAAAACTTTTGAAATAATTACCGTATAAATTTAATGTATCATCATACATAATATATTCACTTAATGGTAATATATTTAATAACCCATAAGTTAATGTAATTGTTGTCGATTTATTTTTTAAAATATGTTTCATAATATTAATAATGTTTATATGTTACAGAAACAAAAGCATTTAACATTTGTCCAACGCTACTTGCTGAATTACCATTATAAAATTTCAATGCGAGTAAATCACCACCATAACATGGTATATTTATATTACCAGTAGTACCTGAATAATTTGTTGTAGTTACAGAATAACCACCAACAGTGAACCCACTTGTTATATCCCAAGTTAAAATACCTCTTAATATACCTTCACTACCAAAACTAACTGACCAAACTTGTGCACTATATACAACTGGATATATTGGTGTACCAGCTTGTACCCCAGCACCACCTAATGTTAAACTAGCTGTAGCTATATAACCATCTTTAGATATTTGTATTGGTGAACAAGCATCAGCATATGGTATACCAGCACTATTACCAGACCTAATAGCATTTGCAGCTGATGATGTTTTGCTCCAACTATAAAAATATACTGCTGTATTGTTAATCCCTTCCGGTAATGAATATCTTAGCATATTTGTTATGGGTAAAGCACTTATTTGTGTTTTTTCTAATGTACCACCACTTGTTGAATACATTATATAATCAGACGCTTCTGGTGTAACATCTTCTGGTAATGAAACGATATTTACTGATATTGTATTACTAGATATAGTTATCCCACTACCAGATGTGTATGTGGTACCACCGCTAGTACTACCAGATATACCAGTTAAATTACTACCATCACCATAAAATGTTGTTGCTGATATGGTGTTTGCTGATATACTAGTACCGTAAAGTGTACCAGTCATTGTATCTCCAGATACATTAACAAATATACCGTTTAAACTTTCTTTAGTAAA
>Ga0172381_10002776_pt1 | contig 18959 bp, 14 predicted proteins | sample Leawel6488metaG_FD_119754 | JGI IMG/M metagenome (GOLD analysis project Ga0172381, IMG submission 119754) | Leachate microbial communities from a municipal landfill in Southern Ontario, Canada - Leachate well 64-88 metaG | ecosystem: Engineered > Solid waste > Landfill > Unclassified | place...
CTTTAAACCATTCACAACACATCATAGATGATCATTATTTAGTATTTACAAGAAAAAGGCAAATAGTGCATTTCGACGTCTCCTGAAAAATAGTATTTTAATTTACGATTGTACGTGATTCCTCAGAATACTGGTGCGATTTCATCAATATTTTTTTGATTAAAAAGAGATGTTTGCCCTTAGGTAGATATTTCTACCGGGCTCAATACTAATTGCCCCTCGGTTTGTGGCGAGATGATTGGTGTAGCTTACGTTGGTTAGGTTGTCGATCCCTGCAAATAGTTGGATGTTTGAAAAACCCAGATTGAATTTTGTAGAGCTAACCCTAAGATCTATTCTATGATAACCATCGGTTGCAGTTTCTCCTTCGGCGATTTTATCTTGCTTGCTTGCGCCCATAATAGTTGTCTCAATAGTCCCAATTTTATCAATATTGTAACGCAAACCAAATTGCCCCCTAAGGGGTGGAATTTGAGGTAGATTTTCATCTGCTTCGGTATCTTTTCCTCTAACGTATGCACCTGAACCAAATATTACCAACCCTTTGGTAGCTTTGTACTGAAATTTAATGTCTGTTCCGTAAAGCATGGCCGAACTAACATTAGCGTTTACCAATGCGGGGAGAGTATCTGTAGTACCCGCTAAGGGTCCGGTTGTTGTGGTGTATATGTATTCGCCTGGAGTTTCAACAATCATATTATTTATCCAGTTGGCAAAAATATCAACCTGCATGGTGAAGTTTTGTTTCCAAATTCTTACTCCCAGGTCAGTGGCGTAACCACTTTCCGATTTAAGCGTTGGGTCGCCAAGGAGAACAAGATTACCTAAGTCAATAAACTTAAAACTCTCCTCAAGCGATGGCGCTCTGAATGAACGGGCAAAACTTGCTGAGAGATCTATCTCTTTTAAAACTCTGTAAAGCAGTCCAGCATTGGCACTCCACGAGAACAGATTTTGCTTGCCCGCTTCGAACGTAACACGCTGGTTGGGTGGAGAATCATTACGTTCACCATTTACTATCAAATAATCAATATCGAAATTCTCCTCATTTTCAGTTTGAATTCCATCGGCTCTACCACCTATTATTAGGGTGAGTTTATCATCCAGTAGGCGGCTCTCATCCTGTACAAATATTCCTGCTGTTCCAAAAGTAGATTTTGGCGTTGGGGTTTCGCCTCGTACCAAATTATTGGTAACCATTAGGTCGCCGGCAGGATTAAAAACTTCAACAGTAATGTATTTTTCTCTTTCGGTGTAGAGTTCTCGTGCCCAAGCATCAATACCCGCAATAAAGGTGTTGTTTTCATAAAAATCCCATCTGCCTTGTAGCTGTAGCCCATTGGTTTGATGCTCACCAGTGGGAGTGAAGTACTGAGGACTAACTTTTTGTATGCCGCCTGTAGGTGTGGGGCTCTCTGTAACGGTATTGGGATATAGTAGCACATCGCGAAGAATATACTGGTTAAAGTAGCTTAGCTTCAGCGACGAGAACGTGCTGGTAATGTCTGTTATTTCGTAGCTAGCAGAGAATAGTTGGCGTCCAATATCGGTGTATGTTGCTGTGGCAGGACCTGGAAAGGTGCTTCCACCCGGTATTCCCACATCGTTTGCCCAGTATCGCTGATATTGAGCCCTCAGAGTGTGATTCTTAAAAGGTTTAAAACCTGCCCGTGCTGCTATATTATTGGATCTGAACTGGCTGTTGGGAATTTCTCCCTCAGGTGTTTTGATATTTTGCGCATCGCTATACGTACCATTTACCTTTAGATACCATCTGTCGGCTCCGGTATTAATATTTGCGTAGCCCGAGTAGCCACTGTTTGCTGAAGTATATCCGGCAATAATATTTCCCGAAAGATGAGGCTCGCTCGAGAAGTATCCATCCTTGGTTATGATGTTAATAATTCCGCCCATTGCCCCTGTGCCGTAGAGTGCCGATTGCGCACCTTTAACCACTTCAACTCGCTCAACATCATTCAGATCAACCATTGAGAGCGATGCGGTGAGGTCGGTTGCTGTCTCAACCCTAAAGCCGTCAACCAGCGTAACCAATCTGTTTTCGCCCAAACCGCGTATATTAATGTTTGTTGCCCAAACGCCATCGCTACCCATTGCAATGCCCGGCTCGTTGGATAGCACGTTCGAAAGTGAAATGGCCGACTGCTGCTGGAAATCCTGTTTTCCAACCACGGCAAGTGGTGTTGGCAGTTGCTTAATGGTGCGGTTTATCCTAAAACTTGATACCACAACCTCGCCTAACGGGATGGGCTGTGGTGTGAGCGTAAAGGTAAGTTTTGAATTTCTGGCAACGTTAACCGTTTGTTGCGCTGGTGCATAACCTATTATACTTAGGTTAATTGTGTAGCTGTCGGCAGGCAGGTTGAATAGGAATTTGCCATTCACGTTGGTAACGGCAAAAAAATCTTTTCCCTTAGCATTAGTTGAGATAGCCTGTACGGCAACACCCTCTAATGTTTCCTGCGAAATGGAGTCGATTACAACTCCTTGCAAATGAAAGTCCTGTGAATTAACATTGTGCGATATTACCAATGCACATATCAGGACCAGTAACCATGTTCTATTCATTTTGTATGTTCTTTAAAAGTACTGATTTAACTTGAATGCCTTTTAATCGGCCTAATTGGCCGGTTAACGAACCAATTTCATCGGTGGTACCTTCAAGAACAAGCGAAATAACACTTTGGGCAGTGCTGCGAGGGAGCCCTTGGCGTCCAATAATAATTTGGGAATGTTTCGAAATGATGTCGTTGAGAAGCTTTATGTTTTCACGGCTTTCAATAAGAATAAGTGCAGTTCCAACTCTCTTTTCCATCAGAATACCTCCGGATTAGATTGATTATTGATTTTTTTTTATACCTTGATTCGGAATAAATTCCTCCTCTCAGTTATAACAACAGTTACAATTGTTATTTATTTAACAAAGATATGCTTAATTTATTTTATTACAAAATGTTTATGAACATAAATTGGTCTGTAAATTGATATGAATTGATTAGTTTTGTATTTTATAAAAACATGTTAATGAGAATTATATTTCCACTACTACTCGCTGTTAATCTAATCTTTTTTGGTTGTCAACATCAACCAAAGCAGACTGATACCATTACCATTGCCACTTTAAAAGGTCCATCAGCAATGGGAATGATAAAGTTTATTGATAGTTTAAGCACGGTAAGCGATAGCCATATTAAAGTTGAAATCCTCAACGAGCCCATCCAGATTCGTAAAATGGTAATTGATGGAACTGCTGATTTTGCCATTCTTCCCACCACAATGGCAGCCATACTATATAATAAAGGAATTGATTATAGGCTCTTAGCTATTCCGGTTTGGGGAACTTTATATCTTTTTGGTAACGATACATCCATAACCCAATGGGAACATTTAAGGGGAAAAAGAATAAACGTTATGGCGAAGGGTATGACTCCCGATGTGCTTTTTCGGTACCTGTTAATGCAGCATGGATTGGATCCGGATAATGATGTTACGCTCGATTACAGTTTCCCTACCCATATTGATTTGGCCAATGCGGTGGCAGCCGAGCAGGCAAAATTAGGGGTAATATCGGAACCATTGGTTAGCCTTGTAATGCAGCGTAATACCAAGGTTAAATCAATTTTCGATTTGAATGCCGAGTGGAATAAGGTTTTGGATATACCCATTGCGCAAACGGCATTTATAGTTAAGGGCGAACTAACTAAAAATAGTAAAGAACTCGTTGAAAAGGTTATGCAGAGCTATCACTATTCAACCCAATGGGTTAATCAGTATCCCGATAGCGCGGCAAATCTTATAGTGAAGTATAATATATTGCCTAATAATCAGGTGGCTGCAAATGCTATTCCGCGGTCGAACCTACATTTTGTTAGGGCAAATACCATAAGCGCACAGATTGATTCGTACCTGAATATTTTTTACCAAATGAGCCCTGATATAATAGGAGGTAAGTTGCCAGATGAAAATTTCTACCAATAGATATAAACTCATAAGCTTTGCAGCGGTGATTATTTTGCTCTTTCTGTGGAAAGGGTTGGCACTGTATTTCGATTCCGACTTTATTTTGCCCCACCCTGAGAGAACGTTAGTAAAAACCCTTACCCTTTTTGGCGAGAGCCAGTTCTTACTTATTGTTGGTGCTACCACACTACGGGGTGTTTTGGGGTTTATTATCTCACTTCTTTTTGGGATTGTTCTCGGAATTATAGCAGGCGTTAGCTGCGATTTCAACGCCTTTATTAAGCCTATTCTGGTAGTTTTACGCTCAACTCCAGTTATAGCCATAATTCTGTTGGCACTTATTTGGCTTAACGCCAGTTCTGTACCTGTTTTTATTGCTATACTTACCATGTTCCCATTTATCTGTACCAATACCATTGATGGTATTAGGAGCGTCGACAGGCAACTGGTTGAAATGGCTTGGGTTTACAAGATTAGCAGGTTCCACATTGCAAAAGAGGTTTATCTCCCAGCCATTATGCCTTTTATAATTAGTGGTGCATCAAGCGCAATGGGTATAGGTTGGCGTGCCATTATAATTGGCGAGGTGCTTAGTCAGCCGCGCTACGGAATAGGCACCGTGATGCAATCGGCACAGACCTTTTTAAATGTTGATGCGGTAATTGCATGGACTATTATTGCCGTGCTTTTAAGCTATGTTTTTGAGCAAATAATTAGGTCGATTGAGAAACGAATAGTGATTTGGAGGGATTAACGATGGGTTTACAGATTAATAATTTATATAAGAGTTATAACGATTTATTGCTGTTTAGCAATTTCAGTATCGATTTTTCTGAGGGTAACATTACCTGCATTTTGGGACCATCGGGCGGAGGGAAAACTACTTTGCTTAATATAATTGCCGGGATAGTAGAGCCCGATTCTGGAAGCATGGAAGGTTTTAATAGCAAGGTTCTATCGTATATATTTCAAGACCCGAGACTTTTACCTTGGAAAACGGTGCGAGGTAATATCGAATTTGTTTTACCTCATAGTCAGCCCTATAGCAAACGCGAAACAGTGACAAATAGTCTTATTAAGCTGGTTGAACTCGATGGATTTGTCGATTACTATCCCTCGCAGCTTAGCGGTGGAATGCGTCAGCGAGTTTCTATTGCCAGAGCTTTTGCTTACCCTTCCGATTTAATTTTGATGGATGAGCCCCTAAAGGGGCTTGATGTGAAGTTGAAAATGAGCCTACTCCGTTCGTTTATTAAGATTTGGCAGGGTGATAGGCGCACCGTAATATTTGTAACTCACGATGTTGACGAAGCGCTTATGTTAGGCGATAACATTATTGTACTGGGCAATCTACCAATTGAGATAAAGGAAAAGGTAAGCATTAATATTGAAAAGCATAAACGGAATATTGGCTCAGACTATTTTCAAAACTTTAGGGATGAGTTGCATAACGCTTTGAACCATTGATTTTCAATTACTTTCCCTGATAATTTTTATGTTGCAATATGATGTTTTCTTTTACAGGATGGTTAAAAGTAATTCACTTTTAAGAAAAAACAGTTTAATTAAAAATCGACAAATAATAGAAAGAGTTTAGATTACACGCCTGGTAGGCAGTATAAAGCGTTAAAGATTTCGAAACTATTTTACTATCAAGGTACAAAAAAGCAAGATGCGAGAATTGAATTTTGGATATCCTCCAAAAATCCAAATATTTTATAATTGAGTGGTAACCATTAATTTTATCAAGAATCTATTGGATTTCGTTCTCACATGATCCACATACTGTGCATTGCTCATGTCTTTTTCACAACTTTGTCAACAGTGGTTATTCCTTTTGTTTTAATGGTATCAACCATTGTGCTTTTGTACACTTCCATACAGGTATAAATTCATTCTTCATTCTTATTATTTATGCTAATCCGAAAATCCTTGCCTGCAAAACCACGCTATTCTTAATCAAATAAATAGGAAAAATTGAATGCGAAAAATGGGATTAATGAATTATTTAACTCGTTCTTTTAAATTCTTCTTTGCTATGTCTTGAACTGTAGCAATTTTAAAGAACCTTATTTTCAATTTCCCAGAACTTAGTAACCGTCGGTTACACATATTTCATCCAAACTTATATTATATTACAAATCGTGTAACTTTATTATTATACTCAATGCGGACTCAAGCCGCATTGCCCATTTGGACCATTTGCCAATGGATTTAACCCACCTAAAACCGCAAATCAAATTGTCTTATTAGATAAGCAAATTCCATTTATACATTAAAATGATAGCAAAAATGTATGTTTTGTATCAGTTTGCATCGGAATATGCTTCTATCAGATATAAAATGAAAACTCTCTTTTCCGCAAATATGTCTATGAAACAGAAATTAAATTATTACTTTTGTTTTATCTATTATGGAAATACTCTATGTTTTATTAGAAATTGATTGATGAGTCCACTTTGGAAACCCTTAATTGCTGATTAATACTCTTTTTCTGCCCTTTGTCCCTGAAGGGAAAAACCTAATAATCAGCACTCTGCCAAAGCCCCATAAGGGGCGGTAGAATTATCGGAGTAGACTCATTGATAGCTTTAAAATAAAATTGTTGTTTTAAGAGTATTCCTTTTCTTAAAGAATATTGATATGAAAATTCTAAAATTTGGAGGTACTTCGGTTGGTTCCGCCAAAAACATGAAGCATGTAAAAGAAATAGTGCTCAGTCAAGATACAGCTATTATAGTTGTTGTTTCAGCTTTGCACGGAATTACCGATAGAATTTTAGTTGCAGCACATAGTGCTTCTATAGGTACAAGCCATTTCCATGACGATTTGCATTTTATTAAAGCAAAACATTATGATCTTTTAGAAGAGCTTTTTCAAGAAAATTCTTCTATCAAATCTATTGTGGATGAATTGTTGAATGAATTGGAGCAAATTCTTAACGGTATTGCTTTGGTTCGAGAATTGACATTAAAAACTCTTGATAGAATTGAGGGAATTGGCGAACGTATTTCATCACAAATCGTTGCACAATATATCGGCGAAAAGCGCATAGATATGTCAGAGCTAATACGAACTGATAGTAATTTTGGAAATGCAACTGTAGATTTTGAAACTACCAATAGTAATATTAAAAAGGCTTTCACCAATTTTAGTGGAGTAGCGGTTGTTCCTGGTTTTATTTCAAAAAATGAAAAAGGTGAATATACTACAATTGGAAGAGGAGGTTCCGATTACACGGCAGCTATTATTTCTGCAGCTCTTGATGTTGAGATACTTGAGATATGGACAGATGTAAATGGATTTATGACAGCCGATCCGTCTATTATCCGAAAAGCGTACACTATTCCGGAATTGAGTTATTCTGAAGCGATGGAGTTATCTCATTTTGGGGCAAAAGTAATTTACCCTCCTACGATTTTACCGGTTTATCAAAAAGGAATTCCAATTCTTATTAAAAACATAACGAATCCTGATGTACCGGGAACGATAATTTCAAAAGAATCGAGAAACGGTTCTGATCGTATTATAAAAGGAGTTTCATCTATCTCAGGGATTACTCTAATAACTTTGCAGGGTCTTGGAATGGTCGGTGTAACCGGAATTTCCATGCGCTTATTCACTGCATTAGCCAAAGAAAATGTAAATGTCATTCTTATTTCACAGGCTTCGTCTGAAAATTCTATAAGTGTTGCCATCGACGAGAATAATTTAAGTCGAGCATTTGAAAGCATCAGGCAGGAGTTTAAGAATGAGCTTATTGATGGGAGAATCAGTCAAGTTAACACAGAAAATGACTTAGCAATTGTAGCTATTGTTGGTGAAGGCATGAAACGTACTACGGGTATTGCCGGCAAACTCTTTTCGACTATTGGGAAAAATGGTGTAAACATAATTGCAATTGCACAAGGTGCATCTGAACTTAATATCTCTTGGGTAGTAAAAAAAGATGAACTCCGCAAAACACTTAATGTTGTTCATGAATCGTTTTTTCTTTCGGAAAATGTTGAACTCAACGTTTTCCTGATGGGGATAGGTACTGTAGGCGGAAATCTTTTGCAGCAATTGGGAATGCAACAACAAAAATTGATAGACGAGAAGCATCTCAAAATAAAACTTGTTGGCGTTGCTAATTCGCGTAAAATGGTTTTCGATAGAGACGGTATTACTATTCAAAACTTTAAGGAGATACTTGATAAATCAAATGAAGAATCATCATTACAGGGCTTTGTCAGTCGCATTAAGGCGATGAATATATATAACTCTGTTTTTGTAGATTGTACCGCATCCAAAGATATTGTCACAATTTACAAAGAAATTCTGCAAGCGAATGTTTCGATTGTAGCCGCAAATAAAATAGCCGCTTCATCCGATTTTCATACTTATCAAGAACTAAAAAAGATAGCTAAGAAAAGAGGAGTGAAGTTTTTGTTTGAGACGAATGTTGGTGCAGGTTTACCAATTATTAATACACTGAACGATTTAATTGATTCGGGCGATAAGATATTGAAGATTGAAGCTGTTTTATCGGGAACATTGAACTACATTTTTAATGTTATTTCCGCTGAAATTACGCTTAGCGAAACCATAAAACTGGCAAAAGAGAAAGGCTATTCTGAGCCTGATCCTCGTATCGATCTGAGCGGAGTTGATGTAGCACGTAAAATTTTGATACTTGCACGCGAATCGGGTTATCAGATTGAAATGGACGATGTTAAAATAAATCGTTTCCTTCCGGATTCGTTATTTGAAGGATCATTAGCTGATTTTTGGGAATCGATTCCTGCATTCGATCATAAATTTGAGAACGAAAGACAAAGATTATTAGCCGAAAACAAAAAATGGAGATTTGTTGCTAAGTTTGAAAATGGTTCTGCAGAAGTTGGCTTACAAGAAGTTGATTCTAAGCATCCCTTTTATGATATTGAAGGAAGCAACAATATGGTGATATATAGTACTGAACGTTACCGCGAATTCCCAATGTTGATTAAAGGATATGGTGCAGGAGCTGAAGTTACGGCGGCCGGTGTTTTTGCTGATCTGATTAAGGTGTCTAAATTATAAGAGTCTTTGATAAGAAAAGGGCAAATACTGCGTTACTCTCGTTTTTGAAACAGCCATCTCGCCTTGACGAGACGAAAGCTTCCGCTAAGGCGGAACAGGCTTTGTCTTTACCCATTTCTTATCAAAGACTCGAAAAAAGATTTTTTTTGGCACACGATAATTAAGGAAAGACTAATGTTTAAATTTACAATTGAATATTTATTTAACCCTCTTAATTATTTATTCTGAAATTGAGTTATTACAAAGATTAATATAAAAATGAAATACTTAATTATACTTGGAGACGGAATGTCTGACGAACCTTTAAAAAACTATGGTAACAAAACTCCATTGCAGTTGGCAAATAAACCAAATATCGATTGGCTAACTAAAAACGGACGCTCGGGATTACTTACAACTATTCCTGCAACTATGCATCCGGGTAGCGAAGTTGCCAACTTGGCCGTATTGGGATACGATGTAGAGAAAGTTTTTGAAGGTAGAGGAGTGCTTGAGGCAGCAAGCATGGGAGTAGAATTAAAGCCGGATGATCTTTGCTTGCGTTGCAATCTTATCACCATTGAAGATGAAACAATAAAGAACCATTCCGGAGGACATATAACAACAAAGGAATCAACAGGATTGATCCATTTTTTGAACGAAAAGATGGGCACCGAAAATATTAAGTTTTATCCGGGTGTTTCTTATCGGCATATTTTGGTTATTAAAAATGGAAATAAGCAATTAGATTGTACTCCACCACACGACGTTTTGGACAGATTGTTTCGAGATGTATTGATAAAAGCTGAAACTTCAGAAGCTGAAAAAACAGCAACATTATTAAATGATTTGATTTTCAAATCACAGGAATTATTAGAAAAACATCCCATTAATAAAAAACGTAAAGCAGAGGGAAAGAAACTTGCTAACAGCATTTGGCCATGGTCGCCCGGCTATAAACCAACCATGCCTACATTAGAAGAGATGTTTGGCATTAAAAAGTCGGCAGTTATTTCGGCAGTCGATCTTATTCATGGAATAGGTGTTTATGCCGGAATGGAAGTAATCCATGTTGAAGGTGCAACCGGTTTGTACGATACAAATTATGAAGGGAAAGCAGAGGCTGCAGTTGATGCATTAAAAACCAACGACTTTGTTTATTTACACATAGAAGCAAGCGACGAAGCCGGTCATGAAGGCGATGTGGAGCTAAAAATTAAAACCATAGAATATCTTGATCAGCGAATTGTAAAGTATATATTAGAAGAGATAAAAGAGTTTGACGAACCTGTATCAATCGCAATTTTGCCGGATCATCCAACTCCATGTGCAATAAGAACCCATACGTATGATCCCGTGCCGGTCTCCATTTATTCCCCTATTAAAGAGCCGGATAATGTTGAAGTTTATGATGAGTTTAGTGTGAGAGGAGGATCTTTGGGATTATTAAAAGGAGATGAATTTATGAAAATGTTTTTGGAGAAATAGGTTTATGAGATATTACAGCACCAACAAAAATAGCCCGGAAGTTACTTTGAAGGAGGCGGTCGTAAAAGGTCTTGCAGCAGACAACGGATTGTTTATGCCCGAACGAATCAATAAGTTTGAACCATCGTTTTTTGAAAATATACACAATTTAAGTTTTCAGGAAATTGCATTTGAAGTAGCTCTGAAATTTTTTGAAGATGACATTGAAGCTTCAACTTTGAAAACGATTGTTTACGATACGCTTCAATTTGATTGCCCTTTAATTAAAGTTACTAACAATATTTATTCGTTAGAGCTTTTTCATGGTCCAACTTTAGCATTTAAAGATATTGGAGCACGATTTATGGCGCGATTACTAAGCCACTTCATGACAAATCGTGAAAAACAGGTGAATGTTTTAGTAGCAACTTCAGGTGACACAGGTAGTGCTGTTGCCAATGGGTTTTTAGATGTTGAGGGCATTCATGTTTATGTTCTATACCCGAAAGGGAAAGTAAGCAAGATTCAAGAATCTCAATTCACAACATTGGAACGTAATATTACTGCTTTAGAAATTGAAGGCAATTTCGATGATTGTCAACATTTGGTGAAATCTGCATTTTTGGATAAAGAGTTAAATGAAAAGTTGGTGCTTACGTCGGCGAACTCAATTAATGTTGCTCGCTTTCTTCCACAATCTTTCTATTATTTCTATGCCTATGCACAGCTGCAAAAACAAGATGTACTAAAAGACAACTCTTTGGTGTTTTCTGTGCCAAGTGGCAATTTAGGTAATATTACCGCAGGACTTTTTGCACATAAAATGGGATTGCCCATTCATCAGTTTATTGCTGCTAACAATGCCAATCGTTTTGTATTCGACTATTTAAAAGATGGAAATTATTCCCCAAGACCATCCATAGAAACCATTGCCAATGCAATGGATGTGGGCTCACCAAGCAATTTTGTAAGGATTTTAGATTTGTATAATCATTCACACACTAAAATATCTCAAATCCTCAAATCATACAGTTATTCTGATGAGCAAATTCGTGAAACCATCAAAAAAGTTTATGAACAGCATGATTATTTATGCGACCCGCATGGTGCGTGCGGCTTCAGATCATTAGAAGAATCGTTGAGTGACAACCAAGTCGGAGTGTTTTTAGAAACCGCTCATCCGGCTAAATTTATAGAAACCGTGGAGGTAGTTATTGGAAAAGGAAATGTAAAAATGCCTGATAAACTATCAAAATTTATGCGTGGTAAGAAAAAAAGCATTCAATTAAATAACGAGTTTACTACTTTTAAAAGTTATTTACTAACTAATTCAAAATAGAGAACAACTGATTTGGAGACAGATTTTTTAAAACTGAAACACTTAAAAGATGAAGAATAAAAAGATAGCCATTATTGGCATAGGAAACATGGGAACTGCAATCGTCAAAGGGTTGGTTAAATCAAACTCTATATCACCTAACGATATTCATGCATATGTCAGGAAACAAGCTACACTTGATAAAATGAAGTTGTTGGGAATAACGACTTTTCAAAGCAATGAGGAGGCTGTACGAAATGCTGATGTGGTAATAGTAGCTGTAAAGCCATACCATATTGAAGGTGTATTGAATGAGATAAAACCGGTTTTGACTGAGGACAAAATTCTTATATCTATTGTGACGGGAGTCGGGCTTAAAGTGTTAGACGAAATGGTTGGAAAAGAAATGCCAATTTTCAGAGTAATGCCAAATACTGCAATTGCCATACAAGAATCGTTAACATGTATTTCTGTAAACGGTAATACCGAAGCATGCAAAGATTATATATTTGAGTTATTCAATGTTTTGGGTAAAACGGTTGAAATTGATGAAGATTTAATGGCAGCAGCAACCGTACTTGCATCATGCGGAATTGCGTATGCATTACGATATATTCGCGCAGCGATGCAAGGCGGAATTGAAATTGGTTTTGGAGCAGAAGTTGCTCAATTTATAACAGCTCAAACTGTAAAAGGAGCGGCAGAGCTTATTCTTCAAAGTGGCAATCATCCCGAACGTGAAATTGATAAGGTAACTACTCCAATGGGAATTACAATTACAGGGTTGAATGAAATGGAGAATAAGGGCTTTAGTGCATCGTTGATTCAAGGAGTTTTGGCTTCTTACAAAAAGATTAAACCAATTCAGTAAAGATATTCATAAATTAGATCAATTCAAATAAATGCAATTCAGATACAACAAAATAACCGTAAAAATAGGTAGCAACGTTTTAACCAAACCGGATGGAACGCTAAATGTTTCGCAGATTGCGCACTTAGTTGACCAAATTTCATTTCTCCGAAAAAACGGTGTGGAAATAGTGTTGGTTTCTTCCGGTGCTGTAGCTGCAGGACGTGCAGTTCTTCGTCCCACTAAAAAGATTGACACGATTTCGAAACGTCAATTGTGGTCTGCTTTAGGTCAGATAAAATTAATTAATCGTTATTCAGATTTCTTTGGTGAGCACGATTTGGTTTGTGCACAGGTGTTAACTACGAAAGAAAATTTTTCGAGTCGGGTGCATTACCTCAATATGAAAAACTGTTTTACAACATTACTGGAAAACAGAGTGGTTCCGATAGTAAACGAAAATGACACCATTTCTGTAACCGAATTGATGTTTACCGACAATGATGAACTTTCTGCTTTGATAGCCACTATGGTAAATTCTGAAGCTTTAATTATACTTACCAATGTTGATGGAGTGTACAACGCTAATCCTAAAAGTAAGAATGCACAACTTATTGAACAAATAGAGTTGAAAGATAAGAAACCGGAAGAAGGTATTTCTACTGAACAGTCTGATTTTGGACGTGGCGGAATGTTGACCAAATATCGCATTGCAAAAAAAGTTGCTGGAGATGGTATAGGTGTTCATATTGCCAATGGTACTACTGAAAATGTATTGATTAATTTGATGAATACGCAGTTTAATTTAAGACATACTTATTTCGTACCCAATCCAAAATTGGCAAATAGTGTGAAAAAATGGATTGCTTATTCTGATGATTTTGCAAAAGGAAAAGTTGTTGTGAACCAAGGAGCAGCAGATGCATTAAATTCTGATAAAGCTGTAAGCTTGTTGCCTCGCGGAATTATAAAAGTTAGTGCAAAATTCAAAAAAGACGATTTGATAAAAATAACAGACGAACAAGGAAATTTGATTGGTGTTGGAAAAGCCAACTACAGTTCTGATAAAATTGAATCCGAAAAATTGATAGAAAAACAAAGACCAACTGTGCACTACGATTATCTTTATATGGAGACTAAAAAATAAATAATATTGAAATATGAAAACAGAACAACAGCTACATAATACACTTTTAGCCTCTCGCAAGCTGAATATGCTGGAAGGTGAAATGGTGAAAAACGTATTAATCGAATTAGCCAAGCATACTCGTGAAAACAGTGATTTTATTCTTAAAGAAAATAAAAAGGATTTGGAACGAATGGATTCAAAGAATCCGAAATACGATAGATTAAGATTGACCGAGGAACGTATTGAAGGTATTGCTACCGATATTGAAAATGTAGCAAACTTACCAAGCCCGAATGGGCGAATATTGAAAGAGGAAATCCGTCCGAATGGATTAAAGATAAAGAAGATTACTGTTCCATTTGGTGTTATCGGAATCATTTACGAAGCACGTCCAAATGTAACGTTCGATGTTTTTGCACTTTGTTTCAAATCGGGTAATGCGTCTGTTTTAAAGGGCGGGGGCGATGCAGAATATTCTAATATTGCCATCATTTCCATTATTAAAAAAGTGCTGAAACAATTTGAGTTAGATGAAAACATTGTAACACTGTTGCCCACCGGACGCGATGAAACTCATGAAATGCTGACTGCACGAAATTATATCGATCTGATTATTCCTCGTGGAAGCCAAGGCTTAATCGATTTTGTGCGAAAAAATGCTACCATTCCTGTAATTGAAACAGGCGTGGGAGTTTGTCATACCTATTTTGATGAGTTTGGGGATGTTGAGAAAGGTCGCGAAATAATTTTCAATGCAAAGACTCGTCGTCCGGCTGTTTGCAATGCATTAGAGTGTTTAATTATTCATGAAAGCCGTTTAAGCGATCTACCCACTTTAACTGGTAAACTATCTGAGAAAAATGTTTTGATACATGCTGATTCAAAATCTTTCAACATATTAAAAGATATTTATCCTTCCCAATTGTTGCAAAAAGCTACAATTGATGATTATGGCAATGAATTTTTGGCTTTAGAAATGACCATTAAAACAGTTTCAAATTTGGACGAAGCTCTTGCCCACATTTCTGAGTATAGTTCTAAACATAGCGAAGCCATTGTTTCTGAAAATGCAGAGACGATAAAGAAATTTCAAAATATGGTGGATGCTTCCTCTGTATATTCTAATGCTTCTACTGCATTTACTGATGGTGCACAATTTGGGTTAGGAGCTGAAATAGGTATCAGTACGCAAAAACTACATGCTCGTGGTCCAATGGGACTTGAAGAACTTACAAGTTATAAATGGATAATTGAAGGGGAAGGTCAAGTGCGACCGGTATAGTTTATTAAAAGGACATTGCGGCTCACAGCCGCATTGTGCATCAGTAAAACAAAATAATTACATAGACATTGTGGTTTCAAACCGTAATGTCCGATCATCTACTCTTATTTACTCTGTTTATATTGCAATTCTTGCACCTTAATTAGGTTTTCAATATCTGCGATCCATAATAAAGACAACCCTTTTCTTATAGCTTAAGGAAATTGTCTTCTCTCTTCGCCATACAATATTTCATTCATCTTATGAGAACCAATATTATTTTATTAAATTTGTAGGGATAATAGTAATTAAGGGTTTGTAATGAAATAAGTTGACTGTTTGAAACGAAGCTATTTTATTTGCTAACGACCTGAAAATTATGCGAATAGCGGGCTATTTAATAAATTTTCAAGGAAATTAAAGGACAAAAGAGCACCTTTAAAGCGTCAAGTTATTTCGGCACAATCCCTAAAACAGAAACCGATTAATGGCATACATCGATTATTATAAAGTATTGGGGGTAGATAAAAATGCTACCACCGATGAGGTGAAGAAAGCTTATCGTAAATTGGCACGAAAATATCATCCCGATTTAAATCCTAACAATAAAGAAGCACAAAGGAAGTTTCAAGAAATAAACGAAGCGAATGAAGTGTTGAGTGATCCTGAGAAGAAAAAGAAATACGATAAGTATGGCAAAGATTGGAAACACGGTGAAGAGTTTGAGAGAGCACAACGTGCACAGCAGTCGCAACGGCAATATCAGGGTCAAGGTGCAGAGTCTTTTTTTGCTGAAGGAGGTTTTGGCGGCGATGACTTTTCAGATTTCTTTCACTCCATGTTTGGAGGCGGTTTTTCGCAACAATCGCGCGGACAAACTCGCTTTAAAGGGCAAGATTACAATGCAGAACTCCAACTTTCGCTTCGTCAAGCAATGCAAACGCATCAGCAGACGCTTACCATTGATGGAAAGAATGTCCGCATAACAATTCCGGCCGGCATTGCCGACGGGCAAAAGATTCGTTTAAAAGGATACGGACAACCGGGGATAAATAACGGACCGAATGGTGATTTGTTTATAACCTTTAAAATTCCGGACGATCCGCAATTTAAGCGCAAAGGGAACGATCTGTATAAACAGACTGAGATTGATCTCTATACTGCCGTTTTAGGTGGCGAAATTATGATTGAAACACTGACGGGCAATGTCAAGTTCCCTGTTCCAACCAATACACAGCCTGACACCACCGTACGATTGAGAGGAAAAGGTTTTCCGGTTTATAAAAAAGAAGGTAAGTTCGGTGATCTCTATGTGACCTTTAAAGTGAAATTGCCGGAAAAACTCACCCCAAAAGAAAAAGAACTATTTACCGAATTATCAAACTTGAACAGACGATGAGCGATAAAAAAATAACATACACAGAATGTTTGCAAATCTACCAAGTGGAAGAAACTTTTTTGGACGCACTACAAAATTCCGGCTTGATAGAAATTGTAGTAGAAGAGAAGGATAAATACATCGAATACGATTACTTGCAAGAAATTGAGCAATTCGTTCGATGGCACTATGATTTGGAAATAAATATAGAAGGCATTGAAGCTTTGCATCACATGTTGCAACAAGTGCAACAACTACAGGAAGATGTGGAACGATTAAGAGGAGAGTTGAAATTCTATAAATCGATATCTGAATGAAATATTTTGTAATTTAGCTGATAAAACAATTGAATGTTAAAAACGCTTTATATAAAAAATTACGCATTAATTGATGAATTGAAAGTAGATTTCGATACCGGATTCTCTGTAATTACAGGTGAAACCGGAGCCGGTAAATCTATTATTCTGGGTGCTTTATCTCTAATTTTAGGGCAACGTGCCGAAAACAAACAGATTAAAGAGGGCGAATCGAAATGTACAATTGAGGGCATTTTTGATATTTCGGTGTATGAACTTCGTTCATTATTCGAAGAAAATGATTGGGTTTACGATGGAAACTTATGTATTTTGAGACGCGAAATTTGGGCGAATGGTAAATCACGTGCTTTCGTAAACGATTCACCGGTCTATCTGAATCATTTGAAAGTTTTGGGTGAAAAACTAATTGATATTCATTCGCAACACGAAAACCTATCCTTAAATGACAACTTATCTCAATTAAATATTGTTGATTTAATTGCAAAAACAACTTCTGTTAAACAAACATACAGCTCGTATTACCATTCCTATAAAAAATCGGAAAAAGAGTTAGCGGATCTGCACGATCAGGCTCGAAAAAACAAAGAAGAAGAGGATTATCTGCGTTACCAGTTCAACAGTCTGTCGGAAGCTCATTTGGAACCCAATGAGCAAGAGGCGCTGGAGGCGGAGCTTCAGGTGATTACACATGCCGAAGAGATTAAATCCGGATTGTATAAACTTACCAACTTGTTATCCGGTGAAGAACACAGCGTTGAATCAGGATTGCGAATGGCACTGGAAATAGCAAAATCGTTGCAAAAGTTTTCAACATCGCATGATTTAACGGAAAGAATAGAATCGGCTTATATCGATTTAAAGGATTTGCGTCAGGAATCGGAACGAATGTTTCAAGAAGTAGAGTTTAATCCCGAGAGGCAACAACTTATTGAAGATAGATTGAGCACCATCTACAGCTTGCAACAAAAACATTCTGTAAGTACAACAGAGGAGTTACTGGCTATTCAATCTGAGATAGATTTGAAATTGCAGAACATTGATTCGTTGGACGAGCGTATTGAAAAGTTGGAAAAAGAAGTTTTTAAGAAAAAAGAGATTTTACTTGCCGAAGCTAATAGTCTGAGCGAGATGCGTAAATCTTCAAAGGTGGACATCGAAAAAAATATTGCCAATCAACTTTCTTCCTTGGGTATTCCAAACGCACGTTTCGAAATAAATTTCATAGAAAAAAAACAACTTGATTCTACAGGAAAAGACTTCATTAATTTTCTCTTCTCTGCCAACAAAAACACGAGTTTGCAACCTATATCACAAATAGCATCGGGAGGTGAAATCTCTCGATTGATGTTATCCCTGAAATCAATGGTTGCTGACGCAACTGCATTGGCAACTATAATTTTCGATGAGGTGGACAGCGGAACTTCAGGTGAAATTGCCGATAAAATGGGGCTGATTATGAAAAATTTAAGTAAGAGCATGCAAGTAATTGCCATAACACACTTACCACAAATAGCCGCCAAAGGCGATACGCATTATTACGTTTACAAAGAAGATTTATTGGAAGCAACCATAACGTCGATGAAAAAACTGTCGATGGCAGATCGGATAAAAGAAATAGCCGGCATGTTGAGTGGTGCAGAAACAACAGTGCAGGCACTGGAGAATGCGAAGGTAATGTTAGAAACATACGAATAATTATTCTTTGCCCCTTTCTTATCAAAGACTCAAAAATAAGAGGTTTCCTGGCTGACATTAAACAATAACAAAAAAGATATATGAAAGAAAAAGAAATGATTTTTGGTCTTCGAGCAGTTATCGAAGCTGTACAAGCCGGAAAAGATATTGACAGGGTATTGGTAAAACGGGAACTTCAAGGTGAACTTTTCCGAGAGTTGCAGGAGGTTTTGGTTCTTCATGAAATCCCCATTCAGAAAGTACCTATCGAACGAATTGATCGCATTACTCGCAAAAATCATCAAGGTGTGCTTGCTTTTATATCAGCAGTTACGTACCAAAAAATAGAAGATATTGTGCCGTTGCTTTACGAAGAGGGTAAAAATCCCTTTATCGTTATATTAGACGGAATTACCGATGTGAGAAACTTTGGAGCTATTGCACGTACGTGCGAAGTGGCGGGAGTGGATGCCATTGTGATTCCGGCTCGCGGAAGCGTACGCGTAAATGCGGATGCTATTAAAACTTCGGCGGGTGCATTGCA
>Ga0172381_10002777_pt1 | contig 18956 bp, 20 predicted proteins | sample Leawel6488metaG_FD_119754 | JGI IMG/M metagenome (GOLD analysis project Ga0172381, IMG submission 119754) | Leachate microbial communities from a municipal landfill in Southern Ontario, Canada - Leachate well 64-88 metaG | ecosystem: Engineered > Solid waste > Landfill > Unclassified | place...
CTATTTCTACTAGGTATGTTTCAATGCCGTGTAACCCGCAGGTTAATACCTTAGCCGTCATTTCTCCCACCTCCTTTTATAATAGACGCGGGGAGTGGCAAAATCTAACGCATAATTTCATATGTTTTACCTTTGGGGCTTTAAGAAAAGTCTTGCAATTTGAACCTCGGATTATATAATACTACTTTAGCCGTAAAATAAATTTATAGCCAGAATGATTAAAGAGGTATTTACCCAGATAGCCCAGAATAAGATTTTCATGACCACTATATCGGCGTGGTTAATCGCTCAGGCTATTAAGGTTATTATCGGGGTCATCTCGCAGAGGAAGTTTGATTTTCGCTGGTTTATCGGCACAGGCGGTATGCCTTCTTCCCACGCAACCGGCGCTTCTTGTTTGGCTGCGGCTATGGGTTTTGAATACGGTTTTAACAGCCCTTATTTTGCCTTGGCAGCCTCATTTGCCATTGTAGTAATGTTTGATGCCCAGGGTGTACGCAGGGCAACGGGGAAACAGGCGCGGATTCTAAATAAAATTACGGAAGATATATATTGGAAAGGGAAGGTGCCTGAGGGGCGCTTGCGCGAATTAATCGGGCATACGCCGGTGGAGGTAATCGGCGGTTTTCTACTCGGAGTTTTCATAGCATTTTTAGCCCGGTAAGGGAGGTATGATAGTGAACGTGAAAAAAATTATTTTGCTAGGGAGCACGTTAATATTAATTTTTGCTATTATGCTGGTTGTTTTCTTAAAGAAAAACACTAAGGTTATTGCTAAGCCGCAAATTGAGAGCTCTGTTTCTATCGCTGCGCTTTTAAGTAAGGCTAAGGATTTGGAATCAAAGGGCGATACCGCAGGGGTTAAGGGCGTATACCAGAAGCTTGTCGAAGATTTTCCTAATTCCAGCGAGGTAATGCATTGGCTGAAGAAAATAGAGAATATCAATATTAAGTCATTATTTTCCAACGCCCCTGATGCAAGGAGCACGCTTTATGAAATAAAGCCAGGGGATACCTTAAGCAAGATCGCGCGGGAATTTAATACCACTACGGATTTGATTAAGAAAAGCAATAATTTAAAGGATGATAAGATAATTCCGGGAAGGAAAATAAAGGTTTGGACTAAGCCTTTCAGCATGCTGGTATATAAGTCTCAGAATATACTAATCCTTAAAAGCGACGGCGAAATAATGAAAACCTATATTGTGTCGACGGGTAAGGGTAATTCTACTCCTGTGGGCACTTTCAAGATTACCTCTAAACTGGAAAATCCTACCTGGTTTAGGGATGGTTCAGCCGTCCCCCCTGAAAGCCCGGAGAATATTCTAGGGACTAGATGGCTGGGGATTAACCTGCCTAGTTATGGCATACACGGCACAACCGAGCCGCAGAGTTTAGGGCAGCAGGCTACACAGGGATGCGTGCGTATGAGCAATGCAGATGTAGAAGAACTTTATGCTATTGTCCCTATGGGTAGCGAGGTTGTCATTGTAGACTAACCAAATAAAATATGGCCGGACTTGATTTTGAGAAGCCTATCGTCGAGCTTGAAAAGAAAATTCAAGAGCTCAGGCATTTTATAACAGATAAAAAGATCGATTTATCTTCCGAGGTCAGAAAGCTCGAAGATAAGCTAGAGCATCTTAGAAAAGATACCTATACAAACCTCTCCCCCTGGCAGAAAGTCCAGCTTGCGCGGCACCCACAAAGGCCCTACACCTTAGATTACATCCAACTTTTGATGACGGATTTCCTGGAAGTGCACGGAGACAGGCTTTTCTCCGATGATAAGGCCATTGTTTCGGGCCTTGCTAGGTTAGATAAACAGAAAATCGTGGTTATAGGGCATCAAAAGGGCCGGGATACCAAGGAGAACCTTAAGCGCAATTTTGGCTGCGCTCACCCTGAAGGTTACCGCAAGGCAATAAGGATGATGCAGTTGGCAGAGGAATTCAATATTCCAGTGGTAATATTTATTGATACCCCGGGGGCATACCCGGGTATAGGGGCTGAAGAGAGAGGGCAGTCACAGGCAATTGCCATGAATTTAAGAGAGATGTCTTCTGTCTCTACGCCGATTATCTCAGTGGTTATAGGCGAAGGAGGATCAGGAGGGGCGCTTGGTGTGGGAGTAGCTGACCGTGTTTATATCCTGGAAAATTCATATTATTCTGTTATATCCCCCGAAGGTTGTGCCGCCATATTATGGAAGGATGGTTCAAAGGCCCCTGACGCAGCAGCTGTTTTAAAGTTAACCGGAGAAGACCTTATCAAACTAAAAGTTATAGACGGGATTATCCCTGAGCCTTTAGGTGGCGCTCACCGTGACTTTGAGAAGACAGCGCAGAATATAAAAGAAGTGCTTGTCAAAGAGATTAAAAATTTGACAGCCTTAAAAAAAGATGAGCTGGTTAAGCAAAGATATAAGAAATTCCGCAACATGGGCGTTGTGGCATGATTGAGCAAGAATTATTGTTGTTGGGCCTTTTGCGCCAAGGGCCAAAGCATGGCTATGATATAAAAACCAAGGTTAAACAGATCCTCTCTTTGTTTGCCGGAATACAAGCCAAGTCTATATATTATCCTTTAAGAGTCCTGGAGCAAAAAGGATTGATAGCCAAGAAGATAGGTAAAGTTGGCAATCGCCCAAAACGCATTGTTTATACTTTAACCGCAAAAGGCAAAACCCGTTTTGAAGAATTGCTGGGCAGAAGCCTTTTAGAGCTTAAACGGCCGCAATTCAGCTTAGACTTAAGCCTATATTTTTTGCATTATCTAAAGCCCATTTCAGCGCGCAATAGGCTAAGGGCAAGATTGCGTATGTTAAATAGGATATCCCTTAGTATGAAAAAGTTAGGTAATCTTAAAAAGAATAAAGGGCATTCTTCATTATCCCGCATCCTTGAGCATAACACGCAAATGCTTACGGCCGAAGCGAAATTCCTCTTTACGCTCATTAAAACCCTTTAATAAGAATTTATGCGCAGTTTTTTCTTGACAAATGTATTCTTGTATGGCATATTATTAATAGGCTTAATAATCAATATAGTTAATAATATTAGGAGGTACCTATGCCAATGCTAACATTGTCTGATTTTGCCGATAAGATGAATGAGATTATGCCTATACTTATGAAAGAGTTTGCCCATATGCAGCCGCAGGAAATTTACAAGGGGAAGGTGACTTTGCCCCAGATTCTGGTTTTGCAATATTTAAGTACCCAGGATTCAGTTAAGATGACCGATATAGCTAATTTCATGAAAGTAACTACAGCTGCTGTAACCGGGATTGTGGATAGATTAGTTAAAGCTGGTTATGTAAATAGGATTTTTGATCAAAATGACCGCCGTATTATTAAGATAGAGATTAATTTAAAAGGGCAGGCTTTAATGAAAAAAGTCGCTCATGAAAGGCGCAGGATGGTAATGAGGATTTTTGGCAAAGTTACCGAAAAAGACCGCCAGGATTACCTGCGCGTACTTATGCGCATAGAAAAGCATATTAAGAAAGGGGTAATTTGAAGACAGCAGCAGTTATTGCAATTATTTTATTCCTTCCTCTATCCCTACTTATAGCCGAAGAGATGCCTCTATCTATAGAAGAGGCTCTTATAATTGCGTTAAGAGATAACCGTAATATATTGCTTGGGGAAGAAGAATTAATCAAGGCCAAGGCTAAAATAGCTGAGAGCCACGCTGACCTCTTTCCTTCTTTAACTTTTCTAGGAGATTGGACCTATACAAGAGGTTATTATTCTAAAGATATGAGCCAGACCGGCTCACAGGTTAGTTTAAAGCAGTATCTTTATACAGGAGGCAAGACTTTTAATACTATAAAATATACCGGTTATATCTTTGAAGTCTCTCAGGCTCTTTTAGACAAAAGCAGGATAGAGACAGCGTTAGATGTTAAAAAGAGCCTCTATACCCTTTTACTGGCTCAGGAATATTCTAAGCTTAATAAGGTTTTGCTGGATAACGGCAAGGAGCACCTGGATTTTATGAAAGAAAAACATAAATTTGGAGAAGCCTCAGATTCACAGGTGCTTCAGGCAGAAGCCTCTTTAAGTAATTTAACGCAAGTTTACGAATCTTCCTTAAACCAAATAAGCTTGGCCCAGGAAACGCTAAACAATTTGTTATATCTTGATAAAACTGTTAATATAGTTGCCACAGGAGAATTTTACTATGATGGCAGGGAGGCTGCTTTTGATGAAGGGTTATTAAAAGCGCTTGAGGTAAGGCCGGAGATAAAGCAGTATGCAGCCCAGATTAATGCGGATAAAAGGTCTATTGAAATAGCTAAATCATCAACGCGGCCGAGCATATACGCGGGGTGGGATTATTACAGCAGGTCGCATGCGGTGACCACTACTGTTAATACCAGAGACTGGCATGATTATAATGTCTTGGGGGCTACGTTTTCTTGGCCTATATTTGACGGATGGAAGGCAAAGGCGAAAGTAGAGCAGGCAGTAATTGATTTAAAAAAGACCCAGATCCTAAAGGATAAAGCGATCAAGGATATTACTTTGGAGTTAAAGGACGCGTATCTTAGCTTAAAAGATGCGCTTTCTAAGATTAAATCTTCGGAATCAGACCTGAAAATGTATGAAGATAACTTCAAAGTTATGAATAAGAAGTATGCTAAAGGAGAGGCGAGTTTTCTTGATAAAAGCGATGCCAATGCCAAATATGCTGTATCGCAGTTTAGCCTCAACCAGGCTTCTTATGACTATATGGTAGCTAAGGCAGAATTTGATAAAGCAACAGGAGGTTTTTAATTATGCGTAAGTTTATTTTAATATTATTTTTATATTCAGCCTTTATATGCGGATGCCAGGCCAAAGAAATAAACAATATGAAGCAGGAGGTTATACCGGTTAAGGCAATGAAATTGGAAGCAAAAGAACTAAACTATATACTGGAATATGCCGGGGATATAAAGGCTACGGATGAAGCTTATATATACCCTAAGGTAAGCGGAAAAATAATAGAAAAAGTTAAGGAAGACGGCAGTTTGATAAATAAAGGCGATGTCATCTGCTATATTGACCGCGATGAGGTCGGGCTTAAGTTTGAAAAGGCCCCGGTTGAGAGCACTTTAACGGGCGTAGTAGGCAGGGTTTTTGTGGATATTGGGGAGAATGTCAATACGCAGACTCCGGTTGCATTTGTGGTAAACGATGAAAAGGTAAAGATAACTTTGGATATTCCTGAAAAATATATGCCAAGGATTTCTTTATCTCAAGAGGCAAAGGCTAAAGTAGACTCTTGGCCAAATGAAGAATTCCCGGGGGTAGTCACCAAGATAAGCCCCGTAATAGACCTTTCTACGCGTTCTGCGCCTATTGAGATAACAGTGGACAACCCCGAAGGAAGATTAAGGTCTGGTATGTTTGCCAAGGTAAGTATTATTTTGGACAAAAGGTTGGCAGCTTTGGCTATACTTAAAGAAGCGACAATGGGCAGGGATTCTAATACTTATGTATTCGTAATCGAAAACAAGAAGGCGGCTTTAAGGCAAATATCCCTGGGGATAAAAGACGGGCCTTACTATGAGGTTTTAAGCGGGCTTAGAGAGGGAGAATTAGTAGTAATAATGGGCCAGCAGAAGTTATATGAAGGAGCCTTGGTAGAAGCAGAGGTAGATAATCCATGAATCTTCCGAAATTCGGGGTAAAGAAACCGGTTACTAATTTGATGATTTTTACTGCCATAATTATCCTGGCAGTTTATTCATTAAGCAGGCTGGGAGTTGATATGATGCCTGAAATAGAGCCTCCTTCGATAAGCGTGATAGCAAGCTACCCGGGGGCAAGCCCCGTTGACGTAGAAACCAAGGTTACTGAGGAGCTGGAGAATCAGCTGGGCACAACCCCGGGATTAGAGAAGATAACTTCTTCTTCTTCCGAAGGTTCTTCAGTAATAAGGCTTAAGTTTATATGGGGGACAAATCTTGATGAAGCCTCCAATGATGTGCGTGACCGTATAGAAAGGGCAAAAAGGTTCCTTCCTGATATCCCCGATGAAATGGATAACCCGATGATATTCAAGTTTAATACTGCAAATATGCCCATTATTTATATAGGTATAACCGCTGGGCAGAGTTACCCGGATCTTTACGATATCGTCGATAAGAAAATAGGGGATTCTTTAAAACAGCTACCCGGAGTAGGAACGGTGCAAATCCAGGGAGGCGGCTTAGAGCGGCAGATAAATATTTGGGTGGATAGGCAGCGTTTGGAAGGTTATGGCTTTTCCGTATTAGATATACAAAACAAATTAAAACAAGAAAATATTACCCAGCCTGTCGGTAACCTAAAGACAGGCTTGACTGACTATCTTGTCCGGCTCCCGGGTGAATTTGTTAAGCCGGATGAAATTAATTTGGTTATTTTAGGTAAGCGCGGCAAAAAACTGATTTATTTAAAAGATGTCGCTAGGATAGACGATGGTTTTAAAGAAGAGACCGGGTATGTGCGTATTAATAAGCAGCGGGGGATTATGCTTATGGTCCAGAAGCAAAACGGTACGAATACGGTAGAAGTTGCCAGCCGCGTGAAGGCCAGGCTCAAAGAAATAGAAAAAACCCTACCGGCGGATGTAAAGCTAAATATTATATTTGATACTTCAAAAGACATAATAGATTCGCTTAAATCGCTTAAATCGTCGGTTTGGTTGGGTATTTTATTGGTTATATTAGTGGTATGGTTTTTCTTACGCGCCTTTACTCCGAGCTTAATTATTGCTTTGACCTTGCCGTTTTCGATTCTGGCTACCTTCATATATTTATTTTTAAGCAAAGGGACGATAAACGTAATCAGCCTTTCTTCTTTAGCCATTGCCGCGGGGATGATAGTAGATAATGCTATCGTAGTCGTAGATAATATACATCGAAAGCTGGAGCGGGGAAACCGGCCTTCCGAGGCGGCTATTTTTGGGGCTTCAGAATTATTCTTGGCAATTTCAGCTTCAACGTTAACTACAGTGGTTGTATTTTTACCCATGCTTTTTATACCCGGAGTAATCGGCATAATGTTTGGTGTTTTGGCTATGGTTGTTTCAGTGGCGTTATTAGCTTCATTATTTACGGCTTTAACTTTTACTCCGATGCTCTGTTCTAAGTTTATGCGTTTTAACAGTGATGACAAAAGAAAGCATATTCTTAAACTGTATGACATATCGGAGCGGTGGTTTAAAAGCTTAGAGAGCGCATACGCAAAGGCTTTAGGTTTTTGCCTAAGCCACAAAAAGCTTATATTGGCTGGTTTTTCCATAGCTTTTATTTCAAGCATACTGTTGCTTCCTTTAGTCGGTAATGAGTTTATACCCGAAGAAGATTCTGGAGATTTGCGCCTTACCGTATATTTGCCCATAGGAACGCGCATTGAAGAGACAGATAAAGTAGCTCAAAGGATAGAGGGGATTCTTAAAGAGGATATCCCTGAGGCAAGTTTTTATTATTCAAGAAGCGGGGCTGTTACCGGCGTAGGCAGGCTAATGGGAGGGTCTTCAGGCACGCACATAATCTCAGCCGGCGCCAAGCTTATCCCAAAAGAAAAAAGAAGGCGATCGGTAAAACAAATAGGGCAGGCAGTGCGAGAGAAGGTGAAGCTTATCCCCGGAGTCTTAAAAACAGATATAACTACAGGCAATCCTTTGGGCAGGTTGATTGCAGGCACTGGTGGCAAGACTGTGCAGTTAGATATTATAGGGCATTCTTTTGAGGAGACCGATGCCTTAGCAGAAAAAATAAGATTAATCCTTGAAAAAATACCCGGAGCAGTTGATGTAAGTGTTTCGCGAGAAGCAAACCGCCCGGAATTAAGGATTGAAATAGACAGAGAAAAGGCAGCCAGCCTGGGCTTGGATATGTACACGATATCAGAGAGCATGAAGACGTTTATACAAGGAGCAACCGCTACCAAATACAGGGAAAAAGGCAAGACCTATGATATATATGTCAGGCTTGAAGAATCATCGCGCACAAAGATAGAGGATATAAGAAACCTTGCTATCATTGCCCCGCTACCCGCAGATAATGTACCTTTTGAGACTTTGGAGGAAGCAGCTAGCGCAAAAGGTGCGATAAGAAAGCATATCAGGCTAAGCAATATAGCCAAAATCTATGAATCAAGCGGGCCCGAAACTATCGAGCGCCTGAACCGGGAGAGAGTAGTAAGCGTAGAATGCAACGCTTACCAACGCTCTTCCGGTAAGATAGTCGAGGATTTAAAAAGGGGATTAACAAAGGTCGCCATACCTTCGGATATTATTGTAAGTTTTGGCGGAGAGGCAGATGAACAGAAGAAAGCTTTCTGGGATTTATCCCTGCTTCTTATTCTTGGCATATCTTTAGTCTATATGGTTATGGCCGGGCAATTTGAATCCCTGCTTGATCCTTTTATCGTAATGTTTTCTATACCTTTTACTTTTGTGGGGGTGATAGTAGGCTTTGTTACTACCAGGACTAATTTAAGTATCAATACCTTTTTAGGCATAGTTATGCTTATGGGCATAGTTGTCAATAACGCTATAGTTTTAATCAGCTATATAAATATATTGCGCGCAAGAGGCCTTACTATGTTTGATGCCGTAACTTCCGCCGGACGTGACAGGCTTAGGCCGGTATTGATGACTACGATAACTACTTTAGCGGGGCTTTTACCGTTAGCCTTATCGCATGGGACTGGTTCAGAGACCTGGCAGCCATTGGGGATTACGATGATAAGCGGTTTATCGGTCTCAACATTTATTACCATGTTTTTTGTCCCGACGCTCTATGCCATATTCCATAAAAGAAAAATCCCGCAGGAGGTTTTAAAAATATGAAAATGGTAATGGTTGTATATAATGAGGCTTTGGACGATGAGGTAATGGGTATTTTGGCTGAAGGGGCATCAAAAAATTACACAAAAATTACTGGCGTACTTGGAGATGGCGTATCAAGCGGAAGCCATTTAGGGACCGATATTTGGCCGGGGTTAAACAATATACTTTATATTGCTTGTAAAGAGGCTCAAGCAAACGTGATGATTGAGAAGGTAAGGGAATTGAGAAAGAGTATCGGGCATGAAGGGGTAAAGGCGTTTGTCTTGCCGTTAGAAGAAGTAACTTAAAACCTAGGGGAGGAATAATGAAAAGCCTGGTAGTATATTACTCGCGCTACGGAAATACCGCACGCCTGGCAGATGCATTACTGGATGCATTACGCAAAAAGGGCGAAACCGATATTACCCAGATAGAATATATGGATAACCGGCAGAATATTATTATGCGGACGTTTTACAGGTTGTTCCCTATGTTTGTAAAGCTTGCCCCGGTAAAAACAGACCTGACCGATTATGACCTGCTTTGCATAGGGATACCGGTATGGGGAGGGAGGCCTTCAGCCCCGGTTACTAAATATCTACTCCTTACCAAGAATACCATAGGTAAAAAAGCGATATGTTTTTATGTTTATGGCTTTAAGGAAAGCGCTAAAAGGTGCTCAAAGTATGTTAAATCTTTCCTTAAGAAAAAAGGATTTTCTTCCATAGAAAATATCTTTATCCACTGGGATGATGTAGGCAATGAAGCTTCCTTAAATCAGTCTATATCTGAGGCAATAATTAAGGTATCTTCCCATAAGACATAGGTTTTTATCCCTCTTAAAATAGGTTTGTACCCTAAAAATTAACTTGACACATATCAACCAAGATTATAAAATATTAATGTTTAAGAATAGTAAAATTTTACTATATAAGAGAAGATACGGGCTGTTTGCCTTATTAAATTATGGAATGGGATATTAATACGAAAGAGAAGTTTAAGCTGTTTACATCCAAAATACCAGTTTTCCACCGGCATATTACTGAAGAAGCGGTGACAAAAATGGCTGAGGAAAATGCCGGTAAAAGAAATTGTGCGAAAGTAGAGGAGCAGGATGTTCTGGCCGCTTTTTTCTCCGGTGTCCCCTCCCCATTTTATAGTATGATGGTAAGATTATTAGAACAAACCGGGTTTGATTACAAAAAATACGGTTTCCCCAAATCTTAAAGTATGAAAATAGCGGTTATCGGAGCAGGTGCTATAGGCTCTTTAGTAGCTGGTTATCTTAAGCTTAAAGGTGAAGATGTCTTGTTGGTCGGCCGTCCTGATGCAACTTATGCTATTAATAAAAAAGGCCTTAAGATATCAGGGGTAAGAGGTTCTTTTAAGGTCAATATAACCGCCGCTGAAATACTGGATTGTAGCCCTGATATCCTTATTTTAGCGACTAAGACCCAGGATATCGTCGCTGCTTTAAATAGTAACCTTCCGTTACTTCAAGGTTCTGTAATTGTAACTACGCAAAACGGAGTCAGTGCGGATAATATTGTTTCAAGGTATCTGCCAAGAGAAAATATTATTTCTAGTATTGTTATGTTCGGTTCAACTTATCTTAATGCGGGAGAGGTTGTGCATAATTTTGAAGGAAGTTGGATTTTAGGCAACCCATTCGGTGTAAGGCAGGATTCCAAGATGCTTTCAGTGAGTGCGCTCTTGGATAAGGCTTTCCCAACGGTGTTAAGCGAGGATATATTAGGGATGAAGTATTTAAAGATATTTGTTAATGCCAATAATTGTATCCCCGCGATAATGGGCGTAAGCATGCAGGAGGCTTTTTTGGACCCTGAAATCAGCCGCATAAGCATCAGTATCTGGAAAGAGGGTTTTGATATAATCTCTAAGGCCGGGATAAAATTATCTTCTTTGCCGGGTTTCCCATTGGAAAACTTAACTAAGCTTATCTTTATGCCTTCACAAGAAGCGGCAAAGGTGTTTTCAGGGATAATGACACGATTAAGCCGTGACCCTTTATTCGGGTCAATTTTGCAGAGTATTAAACGCAACCGGCCTTCGGAGATAGATTATATTAACGGAGAGTTTGTCAGTATAGCCAAGGATCATGGTTTATCTTCCGCGCTTAATAGCAAATTAGTCGGCATGGTGCATGAAGTTGAAGAGACAAAAAAATTCTTCAGCAAGGCGGAGCTTTTGAACAACGTAAAGATATTTTTAAACTAAGATGAATGAGGTTAATACCCCTTTTCCAAAATTAAAGCTTACCGTAACTAAAGTATTCGGTGAATGCTACCATGGTTACAAAAAAGGGGATGAGATAATTCTGGAAGATTTTACTCATCCTCCCAAACATTTTTGCCTGGGGCTTGCCCACGCATTATTCCCGGTTATATACGCCTTAAGCTTCGGGGCGAAGTTTGGGTTTCGCGATAATCAGCGTTCGCTTTTAGTCACCTGTCCCGACGGGGGGAAACTAGAGTTTCAGGCAGAGATATTTGATAAAGAAGGAAAAGTCGAAGTTATCCCTAAAGACCCTAACCATAAAGGCCCCAATCCTAAGAAGATGATTATAGAAGTAGTTAAAGCTCAAGGGAAATGTTCATTCGGATATAAAAAGGGAGATAAGTGGCAGACGCAAGGGCTAAAATGCATCCCCGGATTTTGCGGTGCGGCATTTCATTGCGCCTTCCCTGCGCTTTTTGCTTTAAATTTTGGAGCCCGGTTTTTCTTTATGCAAGACCAAAATTCTATCGATACGGTCACCTGCCCTGACGGCGGTAATATCGTATTTAAAATTACCAGAGTAGAAGAGGAGAAGAAATAATTTTATGGATAAGCGTAGAGTAGTTATAACCGGGATAGGCACTATTTCGCCAAACGGCATAGGGAAAGAAGCAGTTTGGTCTGGTATGTCCAATGGCAAATCAGGAGTGAGATTAGTTGATGGTTTTGACATCTCTGTTTTTAATACCAAAATCGCCGCAGAAGTACGTGACTTCGACCCTTTTAAATTAGGATTAACACACCAGGAAGTTATGCGCATGGACAGGTATGTGCAGTTTGGGGTAGTGGCGGGTAATATGGCAATAAAAGACAGTGGTTTGGATTTTAGCAAAGAAGACTCCCGCCGTGTCGGCGTCTGTCTGGCCAATGCTATCTGCGGTACAAAATATATGGAAGAGGAGTTTGCGCTTGTAACCGATGACGGTAAAAAACCGATTGATCCTTCATTAGTCCGCCCGGATTTGTATGACGCGGCTATGTTTAATACCCCTTCGATAGAATTATCATCAAAATACAAACTTAAGGGAGTGTGTAATACGCTCTCTACAGGGTGTACTGCCGGAACAGATTCTTTGGGTTTTGGCTTGGAATCAATTCAGGATGGAGAGCAAGATGTTATGATTTGCGGTGCGGCAGAGGCGCCTATAACGCCTATTACTTTTGGGGCGTTTGATGTGGTTAATGTTTTGTCAGCGCATAATGATGAGCCGCAAAAAGCCTCGCGCCCTTTTGATAATAAACGCGACGGGTTTGTATTATCGGAAGGAGCCGGTATCTTAGTTTTGGAGGAATTAAACCACGCCTTAAAACGCAATGCCAGGATTTATTGCGAAGTTTTAGGTTTTGGTACAAGCTGCAACGCTTTCCATATGACTGACCTTCCTTCTGACGGAAGGGCGATGGAAACCTGTATTTTCTTAGCCTTAAAAGATTCCGGGGTGTCTCCAAAAGAGATAGATTATATTAATGCCCATGGGTCATCTACGCGTATGAATGATATATTTGAGACCAGCGCCTATAAGGAGATCTTCGGAGACTATGCCTATAAACTTCCGATAAGCTCTTTTAAATCCATGATCGGGCATCCTTTGGCAGCGGCTAACGCCATTGAGCTTACCGTAGCCTCTTTGATATTTGAGAAAAACATCCTTCCTCCTACTATTAATCAGGAAGAGAAGGATCCGCAGTGTGATTTGTATTACGTTCCGAATGAAGCGATAGAGAAGAAAGTTAACGTGATACTTAAGACTAGCAGCGGTTTTTCGGGGATTCATTCATCATTGGTTTTAAGGAGATATAATGGATAAGGTTGCTGTTACAGGTATAGGGATAGTTTCTCCTTCAGGCATAGGCAAACGCCAATTCTGGGCAAATATCAAAAGCGGAAGGTCTTTTGTCAAGGAGATAACCCGTTTTGATTCTTCTAAATATCCTTCGCGCATCGCCGGACAAATAGACGATTTAGAAAAGTATAGCCATATTTCAGAGAGGCTTATGAAGAAAATCGATACTTTTTCGCATATGGCCTTAATTGCTTCAGAGCTGGCTTTACAGGATGCCGGGATTGACATTAAGAATGAAGACCCGAATTTAGTCGGGATTTTCTTAGGGAATGCCATCGGCGGATGGCTTTATGCTGAAACAGAGTTGCGGGATTTATATATTGAAGGCCGCGAAGGCGTTTCTCCTTATATGGCATCAGCCTGGTTTCCCGCTGCACCGCAAGGACAGGTTTCTATCTATTACGGCATAAAAGGCTTTTCCAAGACAGTAGTTGCTGACCGCGCCAGTTCTTCAATGGCCTTAGGTTATGCCCGGAAGGTTTTAGCCAAGAATAAATTGAATATGATTTTAGCCGGAGGCATGGAGGCGCCGGTTACGCCTTATGCGCTTTTATGCTGCAATACTTATGGGGCGCTATCCAAAAATAATTCTGACCCCAAATCTGCTTACAGGCCTTTTGATCAAAACCGAAGCGGTTGTGTTATCGGAGAAGGCTCCGGGGTTGTGGTAATGGAGAGCATTGAGCGCGCAAAATCGCGGAAGGCAAATATTTTAGCTTTAATCTCCGGTTACGCTACGACTTGTGACGGGGTTGACCGGATTAATTGTGATTCTAAGGGATTAGAGCTCTCCCGTGCGATAAAAGAGGCGCTTTCAGATGCGAAAGCTTCGCCTTCGGATATAGATTATATAAGCTTGGACGGCCTGGCAGTAGATTTATGGGATAATTCCGAAGTAGAAGCTATTAGAAACGTATTCGGTAAAAATGCTGAAAGTATACCGGCAAGCTGCCCTAAATCAATGTTTGGTAACCTCCTGGGGGCTTCAGGGGCAGTAGATTTGGTTACTACAATTTTAGCTATGGAGAATAATTTAGTCCCTCCGACAATTAATTTAGATGTGCCAGCTAAACAAGGGCTTAATTATATAGGTAAGGAAGCCAGAGAACATAAAATCAATAAGGCATTGGTAATTTCCCGGGGCAGAGGGGGGATTAATGCCGTGTTGGTTGTAGAGAAAGCATAAAAAACGGGGTCAAAATAAAAAATAATTCTGACTACGTTTTTAAAAGGAGGATGCATGAAAATATTATTTGTTATGCCGAAAGTAGGAGCTTGGGCAACTCACGGGATACACAGGTCACCAAACCAGCTTTATGCGCATTGGGCAGCGTATGTCAGGGACACAAGGGGTTACGCCGATGTTGCGGTTATTGACGGAAAAGCTGACCAGATTTCTATGGATCAATTAATTGAACAGGTAAAGCAAAAAGATCCCGATGTCGTAGTAATGGGTGAGCAGTTGCATGGTTATGGAGGATACGGAGTATTGCGCCATTTTAAAGATGCAGCTGTTGGAATCAAAAAGGCCTTGCCTAAGGCTAAAATAATCTTCGGGGGGTTATGGTATTCTGCTATGCCTGTGCCTACTTTAGAAGAAAATCCTGCAGTTGATTTTGTAGTGATGGGCGAAGAGGAATCTTTCGGAGACCTGGTTGAGGCCATTGATAAGAATAAGCCCTTAAAAGATGTAGCCGGTGTTACCTCACGCATTGACGGGCAAATTGTCATGGGGCCGCATAAACCGCTTATGGAAGATTTGGATAAGCTGCCTTTGCCAGCCTATGATTTATTTCCGATGGATAAATATGTCGGGCATACTTACTGGAAGCCTTTTGTTGATATGGTTACTTCCCGCGGTTGCCCTTCAGCGTGCACATTTTGCTATGAGTGGGATCAGTTTGACCCACGCTCTCCTTCTGACTTTTTAAAATGGCGCGCAAAATCCCCGGAAAGGGTAATGGAGGAATTAAACCTTTTGCATAAGAAATACGGGGTTAAGGTTGTGGTTATTCAGGATGATAACTTTAATGTCGACCCTAAAAGGGTACAGAAGTTCTGTGAACTTAAAAAGGCATCTAACAATCCGATTAAATGGGTATCTCTAGGAAGGGCTATTGATTGGGTGAATTGCGAGTCTATCCTCCCGCTTATGAAGGAGAATGGTTTATTTATGGGCGTTTTTGGCATTGAGGTAACGACTCAGTCGGAGCTAAAGAAGATCGCCAAAGGCATTACCCTGGATCAAATCAAGAAGACCATCGAGATTCTGCGTAAAAATGATATTGCTATTGTCGCGGATATAATGATGGGTTTTGACTATGATACGGAAGCTATCATCAAACAGCGTTTTGAATTTACTGATGCCGTCGACCCGGATATTATGTGGGTAGGTTATGTTACCCCTGCCCCGAACTCTCCGATGTGGAGGATTGCCTTAAAGAAGAACTGGGTTGATCCCAAGAAGGTAGATTTTAGCACCTGGGATTTTTTACATCCGGTAATCCCCACAGATCACCTTACTACGGAAGACCTGGGCAGGTTAGGCTCTTGGTGCATGCGAGAATTTTTTTCAAAGCCGGGGCGTATTAATAGGATTATGGAGAGCGACTTTGATCCTTTGGCAAAGCTTTGTTTTAAGGATGTAATGGATGGTATCAATAAATGGGAAGCAGCTGCAACAAAAGGAGAGGTACAAATATAAGTATTGCCGGATACGCAAAAGTTTTAAGGAGGGTTAAATGGATACAAAATTAAAAATCAAGGAAGTTTTAGTGGATTTGTTAAAGGTCAAGCCCGAAGAGTTAAAAGACGATTTATCCTTGCAGGATAGCATTGGGGTCGATTCAACGGAGATGGTAGAATCGGTTATCGCCCTGGAGAAGGCTTTCGGGGTTAAGTTAAGCCCTAAGGAGATTACAAAATCATCGAACATCAATGATATCGAGAAGGTAATTCTTTCAAAAACATCATAAAATCTGTATCGGGTAAGTTACGGGAGTAGTGAGATGAAGATTATTGATTTGAGCCTGCCGATCGATGAAAAGGGCTTTGAGGTCCATAAGGTTGATATCGAGCGGATAACGCATAAGGCGGGGGTTGAGAAATTTAACCGCGTGATTATGGGCAAGACCTTAAGGGGCAAGATTAATTACCTTTTGGGGAAAAGAATTCTTAAGCCCGCAGACCTTCCGGATGGAGAATTTCTCTCTCTTGAGATAGTGCATTCTCCCGTGCATGTAGGGACGCACCTTGATTACTCTTTTCATTATGGGACTAAATCTGAGGGGAGGGCATCTAAGACCGCTGATGAGATACCTCTTGAATACTGCTATCAAAGCGCAGTGCGCCTGGATTTACGCCACAAAAAAGCAGCTGAAGAGATAACCGCTGAAGATTTAGAAACAGCGCTAAAAAAAGAAGATTATGCTTTAAAACCTCTTGATATCGTATTAATCTGGACGGGCGCGGATAAGTTTTACGGGGCTCCCAGATATTTTACGGATTATCCCGGGATAGGCACAACGGCGATAGATTTTCTTATTGACCGTGGGGTTAAGGTTTTTGGCGTTGATACTATGGGGATTGACCGTCCTTATAAATTTATGCTTAAAGAATTTATTGATTCAAAAGACCCCGCAAAATTTTATCCAGCCCACTTTTACGGCAGAAAAAGAGAATTTATCCATATAGAGAGGCTGGGTAATTTAGGCGGCCTTCCTCAGGCAGCCGGATTTAAGGTTGCATGTTTCCCGGTAAGAATACGCCAGACCGGAGCTGCCTGGGCAAGGGTAGTTGCCCTTGTGTAAAATTTGAACCGGGGAACATGTGAAAAAGGAGGATTGCATGGGACATACCTGTAATTCAATTATAATCAATGCGCCCTATAGCTTAGTTTTTGACATATCCAATGATATTCCCCGCTGGATAGAATTATTCGGCAGCGAATACAAGAAAGCTGAAATTATCAGTAAAGAAGGGGATAAGATTACCTTTCGTTTAACTGATGATGAGGATAAGTCATGGGTCTCCTGGAGGCTTTTATTTAAAGATGAATATTTTGCCTATGCCGAAAGGCTTGAGCCTAAGTTTCCCTTTATATACATGAAGATCGTCTGGCTTTACACCTTGAAACCTGAAGGGGTGGAGCTTATCTGGATCCAGCATTTTGAGATGGATGAAAAGGCAAAGTTTACCGATAAAGAGGTGGAAGGATTCATTAATAAGCATTCTAAAGAAAACCTTGTTATTTTTAAAAAGGTAATCGAAAAAGAAGCGCAGCTTTGAAGAAGGCCACCTTTTTTATACTATGTTTAGAAGGCGCGGTTTTATCGTTTAATGTCGCCGCAGCCGCAGCCTTAATCCCTTCCATAGCGGAGGAGTTTGTTCTTTCTCAGTTTATAGTCGGCAAGATTATATGGATTTACATGCTGACTTACGGCTTGGCTGCTTTAATCTACGGGCCTTTGGTGCGTAAATTCGATGCGCGCAAAATAGAGCTAATCTGCATGTTTTTGTTTGCCCTAGCCAATCTTTTAGTGGGCCTATCCGGCAATATAAAAATCCTGTTGCTGGGAAGGTTTCTCATGGGGTTATTTGGCGCTTCTGTCATCCCCCTTGGCTTAATCTTGATCGGCAAGCACAAGGCGAAAGAAAAGAGGGGTAAATATATCGGGACATTCTTTGGCCTGGCCTTTGTAGCTTCCCTATTAGGTTTGTTTTTAAGCGGGGTTATTTACTGGCGCTGGATATTTTTGATACCGGCTTTATCAGGATTTATTCTCTGGATAGCCATGTATTTCTACCTTCCCAGTTTTAAGGAGGATACGGGCGGTTTTAAATTCAATTACCTCAGGGCGTTTAATGATAAGGCGATGCTTAATATACTGGCCTACATATTTTTTATCAGCCTTATTTATCATGCTATACAGCAATGGTTGGGAGTATATTTTTCTACGCAGCTAAAGTATACCCAATTTGTTATCAGTATGCTGATAACCTTAACTTCCTTAAGCGGCATAGCCGGTGAGTTCTGGGGGGGGTTGCTTGCGGATTCGCTGGGGAGAAACAGGATAGTTAATATCGGAATAATTTTTATGGTGTTCAGTATTTTTGCGCTCATTTTTAAACTGCCTCTTTTTGCCCTTGTTTCAATTATGGTGATTTGGGGCCTGGGATGGACTTTTAACCATGTGGGCTTAGCGACCATGCTTACTGACTTGCCTAAAGAATTCTTAAATGAGGCGGCAAGTTTAAACAGCGCGGTGCGTTTTATCTCCGGAGGCATAGGGGTGAGTTTAGGCGGTTTTATTATGTCGTATAGCTTTAGCGCAGGATTCCTTATTTTCGGTTTTGGGCTCTTGTTTTTATTATTTTCGGGAAGGTTAATTAAAGCTAATTAATGATAGGGGGGAGTAGCTATGGGAGAAGGTCTTAAGGGAAAGGTTGCTATTGTTACGGGGGCCAGCCGAGGCATAGGTAAGTCTTTAGCTTTAACCGCTGCCAGTTTAGGTATCAATTTAACGATAGCAGCACGTAATGAAGGCCCGTTAAAAGAGGCTGCAGCTGAGATTTCCAAGAAACATAGCGTGGATGTCCTTGCGTTACCCTGCGATGTTATGAAACTGGCAGATTTGGAGAATTTAGCCAGTAAGACAAAGGAAAAATTCTCACGGGTGGATATACTGATTAATTGTGCGGGCGTCTCCAGCCAGTATCCGTTCCAAAATCAGCCGATTGAAGATTTAGAGAAACTTGCGCATACTAATTATTTGGGTTATGTGCGCCTTATCCGTTTGGTGATTAATGATATGATCAAGCAGAAGTCCGGGGCAATTATTAATATCGTTTCCGGCTCCACGCTTGTAGAACCGGTACCAAGAAGCTTTATAGTATATAGTTCTTTAAAGGTAGGGTTACGCGCTTTCTCCAAGGGGTTATTTTGGGAATTACGTGACCACGGGATTAAGGTTACTTCGATTCTCCCCGGGGTAACGGATAC
>Ga0172381_10002778_pt1 | contig 18953 bp, 38 predicted proteins | sample Leawel6488metaG_FD_119754 | JGI IMG/M metagenome (GOLD analysis project Ga0172381, IMG submission 119754) | Leachate microbial communities from a municipal landfill in Southern Ontario, Canada - Leachate well 64-88 metaG | ecosystem: Engineered > Solid waste > Landfill > Unclassified | place...
CGCCACTCTGTATAGAGCATGAATACTCCGACAACAAGAACCATTACTCCGCATTGGGTAAGAATTTCGTTCATTCATAGCCTCCATAAAAAGATATTGTTATTCGACGTTCATTCCAAGTTTCGTCAGTATCATTTCAGTATTGCGCCGCGCTTTGTAAGCACAGTAGATTCCATACCAAAATAACGCCAGCATAATGATTGCAAATATTGTTTGCAATTGGCCCATTATTCTACCTCTTCTACAGGATAGCCCATCCGCATAAACAGGTATTGCTTCTGGGCTTTGTTGAGGTGTTCCATCGCTTCGATAGACGCTAATCCGGAAGGACCGAACTTCTTACCGGCTTCGGCATACTCCTCTGTAGTGAGTTTGCGTTTGCCGTTGAGCATGGCTTTCAGGATATCCGGACCTTCCTTCCCGATCTTTCGTTCCATATCTTTCAGGTTGTTAACCGCCATGTTCATAGCGTATTTAACAACTCTGCTCGCCTCAACCTGCTTCTCGATATCTTCAACCGTTATTTCTGTCATCGTATCTTCTCATTTCTTCTGCGATTTGAATTCTCCTTCTGTGCAGACATGCGATAGGTTTCCTCATCGGTTGCGTCGCCATCGAGTTCGAGGTAGTTGCCTTTCTGGGCTTCGCCTACACCCTTTCGCTGGAGGTATCCGAACATCGAGAGGACACCGGCAATGAACACGACAAATCCCGCGAGTGCCAGTCCCCACATTGCCCAACCGACCCACGATGAGAGAAGATAGGTCACCGTCTGCTCGGTGTAAATGGTATTGGTTCCGGTGAGGGACACCACTATATCGGTGTTGGTCTTGATATTCGCGACCAATGGTGCCATCAGTGCGCATGCTGCGAAAACACCAGTTGCGATTACCCCGCAGAAGATCATCGAAATCGAAGGGATGGTTTCGTGCATTGCAATGAGCATCGCCGAATAGACAAGGAAGATTGATCCTATGATAACCATCAGGGCGAACAACCAATCTGGGTACGCGACATCCTCTACGGTAAGGGGAATGTTAGTGCGGACCTGAATTTCGGAATCCCCGGACTGGTTGGTGTAATTGGCGAGAACACCGCCGTAGGGGGAGATCTGGTCGGCAGATACAATTGCAATCGAAGATAGTATGATTGCAAGCAGGAGAATGATTTTGAATGTCATGGTTTTACTCCTAGTTTTAATTCAAGTGCTGTTATCCTCTCGTCCTGTTTCTTGTTCTGGTCCTGCAATGATGTAATTTGCGTGCGCTGCTCTTTTGCGCTGTTGAACAGAATGGCTATAAGGCATTTGTCGTCTATGGCAAGTGTTTGGCTGCCTGTTTTTTTTTCTACCGTTGTACATTCTTCCTCATTGTCACACACCTGCGAGTATGCCACATCGTCCCTAGCGATAATACATTCCGGATATATCGTCTGAATCTGTGCTGCATCAAATCCCGTGTTGGTGTGCGTGGTATCGTATCCTGACGCGGCGTTCCACTTATACGATATCGGAGTTATTGCGGCAACTTTCGCAGTGTCACTCGTATACGTAGTGACGGCGGTTTTTAGTTTGGGGTCGGATGCACAGGTCATCTGCCCAAGTGCGTCCATTGTGGGAGTGCCCGAACAACTTCTAAATCTGGTTTCGCCGGCAACATCTAATCCTCCTGCAGTTTGGTTTGTGGTAGTAGTCCCTATAAGCAATGAACCATTTGCTGTTAATCGCATTTTTTCAGTGCGTAAAGTTGATTTTATTCCCGTGGTTGTCCATTGGAAATTAGTACCCTGCGCTGTAGATGACCAACTTTCCTCTGCGGCAGATATAAATTGCGATACGGCGGTATATGATATCCCATCATATCCAGCAAAACTGATTGTGCCGATACGATTACCACTAGTTAAAACAATAGGTGATAATATTGTTCCTTTTGCGCGATAAAAAGAGAAAAATGGGGAATATGAAGAAGTGGTCGATGTTGATTTTATTACCAAACTTGCAATTGTTCCGCTGCGAATGACGTTGAGCGTCCCCTCGTCACCTATCGATGACCCAACAATAACATTGCCAGCACCGCCTGAATTAATAATCACATCACCATTATTCGCGCTGCCGTTAAGCACGAGATTTCCCGTATCCGTCCCACCCGTGAGCGTTTGCCCGCCGTCGCGCCCGGGAAGATAGGCGTAGGAGGTCAGATCCGGTGTCTCGTTGGTAAACGAAGCATTGTAAAATATCGTCGTGTTGCTATTCGAAGTGACATTCGTGGCGTTATAAAAAGTGGCCGCATTCGAATTGCTCGTAAAATCATATGAATTGTTGAAATTATTTATCGTCACGTTCCCTATCGGGTAGTACACATTCGCCGCTGCGATACCTACGAGTAAAGTCAAAAAAAAGACCGTGGTAAATATCGTTCTGATCCTCATGCATAATCCTTCCCCACAGAAACTTATATAGTTATCTAATACCTATATAACCTCATGCCAGTTGAAGATATTGTTGTCGAACCAACATTCCAAGCCATAAACAATTACACATGTACCCTGTATAATAACGGCACCATTCTCGCAGACAACGGATGGAATTGCTACCAGATGAGCAACGGGTCATTCATGGCAAGCCTGCAGCCGATAACGTACTATACCAGCGCAGAGATCATGAAGATCGAGATTGCCGGCGGTGTGATGATCCTCGCGGTGGGGGTTGCGACCTATGCGTTGTACAAGTTGTACATGCAGCGATATCACCGGTGGGTAAGGAACGAAAAGATCCGCGAGAAGATGGCGAATAACACCGTGACAGGAGAAGACCTCGCAGAACTCGAGATGCCACTTCCCGGGGTCAGCAAGGGGCTGCTGTTCGGTGCGGGTCTGCTGGTGATACTCGCCGGTATCGTAATGGTATTGATGCCGTAGGGGGTGAAGATGACCGGACCCATTCGCCCTATCAGGCCGTTCTGAATTCACATACTTTTTTATTCTTCTGCAACTATTCACTGTTTATGTCATACGAAGATTTGGTATACGGGACGGAAGTACACCGGAGGAATCGGCAGCGGCATGTTGAGCAGCACCGCGATACTGGCGATGATGTTGCAGAACTGGGGAAGGCGGCGATCAAAGGGGTTGTGGCAGTGGGGGCTGTCGGGATCACCGCGACGATGATGGGCGGGATTATCGGCGGGATGCAGAAATAGCACTCTTTTTTAACGAAGGTTTAAGTAGTATTAAGGCATACATATTAGTATGTCAAAACTGAAGAAATGCCAGTATTTGTTTGAAACGATTTTGCGCGATGGCGAAACTCCATGCACCGCATGTAAAGTGAAAAAAATGGGCAATGTATGTCCAAAGAAACACAACCCAGATCATGTGACTGCTACCTGCTGGAAGGTGCCTGCATGATTGGTAAGATAGACCAGAATATCAAAAATATTGTCAACGCCATCAATCGGTATCCGGGTGTCGAAACTACAGGAAGTTGCGGGGGTCATAGGCATCCACAGATTACTTCTCAAAAACCAGAAAACGAATTTTATGTTCAAATTGACATCTGCGATGAAAATGGGGTTCCTACCAAAGAGGGATGGAATTCGCTCGGGAAATTATCACAAGCAATCATGAACTACAGTATTGCAACTTTCGGTGCAGGGGAAATAGTAATCGAATTCTGTAACTTGGCCGAGCAAGATGACGACGAAAATGGGTCTTGTAATTACATCGAAATGCATGGTAAAGATGTTGATCGGAACGTATTGTTCGATGCTATTACAATCCGTCTAGAATCGTAATTTTTGTGGTGATCTTATGCCAGCAGTAGGATTCAAACATTCTGAAGAAACGAAAGAGATAATGCGGCAAAAGAAACTAGGGAATAAAATACGTCTTGGGATGAAGCATACCCCAGAAGCAATTGCAAAAATAAAGAAGACAAGAACTGGGCAACCAACCTGGAATAAAGGAATTAAAATGCCGCAATCTTTTTGTGATACGATGAGCAGAGTGCAAGAAGGCAAATCCATTCCTCAAACTGTGCGAGATAAAATAAGTGCGTCATTAAAAGAATACGAATTTACAGAAGAGCACAGGAAAAATATCAGTCTTGGATTGATGGATAGAGAAATTTCAGACGAGACTAGATTGAAATTAATAGAATCCCATCTTATAGGTGGGCTTTGGATCGGCAGCGTTCAATATAAAGATCCCCAGTATTGTGTCTTATGGAAAGATGTCAACCCGAGAGTCCATGAATTCTTCGGTTATAAATGCGTCGAATGCGGAGCGTTGGAAAATGGGAGATCTCATATTGGTCATCACGTATTCTACGTGAAAAAGACTTGCTGCTGGTATAATGATGATGGAATTTACTACACCAATCTAAATGCCAAAGATCACAAAACCCACGACTATTGCATCGGAGAGAATCCAAATTATTTCGTTATACTTTGCCCAAAGTGTCACGGGATGACTGGAGGAAACTTCGATAATCGTAAGATGTGGGCTGATCACTTCAAAAAATTAATAGATACGCAATATGGAGGAAAATGCTATACAGAGAAACAGAAAAGTACAGGATAGACACATTATCTATCCTGTTGTTGCTATAGCGTGGTTCAACGTTCTGCACAATTTTATTTGGCATCTATAGATTAGATACCGGGGCCGGCGAAAGCTCCAATGACGATCATCAGGATACCGACGCCTATGATTGCAATAGGCAGAACGTTTGCTAAGTTAAACGTAGCCTGTGCTTGGCTGTCAATATTTGTAATCGTCGAGTTCCACGTCGGAGAAAGCTTGATGTTCCCCGAGGTGACTGCGTAGGAGATGCTACCGACAACCACTGCGATGATATAGAGTGCAATAAGTACACCACCGACTGCGATGATGATACCAATAGCGCCCTGCATTGCAGTCTCGTCCATCTCGGGCGTTGCCTCTTCGCTGCGGTATGCACGGAAACCCTTAACGAGTCCGTACTTCATACCCATAGCGAGGCCGCGCTGTGCTGAGTGCTTAAACATGTTCGTGTGTCACCTCCACTAATTGTTACGTTATCAAATCTATTAGTTATATAACTGGTGCAAATGAAAGTTATATATTCTATTGAAATAAACTTTGTTTGTAATGGCTTGCTATAATGAAGCGCAGAAAATTGCAATATCAAAAAGCATGAAAAAGTATCACGCAGAACATCCCGAAGCACGCAAGAATTTGAGCAATTTGTATGTAGGAACCGGGATTTCCAAGTCTACGCAATGCTCTGAAGCAAGAATATTGAAATTTGTCGAATCTAGGATTGGTGGATTCTGGTATGGGAATGTACGAAACGATCCGAAAAAGCCTAAAAAATATTGCGAATTGTGGACAGAGGATTTGAAAGAAAGGATACGCGCCTATTGGGGGTATGCAAGTACGTTATCTGGGAAAGAAGAAACGTGCATATACAAGAAAACTGGTGAGATAAAAAGTATATCGTGCCATCATGTTTACTATCAAACAAAAGCGTGCTGCATATGGGATGAAGATGAAAATGGGTATTACGCCAATATTAATGTCGGAACGAAAAATAATCCGAGCATAATAAAATATTATATTGATGGTGATCCAAACAAATTTGTTGTGCTGACAGCATCTGAACATAAAAAAACAGATTTTAATAAATTGCATTGGATCAAAGCATTTGAAACAATCATTGAAGATCAAGGCGGAAAATGTTATTTCACAAAAGAAGAAATACAAAGATTGCTAGAAGAATAGAAATGTATATGTTCTATTGAAACGCAGGATATGGTGGTATAAATGACCGAAACCAAAGATGGCATCTATAAAACCCGCACTGGCAATCACGACGAAAAACTCATCCAAGTACGGGCATCATCTGCTGTGCACTACTGGCGCTACGTCAACGAGGAAACCGGAGAGATCCGATTCGTTCCAGCAAAATAATCCCTAATAACTCTTTTATATTCAAACATCTATTCTGATTCATGAGAATCAACCACGATACCAAGCAGTTCCACAATGGAATGAAGATCGAAGGGAAAGAGCATCCCACTCTCCCGAAAGCCACCGTTGCAACGATAGTAGAAAACCACATCGCAATTCACCCGAATGCTTACAAGTGATACCATGAAAAACATCTTTGAACTTGCAAACGACAGGCCGCGATTATCAGCCCGTGATCTTGATATTATCAACCGTTCCCACAACCAAAAAAAGGATCGGTGTATTCTGAAGAAAGACGGGTTGCAGGGACTCGAAAAGATGGAGAATTGGGGAATCCCCTAAACTGCCATCAGCGGGCAGATACTGAAAGTCAGCCACTGGTAAATCGAGCCGAAATTGAATGCCAATATCACCAGCAGAAACAGAGCAATGGTAGCAAACTTCTTTTCAATACTCTTTTGAGATTCCACCCAGATCGACACCGGATACAGTGCAAGTAACAATATCATCGGCGTTGATACCAGTGCATAGCGGGGCATTACTGCGGTAAAGTGCGCCATCGGGATGAGGAATAATGTGGATATTGCAATCGCTGTGGATAATGATGTGAATATCGATTCCTCTTTCCGGTATTTCCAGATTGCATACAAGGCCAGCGGAATCAGCACAATCCACGACCAGCATAGCATCTCGTTGGTAACAGTCATCGCAATCAGAGCCGGAGTATTCCACAGGACATTAAATACAGCATGATTGGTGCGGGATCCGAACTGGGATACATCGAATGCAGCAGCAAGCGGGAGGAGCAATGCAACTGCAACAAGGAGCGAAATGAATGTTCGCCCCATCTGTTTGGGGTTTCCAATGAACCTGTGCACTAGGAAAGCAATGAGGATTGCGATGGGTAACGCCACATAGTAATGCGTCCAAATACACCCTGCAATCGAGGTGCCCGTAAGGAATATACCCGCGGTATCAAACCCGCAATTCCATGCACGGATGTAGAGTACGAGGAATATCGCAAAGAACATCAAGACCATTGGATATGCTCGTGCATCCTGGGCATAGTAGAAATACGGGAACAGGAATGTTGCAATTCCTGCCATGAGATACCCCAGCGAGGTATCCTTCATCTCTTTTCCTAATAGGTACGATAGTGGAATCAACGCGGTGCTGCAGAGAAGCGCAGGGAACCTGATTGCGAAGGCTGTAGCCCCCCCAAAGAGCAATGATGAGTAATGTGCTGCAAGATAGTACAAAGGCGGGTTGTAATCAACGGAGAGTGCCCAGCGAACGATATCTGCTGCTGGCATCAAGGCTGCGGTTTGTGTAACGATCTCGTCAACCTTGAGGCATTGCCAATCGAGATGATACAAGCGAAGACAGAATCCAGCAATGGTCATCAAGGCAACGATGGGAAAAATACATCGCTTGTCGTTATACATATCGGAAGATGTCATTTTTTACCATCACCGATCAGCGCATAAGTGAGTCCGGATAACCCGTCGCCTACGGTTGTGAGCTTCTTGCGGATATCGGAGCCGCTTGATTTGTGGGTACTGCCGCCGCGATCTTCTTCGTCAATGATTATGAATTCTTTTTCTTTGGGTTTCGTTGATTTTACGGTGATGGTTTTGCGAGTGACTTCAATCTCGATGGTGCCGTCGCGGGTCCGATATGAGCCGTCTATGTTTGGGATTTGCATGTTACACCTCAATCTCTGTCTTACGGGTTATTCCTTGATCTGTTGTCTCTGCGATAGGTACAGAACCCTCATCTTTCGTAACAATCGACCACAACTCCTCGTACTGTTTCATAATCCTTTCTGCCACTTTCGGAGTAAGATTGAACGGCTCACCCTTCAACCCATCTACCCGTAGTGCCGGCTGCCCCATCGGGATCTTCTCGAAAGTATTGAGTCCGAAATCGATCTTCCGCTTTTCGATTATGAATGTACCGATGGGCAAATCGCTTACGAGGTTCTGGATCTTCAGCATCGAGTACGCGTTGTGCACACTCGCCCCGGCCATCCAGATGAAGTAGTCAACCCGTTTCATGATACGCCAGTCTATGAAATCGGTTTCGTGAGTTGCGAGGTTAGTGGAGATGTTGGCTTTCCGTAGATCTTTCCAATCCCCGGCAAGCATATCGATGAGCTTCCAGACATCACCTTCTGATCTCGGTTCCATCACATCATCTACTTCATCGAGATTGATTTTAAGATGCCGATATTTATTCATACGGCGGGCTGTGTGGATGAAATCAAACCAGAAGTAGGAGGGAGATACCTCGCGGTTCTCATACGAGGTTTTAACGGATTTGGTCGATTTCCTACCCGGCGCTTTGGATTTCTTTATTCTGTCGAGTTCCCGTTCCCGTTCTATATCCTCGCTGATATCCATCTTCTTCTCGCGGAGGCGCTGGATAAGGGTCGGGGAAAGGGTATAGGTTTGGGGTTCGAGGATTGCATTGATCGCCCCCTGTTTAAGACGGCGCATCAGATCTTCGGTGTCTTTGTATGTCATCGGCATCGGGAGATTTTTGACACACATCTCCTGCCGCTTGTGATTATACGAGTAGAAGATGATATTGGAAAGATCCCGCTCGTGCACCCACAGGTAGAAGTCCTTTGTCGGACCCATCCTGCCTTTGAATGAGTTATACCAGTTCTGCGAGATGATGTTCGCGCAGGAATCCATATCACGGATACGCCACGCTTCGGTTTCCAGGAACACCTTGCCGGCATAGATGGACAGATCTGCTTTCGCAAGGAGATCCCGGACGAAATCCACCTTGCTGACATGGAGGCACCGTGACATCTGCGAGGAATAGCAGAGGAGGGTAGATTTGCCCTGCCCGGGTTGTGAGAGGAACAGTGATGATTTTCCACCACCGTTTGCTGCAAATTGACCAGAGTCGTGGGTGATACAGTCGTTCCAGTTCTTCTCTCCTATGTATTTGGAGATGTTGGAATAGTCTGTCATTTCTGCACAACCCTCCGGTTACGGAACTTGTTGCACGGTAGCTTCGACATCTGTTGCACTTGCTTGTATGATTCTGGGCAGATACGCTTCTCCGTGCATTGCTGGTAATGGGCGGTCATTCAGTCCAACCTCAATGCAATCTCGAAAAACATCTCCTGCACAGATTTCAGTTTCCGATTGTGTTCATCGGTTGAAAGAATATACAGGTTAAGATCTCCTAGGTTGTAATCGATCTGCTGTAGGAGCCGCTTTATATCCCACGATTTGTATTTGCGATCATCCAGATACCGAGTGCGTTTTGATAACATCACGAATCCCTCGCCATCGGTATTCCTCCGGCTCCAGCACCAATCCCGGCGGCGATATCCTTAAGATCCAGATACCCCTCTGTCAACGCAATTGGATATAGCACTTTGTTGATGACAAAGCACCGTTTCAGGATCTCCGCCTGCGACCAGTTCTTCATGGTGTTGACAGACGGCTGGCTGATGACATCGACAGCTTCCATGTATTGCCGTTGCGCATAATCGAAAGCATCTACCAAGTGCTTATATTCTTCAGTTTCTGCGACGAGGATCGAATCCCCATCTTTGAATTCGATCTTGAGTTTCTTGTCGGTGACGAGTCCCGCCAATGTCCATTCATACACCGTCTGGGAATAATTCAGAGCCGTTGATGGGGTGTAGTTGACTTTCATTACAGCGAGAAGCAGAGCAAATGCAGCTTTGAAATCATTGCCCACTTTGGATGACATTATTCTCTCCTCCACAATGCAACAAGTGCCAATGAGATGATTGCAAGGATTGGGATGTAATCCGGTGCAGATTTCGGCGTTACCACTTCGATAGTAGTGGGAACCGGTGTATGATCGGAACCCGGCAATAACAGGGTCTGCCTCGGTGTTTGTTCTGCCGTAATCATATTCGGTGCATTGGTCGGAACAACAAGGGTTGTAACATTCTTTGCTAGAACATCCTGCTTATTGGATGGAACTAATCTCCGCTCGTGTAGGGTTTCTGCAACCTCTACCACAATGGTAGAAATGTTCCCGTATTCATCTACAGAAGTGATATTCTTATACGATATGACGGTCCGGTTCTCTGTGATATATTCATCTGGTTTCGGAACCACTGCAAAGGCGAACGCATTGCCACTACCGAACCCACTGGTGCAGTAACTATCCTCTTGGCAATAGTAACCGTCGTATTGATACAACGGACCGAGCGGGAACTTCTCGGGATCGATATAGGTCAATTTGTGCGGATCGAGATCCCCGAGATTAACAATTTTATCCGGGGTTCCGATACCCGCTTCGGTGGAATCTTCCCACCATCCCAATTTGCCGCTGAACCCATAGACTCCTCCGAGATCATAGTACCCGCCTTGATAGATACTCTCGCCTTGATGGACATAGGATGTGTTGGGGAGGACGGATTCAGAATAGTTGGAATAGGAACCATAGACGAGGACATCTGCAGAAACCGGTGGGGTTGCAAAAAGGCACATCAAAACCAATGCCATGGCTTCCCATCCTAAAATAACAATCGCCACTTTTTCTTCGCCGTAAATCTTTTTCACTTCCATTTGTAATCCCTCCACAATACAATCCCTCCAATCACAACCAATCCTGCAACTCCAACCCACGGCGGGATTACATCACCAGTCTTATATGGGTATGGAATCTTTTCCCCTAATACATCAGTTATCGCAGGAGTAGGGGTCGCCGTGTGCCACCGGTCCTGATACACGGTTTCCCGTTGGATTACGGTCTGAATTATAATGACCGGCTTGATACTTCCATTCCCGAAATAGTTGATGTATTGCACTGGTGTAGGGATTGCCTCCCATCCTTGGTATATCGGGAATCGCGCCGATGTCTGCAATCCCCCGCAATACACCACCATCTGGTGCCAGCCGGGTGCCATGTCCTGAATGGGCAGACTCATGTTGGTTTTCCATGTACCGAGTTCTGCCATGTATGGCCTCGATACTGCCGTGTGGAATGTGAAACTTTGCAAAAGTTCTTTCTTGGTGTGGTCCATCTCGTCGACTACGATAGTGATGGGTGTACCATCCTGCATGTTACTTTCACCGGATACTATACGCTCCTCGTTAATGCCTGGATCGTTCTTGAGGATGGTGAGTACCGGGGCTTGAATAGAGATCTGGTATTCCTCTAGATTATCCAGTATGCTCGAATTTGTCATCTGCTTAAGATCCTGCATTACCCGTGCAGCCTGCATTCCGGTTTCGTCTTTGGTTCTCCCGTAGACTTGCACAAGGGAGTTATTCTGCCATGTGATATCCTTGAGATACCGCGGGGGCATTGCACCCATCAATGCTGACGGGTATGTATACACAAGGGTATAATCGCCTTCCCTCATATTCCCGGATTGGGTGCGGGTAAGTTCACAGGACCAGTTCTCTCCGGAATGTACAGCCGGTAGGTCGTAGAGTTTGGTCTGCTCGATGCGCTCGGAATCTGGGAAATACCAGCAGGTGCCGGATGGGTGATTGACGGAGATGTATGCCTGATCTCCTTGGGCGATATAGATTGGGGATGCGGATGCAAATCCCATAAATAGCAGGAATCCGGCAATCGCTACGAGTATATTTCGCATTGCATCACCGTTTTGCAATAATCACATTACCTGCAACACACACCATCAGAATACCGATAACCAGTTCCGGTCTTGTCGGGAGTTCCGAGTACAGCAGGTATGCCCCTGCAGCAAAGACGAGCAACGCAATCCCGTTGATGATAGTGTTGGCAACTTTCAGGTTGGGAAATTTGAATGCATCCCGTACCCGTTCCGCGGTATTCTTCTTGCGAAAAAGGTTCCCGTTTGATACCTCATATCCAGATGGGGGAGGATTTACGATCTCGTAGTTTCTTGGGTATGCTGGTGCTCGCGGAGTCTGCTGATCTGGAATGGGTGCCTTGATCTCTGGAGATACAGCGGGCTCTTTTTTCACCGGTATTTTCTTCTTCCCAAATCTCCCGCTCATTAATCTGAACAGCCCTTCCTCAACTCTCTGGAAAAAACTCTTGTTGAGGGGCTTGTAATCGTAATCGGTGTCAAAATTGACTGCTGTTGATATTGTGTCATCAGTTTCCACTGGCATAAGGTTATATATTTACTACAATGGTTATATAACTATCCTAACTAACTATATAAGAATTGGATTTCTCCAGTAGGATTTGTTTGATTCTATCATCGCAGATTTCCAATTTCTTCACTATTTGTTTCAAACCCGCAGTTTGGACATTTGAAATAAGTTATTCCACCAATACGCTCATTATTCATTAAAATTGCTTCGTGCATTTTTTCATACATTGTAAAATATCCACAGTCCGGGCAGTGCGGTTTGCGGTATTTTGCAAGTCCTAACATAAGCATATTTTCCGATATCGTCATTTCTTTAATCACCCGCAATGATCGAAGATGCATTTGTTCCCATGGTCGTCGTATTCGCCGTTTGTATGATATTTGTACCTGTCATAGTAGTACTTATCATCATAGTAACCATCGCCATAGTAACTATCCCTTCCTACAACATATGGTCTTTCATCGTTCCTGTAAGCGATCTGATGTGCACTGGTTACAATGCCGTTCGTGGTTTCACCGATGTAAACTCCTTGAGGAATCACTTGGTCCCACTGCTCATAGTTGCCGAATATCAGGATCCGGCCATCTGTGGTTAGCACCTGGTATTGCCCACTGGATACGGTGCAGTAGATCGCGGTGAATGTGATCACGGAGGTTGAAGAGGTGGGGGTGGGAGTGATAACTGACGTTGGTACCGGTGTGGAGAATGTTGGAACCGAAGTGGATTTCCCGGATTCATAGCCTCCGCACCAAGCCATTGACATTAGTATGACCAATGCTATCGTCACTATTACACATACAACAACTATTCCATGGACTTTCGGAATTTCAAACTTGAATGTTTCTGTCATTTTTCACCTCTTTTTAATATAACAGTCGAAGGTTTATGTTCGTCGTTCGTTCGGGGTTTTATTACTGAAACGGCTTTTAATCTTATATAAGTATTCGATCATAAGCTTTCTTGATTCTTCTGGGTCTATCCCTTCAATCAAAGCTGATGTTAATATATAAGTCGAAACTGGGAGTTCGCATGATGTAGAGTCTGCATATTTATCCGAAGTGAGTTTTTCAAAAAGTATGTTTGCTTTGTCTTTAATATCCAGTAGCGTCAACTTCGGCGATGTCATGCTTCTCCCCATCCCTTCAGGAACTTCCTGATATCGTCTATCTCATCTCGTGTGAATGACAGATTAGTATAGTTCGTCTGCATCACGTTAAGGGTGTGCCCCATATTAGACGATATCTGGAACATCTTCTCTGGCATTGATACCATCAGCCAGCTAACGAGTGTCTTCCTGAACATCTTCGGGCAAATCCCTTTATCTCCCTCTGGCAATTCTGCGGCAACTGCTGCCCTGCATAATGTCCCAAGCATCGCCTGCCTGCTTGGTATAGTCATGTTATCCTTCAACATCTTGAAGAAGTGATCAACTGCTTCGCACCCGTTGACAGTCAATGTTATCTGGCGAATCTTATACACTGTCTTCTTCTTCCTGATTGCCTCTGTAGGGAGATTGATGCAACGCCTTCTCCCATCATACCAGTCTTGGTGCGTCGAGAACTTTACAAATTCTGGCATCCTCATCCCCGTATGTAAGAGAACATCGCAGATGCAATTGTATTCAGGAGACAACTTACCCTTGAGTTTTTCATACTCTCTTGGTGTGAGTACCCTGGTATCCTGCTTTACAATTGCACGAATCTCATATTCTTTTTCCATAATTCATAATCGTATGTTTGACAATATAAATTTATCGGACTGGCAACTTAACTTTTCATAAATCGAGAATGACAACATTTTTTGCAAAATTCACCTCTGATATTGTCAACATACGCAATCTTGGCAATGTTTTAATTATATAACTAACTATTTAGTTATATAAGTTATACCATCGAAATTTTGAGCCATATAGATTCGTTCTGTTGCCACTTCCGGATCGATCCTGCACAACAACCCAACAAAACCTGAAAAATCAAAAAGAGAAAAGCCTACCTGCTCTTGTGCTTGGCTCTGGTCCTGGGATCCTTTCCTGGATAATCTGCAGGTACAAACCTTTCGCTTGCAGCCACATGCACAATATGCCCTGGCTTTCCATCCTTGGTTGTAGCTCGTCCGAGTGTCATAGCAGATAATCTCGCCATAACATAATAAAGGTTTGTGCAAAAATTATGCAAAAATGAGATTACAGCGGACCGTCATCGCTGTATGCCGCATCAAGGATCTCTGGTTGCTGCTCCTCTGGTGTTTCCTGGACTGGTACGAATCCCTGCTCCTTTGCTGCGAGCATATCAGCGAAGGCCGCGGAATGGGCTTCCGCTTTTGGCAGTCCCATTTGATCGTGATAGTAATGATACTGGTCCGTTAGGTATCTCGCAAGATTTGGATCCCCGGTGAATGCTGGAGTTGCCATGTGTGATAATGGGAACGTCCTGGAATAAATTGTTTTGTGGTTTTTGCAAAATCAAAAATTGGCTGCAGGGGATTTTGCAGAATCGGTTTTGAGAATAGGAGACCTGGAAATAGCGGGACGTTACCGGAGCTTGGTTGTTGGGGGATCTCTGTTTTCAGGTGGCAAATATTCTGGGGATTGAATAACCGAAAAAACCGATCAAAAATACGGCCATATTTGGATCAAAAATTTTTCCCGGAATAGCTGGGACGTCTACGGGGGTACGGGGGTCCATAACCGTCAGTGTAATGAGCGCGCGCCCGGGCGCATTTCGCGCGGGTGTCTGGATTAATTCATGCCATACTGTTAGGACGTTCCCGCCATCACAGGCGACAATGTACATAAACGTACATTAATATACATCATCCATACAGCATAGCATCTCAGACTATGTATCATCATGAATGAACACAAACATACATAGTTGTTAAAAAAGGTTCATTGTTTTTTTTACTTTCCTTTCCGTGCCCTCCTCCACCGGGCACTATTACAGCGCGGGCACGTGACCAAAAGTCAATGAAACAAATGCGATCATAATCGCAACAAAAGAACATTCAAATTGTAACATCCAAAACAAAACAACGCTTACCAGGGATGCGATACGCTTATATATAACCTTTTTACGAATATCTTCAGATTGGGCTCTGATTGGATATTATCAGAGGTAAAAATCATTCAAAAAAGATAACAAAAAACTATGATGTTTTGACCGTGTGTTTTAGTGGTTTGCGCTCGGTCATCCAGTACGGACTATTACAATGTCTACAGGTTCGCGGTAGCTCTCCCAATGTCTTAGGTGTCCAGTCCCGACCACATCTTAAACAGTGTAAATGATAGGTCGGGATCATGCGTTCATATGGCTTTAACTCTATATTGTCCATGAATACCTATTGGCTTAAAACCTCATAATAGTTCTTTATGTAGAATTGAAACGATAGGTATATTAACAAGTCCGTGCTATCTGCTATACATCACAAAAGCATGGAGTGAAAAGACAATGAAAACAAAAGTAAAAGCAATCGAAAAGGTACAGGAAACAACTATCAACGGCATTACTGTAATCGTTAACAAGTTTAACGGGCTCTCTGTTCCTTACTACGGTGTTAACGTGCTTGATGTTGAATCCCACGGGTCACGCACCTTAAAAACATTCACCTATAAAAACGAAGAGAATGTAAAGAAAACTGTGCACTCCCTGGTAGCACAACTTTCAAACAATGTTGGATTCTGGCAGCTCAAATTTTCACCAATCTAATCCCCCCCTTTCATCCTAGTATCCGGCTCAGGACCGGCGCGGGGAATGCCCCCTCATGGGCGCAATGGAGATGTATTGACAATGGACGAAATGAAAAACTATGAGTTCTTAACCGGCGATGTGAACCCCCGTAAATATGGGGGTATCTGGTATAAGCGCTTGAACAACTCCCAGCGGGATATCGATATCACAATGGGCGGGAAACGGTTTGTTGTGCCGGTATCCGATTACAAACTGATTGAAACAATCAATTTCCCTGAAGCAACCGGTGAAAAAATCAACGGTAAGGAATACTATGGACAGGTTGTTTATATCGACCTCACCGCTGAAGCATGGAGTAAAAACATTGTTTCCGCGCTTGATTGTATCGGGTGGAATGACGCAAACGAACCATTAACAGAAACTATGATCCTTGACGCTATCATGTGTTACATGGGCGGGGATCGTGAAATGGAAAGGACGAGCAACAACTATAACGAAATGCTCAAGGAACTGAAGGGGTACTAATGCAGCGCACCCCTCTCAAAATCCGCTACATCAACCCCCAAGCGCGCCTTGTGCCCGCTCGCGTGATTAGCGCGGAATGCTCGAAGTCGACTATTAGAATACAGCTTAAGAAGGTGTGAAAAATGGTAAAAGACATTGAGACACGACCAGCACTTAACCGCGCTGGTGCCTATGTAATCATCGATGAACAAACCGGAAAATACGCCGGTAAGATTCTGTTTGCATGGCCAACATCAGCCGGTGACGGAATACTTTATGCGGCGATGTGGGATTTCACTCCGGAAAAATCCAGGGATGTACAGAACGGACGTGCCACCGGTGGCGGGTACAATAAGGAAAGTGCCGCACTTGATGGCATGATGTTTGGCACCGGAGCGCGGGAATTTAAATTGGATTGTGATGGCACCGGCATGAGCGCGGTTACAAGTCAGTTTAAAGAACATGGGTATATCCTTCAGTGGGTGGTGTGATCGATGCTCTATAAAGTCGTCAAATACTATCAAGACCCGAAGAAGAAAGCCCGCGCTGTACGCACCGGGTTATACCTAGAAGAAGCTAAAGAATATTGTTCCCGTCCTACTTCTCATGGCGTTGGCTGGTTCTATGGGTTTACTCAGGATGCATGATCACCATGTCAAAACAAACGGCTGAAGTAAAACGGCAGGTAAAAAACGCTATCATACGCGGTGATACCCTGCCGTATTCCCTCCGCACACTCATAGAAGCCGGTATCAGTATTGACAGGATACGCATGGTTTACCGTGCCCCGGTGGTGCCATGATGCCCTGCGCTATTGTTGGATATCCCCCAACCGGGGGAAATGTTACCATAATTGAAATATTCCCAACATGGGAAAAAGCGCGGGATACTCTATACAGCATAAGCGATTTACCACACCCGGATATCTCATATGAATTATCAAAAGTGTCGACATCCTCTAAAATCGGGGATGTACTGAGAATAACGCCGGGGTGGAAATAATGCCCGCGCTAGCTGATATCCGCGAATGGGTATTCCTTATGCGCTGCCGGTACTGGATGCACAAAACCGGCGTGGTGCCGTGTGTGGTGAGGTTGGCATGAGCACTACCGGACACTACACCCGGTACATCAACCAATACCCGGGATGGAGCGATAACTGTGATACGATGTATCACGGTATATTTCCCACCATTATGCAATGGGGGGATTATGCAAAATACAAAGGAAATAAACTCGGACATTTAACCGTGGAGCATACAGCCGGGAATAAATACGCGTTCTGTGATTATGATATCCGATATGACCAGTATAATTATTGGCAATGGATCCAGGAACAAACAGAATATATAGGACCACTAAAGGCGGGAGTGGGAAAAGTATTGATTGAATACACCGGAGAAAAGGCTATACAGCATGGGTTAGAAATGGCGAAAAACATAACTGACGAACAGATAATCGATCTGGTCTTTTCAGGGATGTTTTATAACCGGTCGTACGCCGACTATTTCCGTTACTATCTCCATGAGGTTGATATCAATGTATGAGATGTTACCAAAACAAACAGGATTCAACGGAGTCGAATTCTGGTTTATCGGGGATACATCGTCCTATGGTGGACCGTACCCGGTTGAGTGCTACACCTCAGAAGAAAAAGCCATTGCTGCAATAAAAAAGCATAATGGGGTGATCTAATGTCGTTTAAACCATCTCCTCCAGGGGATACGATTAAGGATATTATGGAAGAGCGCGGGATAAGCAATATCGGGTTACAAACACTCCTGAACTTGTCTGAGGGCACTATAAACGATCTGCTATCCGGAGAGTATAACATTGATCGAAATATGGCGATCAAACTTTCCAACACTCTTGGTTCGACCCCAGAGTTCTGGGAGAATAGAGAGCGCCTGTATAAAGAGGCGCAAGCATTAACGGAGGGGAAATGATTCTGCAAAAACCCCAGGACCGAAGCGAAGCCGACCAGCGCGAGCTAGCACGCCTTAAGCGCTATAGGGATGGCCGGACGGACGCGGTGCCGGTTGTTCAGTATGAAAGGAGTGGTTAAGATGTTGACACTTACAGACAAAGAAACAAAAAAGCAAATTTCGGTATATCCATCAAAGGATTACAAGTACGGATCGAAAAATCAAAAGAGGCGTGCTGAATCAATTTCTGCACAATACATCCTAGTAACCGGAGATAATAGAGGACGACTCCCAGACTGGGTTAAACGAATACTCAAAACAGAACAAATGTGGTTTAAAAAAATCGGAGGCACAACGTTTGTATCAAACGTGTTCGCTCTGTATTATTCGAGTGTGACACCATGAAAACCCACACCCAATTAAGCCACCTCATCCGCGTCAACCTCAAAAGCCCCGTGCGCCCCCTCCCACCCATGCCCAATCTGCAAAAACAGTGCGCGGGGTTCAGGGAACGAAAAGTGGGGTGGATTCAATGAAACTCTATGAACACGCGGAAGCATGGCAGCGCGAGCGCGGTAAACCGGTGCCGGAAAGGTACTCGAAAGAATGGCGCAAGATGTACGAAGAATGGGCTGTATGGTCATTCAGAGATTTACCAGTAATTGAACTGTGAGGGATGCCATGACAACCTACATCTGCAAAACCTGCGGGAAGCCGTATTGTAAATTTGAAGTGCCGGACCGTGTTTGTGATAGACTTGATAATCCGTCTATCTGCCCGTGGATGAGTAGCCCG
>Ga0172381_10002779_pt1 | contig 18947 bp, 25 predicted proteins | sample Leawel6488metaG_FD_119754 | JGI IMG/M metagenome (GOLD analysis project Ga0172381, IMG submission 119754) | Leachate microbial communities from a municipal landfill in Southern Ontario, Canada - Leachate well 64-88 metaG | ecosystem: Engineered > Solid waste > Landfill > Unclassified | place...
AAAAAGATGTACAGGAATACATCACAGTACAAGAGGCAGCAGGAATTGCTGCTGTCTCTGTGGTGACTATAAGAAATTGGTGTCTTGACTTTTGCATCGGTAAAAAGATTGGTGGTCAGTGGAAAGTTAAGACTTCAGAGCTGGATAAAGTTTTAAGTGGAGAATTGCACTATGGCAGGTAAAAAGATTATAAAGAAAAGAGGCCCAAAGCCAAAAGAAGTAGAAGTGCAAAATGTAGTTGATGCTATGGAAAATAGAGCAGAAGAAATTCAAGAAGGTTCTACAGAAATTTCTACCAATGATTCTGTAGACTTTGTTTCAACAGGAATTACACTTTACGATCTTGTGCTTGGTGGTGGATATGCACAAGGCAAGATCGTAAATGTTGTTGGTGATAATTCTACAGGCAAAACATTATTAACACTTGAGTTCATTGCATCTGCAAGAAAGACACTAAAGAATAAATTGTCTGTATTCTATGACGATGCAGAAAGTGGTTTTTCTTTTGATTGCAAAAAGATGTATGGTTTTGATCCTTTTAGAGAAGATCAAGAAAATTCCACAACAATGGAAAAATGGCTTGAGCAAATGGATCGTGAATTGCTGAATACTACAAACAAACAGATTCCCATTTATGTTCTTGATTGTTTGGATGCTCTTTCAGATTCAGAAGAGATTGAACGTAATGAAGAGCAAATCGAAACAATCCGAAAAGGAAAAGAATACACAAAAGGATCTTTTGGCGGATCAAAACCTAAAAAATTAGGTTCTAATCTTAGGATTATGAATAATCCAATTAAAGAAAAGAATATGTTCCTGATTATTATTAGTCAAGTACGAGAAAACATCGGTGTGATGTATGGACCAAAGTTTAGAAGGGCTGGCGGTAAAGCCCTGGATTTTTATGCTTCACAGATTGTTTGGCTTGCTGTTGCTGAAAAGATGGAAAAATTTGATAGAGCTTATGGTGTACGTCTTAAAGTAAAGAACACGAAAAATAAGGTAGGAAAACCATTTAGGACTTGCTTCATTGATGTTCTGTTTGATTATGGCGTAGATAATGTCACAAGCAACATTAATTTCCTTTATGATCTTTTAACAGACTTAGGAAAGTCTAAAGATAAAAAAACCAATGTCAAGTGGGATGATAAAGAGTATTCTGTAAAAGAATTAATTTCACATATTGAAAAAGAAAATCTAGAAGATGAATTGGCGAAACGAGTAATCAAGAAATGGAATGAAATTGAAGATAAAATTTCATCCAAGAGAAAATCAAAGTGGTAAGGAGAAATGTATGAAAATTTCTTTAGGTATGACAGTAAAAGATAGCATCACAGGTCTTGTTGGTGTAGTTATGGGAAGGACTACATACCTTACAGGATGTGCCCATGTTGGAATTTGTCCAAATAAATTAAAGACAGATGGTTCTTTGATGGATTGGCAATGGATTGACGAACGAAGATGTATTGTAATTAAGAAAAAAATAATTACATATGAAGAAGTAACAGAGAAAATTGAAAAAGGTGGGCCAGAGCAGGACGCCCCAATGATGTAATGGTGATTTCCGTCTTTTTCGGGGGTCGTTGGAGACGGTTTTATATCTTGTAGCTAGCCTACCATATGGTGTAGATATCTGTATGATAGGCAACTTGTGGAAGGACAACCACTTCCACAAGGTTTTCTTTTTAAGGAGTTTACTGTGATACAATTTATTATTGGAATTGATCCTGGGAAAGATGGGGGTATTGCAGTATTAAAAAGAACCGGTGAAATTGTTGCAATAGTCAAAATGCCTCTAGATAGTGCTTCGCAAGTTGAAACTTCCAAAATTAATTTATACAGCGAAACTAATGAGTCTTTCTGCTTTCTTGAAAAAGCATTTTGTATGCCCAAACAAGGAGCAACATCAACTTTTACCTGTGGATTGAACTATGGGAAACTGCTTGCAACAATCGAGTTCTATAAAGTTCCTTATGAAGTAATAAGTGCACAAAAATGGAAAAAGTATTTTGGACTTTTAAAAAAAGACAAGAAAGCAAGTGTGGCAATAGCATGTAAATTGTTCCCCAAAGAAAAAGAGTTATTTTATACACCAAGAGGTAGAATGCTTGATGGTCTTGCGGAAGCTGTTTTGATTGCAGAATACGGCAGAAGAGTTTTAGTAGGGGCAATTAAATGATTAAAGAAATAAATATTAAAAATTTTCAGAGCCATAAAGACACTAAAATTTCTTTACATTCTGGCTTAAATGTGTTTGTCGGATCTTCATATGGTGGTAAAAGTGCAATTCTCAGAGCATTAAGATGGTTGGTAGAAAATAAAGCCCCAAAAGGAACATATCGATCTTTCTGGGGTGGTGATACTTCCGTAGAATTAGTCCTTGATAATCATTCAGCAACCAGAGGCAGAACAGATAAAGAGAATACATATGCTTTAGATGGTGAAATATTAAAAGCATTTAAAACAGATGTTCCTGACCCTGTAAGAAATCTATTAAACTTCAATGAAATTAATTTACAAAAGCAACATGATATGCCTTTTCTTGTAAGCAAATCAGGGCCAGAAATTCAGCGGACATTAAATGAAATTGCTAATCTTGATTTAATAGATACTACTATGGCAAATTTGAATGGTAGTAAATTAAAAACTTCAGCAGAGATAAATGATATAAATGAGAAATTAAAGGCATATGAAATTAAAATAATTGCACTTGAAACTGTAGAACTTATTAAAGAAAAAAGTATTAAGCTGAAAGAATTAAGTACTTCTACACAAACTGAGAAGAAAAGATATGAATCCTTGTTGGATGTAATATCATCAACCAAGAATTATAAAGACCAAATTGAATATAAATTAAAACAGGCTGAATGTTATAAGAACCTTCAGACAATAGTAGACCGTATAAATACCCAAAAAGGCAGAGAAAACACGCTAGGGGCCATCCTAGGCACCATAGAAAGTATAAATTCAGTGAATTTGAGACTGGCAGAAGCAGTTAAAAGTCAGGAAAAGTATAAAAATCTGGATTCTCTAAAAGAGAGAGCATCTAATACTCATATTAAAGAGACAACTCTTTTTTCGCAGAAATCACACTTTGTGAGTATAAAATATATAGCAGAGCAGATTAAAGAGTTAAAAGAGGATATTCCTAATCTTGAAAGAGTCTTATTTGATTATCAGATTTCTATAAAAGAATTGATTGGCGATGAGTGTCCTGTTTGTGGAACTAGAAAAGGAGAAGTGAGAGAGTGAAAAAACCTTTATTTATTACTACAGCAGACATGCATTTAAGGGTAACTAATCCTGCTGAAAGAATCGATAACTATCAAGACTCAATGGCTAGTAAATTATTACAGATCGGGAATATACAAAGTAGATATAATGTGCCTGTACTAGATTCTGGTGATGTATTTAATGGTTGGAAGTCTACACCTGCTACAGAATGTATGGCGTTTGATTATTTGCCGTCCCCATTTATTACGATTCCAGGCAATCATGAAATACCTTTTCATAATATGAATTATCTGGATGAATCTTCTTTGATGGTATTATCTAAAGCAAAAAGAATTAGGCTATTAGGCGATATTAATCCTACTATTATTAATAAATATAATATCTTTGCTGTTCCTTATGGTGCAGAGATGGGGGAAATTTCAGATGATTACATCAATGAAGGATTGAATGTTCTTCTTACACATCAGATGGTTACAAAAGAGAAAGATACAAGGTTTGACCATATCATCGCAAAAGATATGCTTGAAAAACATCAGTGGATCGATGTAATTCTTACAGGCCATAATCATCAGACTTTTGTAGAAGAATATGATGGTAGGTTACTGATTAATAATGGATCATTAATGCGATCATCTATAGACCAATTAGATCATAAACCTTGTGTGCATATTGTATATGACGATCTATCATGGGAAAGAATATATTTAGATGTAGCACCTGTGGATAAAGTATTTAATCTTGCACATGTAGAAATGAAAAAGAAATCAGAAGAGAAAATTGAAAACTTTGTATCTAAATTAAAGAATGAATATGAAGTTGGTGTGTCATTCGCTGATAATATTAAAAACTATCTTGCATCTAATAAGATTCGCGATGGTGTAAAAGAAGTAATCACAAGAGCAATAGGAGAATAAAGATGAGTGATATTTTAACAAGAATCAAAGATCTGCAAACAAAAGCAGAAAAGACAAAGACTGATATCAATAAGTATCAAGGTGCTTTAGATACGCACATGAAAACTTTGTTAGATACTTACAAGTGCAAAACATTAGAAGAAGCAGAAACATTAGCGGATTCACTTCAAACAGAAATTGAAGTTGCAGGAAAAGAAATTGAAGAGTCTGTAAAAGCTATTGAAAAAGAATTAGAAAAGATTGAGGAATAAAATATGTTAACTATCGAACAAGTAGTTTCTAAAGTAGATAGACTTATAGCAAAAAAAGAAATGCTTGTAACTGAAAAAGACATAGCAAAGAAAAGTCTTAATTCTTTAAATAGATTGGCATTAAATATTGAAGATGCACAAGCAATTGTTAGACTTGTTGCCTCAGATACACAGAACCAATTGGCTGAAAAGATATCTGGTATTGTTACCATGGCTTTGAATGCTGTATTTGAAGAGGATGTATTTGAGTTTAAACTTGAATATGAAGAAAAACGTGGCAAGACAGAAGCTAATATGTTTTTATTGGTGAATGGTAACGAAACAGATATCATGGAAGGTGGTGGTGGCGGTGCTGCGGATGTGGTTGCTTTAGCTTTACGTGTAGCATTGTGGAATATCTGTGTTCCAAAACCTGCACCAATACTTATTTTTGATGAGCCGTGTAAGTTTATTTCTAGGGATTTGCAATATAAAGCTGGGAAGATTATGAAATTATTACATGAAAAATTAGGTATGCAGATTATTGTAGTAAGTCATGATGATCCAATAACTGAAAATGCAGACAGAGTGTTTATGGTAAATAGGGTGGAAGATAAAGATGGAAACAAAGTTTCTGTAGTAAAGGAGAAATGAGATGGATATATTTATTTCAGTAATACTATTTATTTGGATGACTATAAATATAGTGATACTGTCTATCATTCTATATAAGATGGTAAAAATAGGAAAAGAAGATGTCAATAACAAATAATGGTGGAATATATGATTTAGATTGCGATGTATGTGGAAAGAATTGTGGTGTTGATTTTGATTCTTTTACAGAAGCAGTTGAATGGAAGAAAAAGAATAAAGCAAAATGGCATTCTTCTAAAGACGGAAGTTGCTGGTTGGATGTTTGTCATATCTGCTGGCCAGGTGTCCAAGAAAAACAATATAAAGGAGAAATAAGATGAAGAAATCAAGTGGGTATCCCTTTCATAAAGATCCAAGATTTGATAAGGACAGACGAAGACAAAAACAATTTCATACATTAAAGGTTATTTTGATGTATGTATTCTGTCTTATTATTGGTGCAGGATTTACCAATATGGCAATTCTGTTTCAAATTACATTAACAGAATCACAGATATGGTTGTTTATGTCTGTGTGGTTTATGCTTTGTACTGTAGTTTATTTCTCTGCCATTTGGGTGCAAAGCTTATTTTCTACAGAAAGCATGGATGAGCTATTGAAGCGTTGGGCGATGCCGACAAAGAAAACTTTATTGAATATCCTTCTGGAAGAATTTAAAGATGATTCTGATATCGTAGAAAAGGTATGTAGTTGTAAAGGAAAGGAGTAGAATATGATATTTTTAATTTATGACGATCAAGTAGAAGAATTCAATCTTGCAGCAGATGTAAAAAAGAGAGTGGCAGCTATTATAAACGATGAGGGGGATGATGTTATTGATGCCATCACAATTATTGATGGCATTGAACAGACTCTGGAGATTAGTCGTACTATTATAATCAAGCCGCCTGTCAAAGTAACTAAAACAAGAGCAAAAACAGATGCAAAAAAGAAATAAGTATGTAGCAGTTATTCAGGCGCGTGTAGGTAGTTCACGATTACCAGAGAAGTGTTTGCTTCCTCTTGGTGATTGTGATTCAGTTATTGAATACATTGTTAAAAATATTTCATTATCTGAATATATAGATGAAATATGTATTGCATTTCCTAATACTTTTGAAAATGAAAAGATAAAAGAAGTTTGTAATACAATAAAAGGTAAATACAATAAACCTATTTATTGGTATGCAGGAAGTGAAAATAATGTATTAGATAGAATTACACAAGCTGCCAATTACTTTAAAGCAGCAAATGAAAATAAAGTATCAGAAAATGGTGAATTATTCGCTATAGAAATTACTGCTGACTGTCCGTTTGTTTCTGCATTCACCATAGACACTATCTGTAAATGCATAGAAGCATGCCCAGAAATAGACTATATGAGTAATACAGTAACAAGATGTTGGCCTGATGGTTTTGATGTACAAATATATGGTATTCATTTATTAAATGCAGCAAATAAATTATTACTAGAAGACAATAAACATCGTGAACACGGGGGATGGAATGTAGTAAACTATTCTTTGGAATTAATCACTTGCACAGAATTACGTTATTGTCCTACTATCATTAATTATGCACCAATGCGTGACATATATTTTCATCCTGAATGGTCTGTGACTTTAGATACAAAAGAAGATTATGAAGTTATTTGTGACATTGTTGCACTTCTTGGCGATGACTACGATAGAAATGCTATTGATGTAGAAGTTTTGATGTTACTAATGAAAGATCCATCTGTATTGGATAAGAATAAGAATATACAGCGCAATATTCCAGGAGTATAAATGAAGAAATTCAATGTAGTTATAATTGGTGCAGGTTCAATAGGTGCTATGAAGCCGAATGAATTAGATGCTCCAAATATGGAATATCCACTAACTCATGCAGCGGCAGTTGTAAAGTCGTATGATTGTTTCAAACTCTACACAATTATCGATACAAACTTTGAATTGGCAATTATAGCAAGCCACAAATGGGGATGTGGATGTGCAAAAACAATATCACATTTAACTATGGATTTAAGAAGTTCTATTGATGTTGCTGTGATAGCAGTAAACACAGAGAATCATTTACAGACAGTTATTAATGTTATTAATGGTTTTCCTAAGCTTAAAGTGATTGTATTGGAAAAACCTTGTGGAGAAAATTCTCATGAATGCAATGAAATTAGAAGTTTAGGAATAGCACACAATGTTAAGATTATCGTAAATTACACAAGAAGATTTGAACCTTGCCATAAAACTCTTGCTGATAATATTGTTTCTGGAAAATATGGAAAGATATATTCAGCAAGATTTCATTATACACGAGGATTAAAAAGGGATGGTTGCCATGCTATTGATTTAGCGAATTGGTTTTTTGGCGATTGTGTTAGTATTGAAAGACATTCAAGATTTGAAATTGACGACTATAGTAAAAATGATCTTACTATTCCTTTAATTGCAGAATACGAAAGATGTTCACTTGTTACTTTCAATCCTTGTGATGGTAGAAAGTATTCTATTTTTGAATTGGAATTACTTACAGAAAAAGGAAAAATTTCTATTTATGAAAGTGGCCAAAAGATCATGCTGGTAAAACCCTCTGCTGATAATGTATATGGGAAATATAACAGCATGAAGTATGATTTGAATGTAAAAGTAATTGATACAAATCTTAAATCTTGTTTAATGAATCTATATAAAGAAGTTTATGATTGCTTAACTGTCGATGATGGAATTTCTTGTACTATTATAAATGCTTTAAGAGTTCATAAAGTAATTGAGAGTATAAAAGACAGAAGAGGATTACGTGGAACATTAATCATAAAAGGAGTTGATAATAATGAGCAAACTAGCAATTAATGGTGGAAAACCAATCAGAGAAGAATTCTTTCCTTCTCAATTTGATTTTAGAGATAACAAAGAAGATTACATAAAACCAATTACAGAGATATTGGATTCTAATATTTTATCTGCATACAGAGGCAATCATACACCTAATTTTTGGGGTGGTAAATATGTTAAAAAATTAGAAAAAGAATTTGAAAAATATATTGGTAGTGGTGTACAGGCCCTTGCAGTAAACTCCTGCACTTCTGGATTATATATTGCTTGTGGTGCTATCGGATTAAGACCTGGTGATGAAGTAATTGTAACACCATGGAGTATGACATGTTCTGCTACAGTTCCTTTGGCTTATGGTGCAGTACCAGTATTTTGTGATATTGAACCAGAAACATATTGTATTGATCCAAATAAAATAGTAAAACTAATTACACCAAGAACAAAAGCAATTATTGTTGTAGATTTATTTGGCTTTGTTCCTAATTATGATTTGATTAGAGAGATTGCGGACATTCATGACCTTTATATTATTGAAGATGCTGCACAAGCATTAGGAGCAAGTAGGAATACTATTAATGCAGGAACTTTTGGTGATATTGCTTGTTTCTCTTTTACTCAAGGAAAACATATTACTTGTGGTGAAGGTGGAATGATTGTTGCAAGGAATGAAAAATTATTTGAAAGATGTGCAATGATTAGAAACCATGCAGAATCAGTATGTAATGATATGCCAAGAGATACGCAGTATAATTTCAATGGCTGCTTAGGATTAAACTTCAGAATGACAGAAATTCAAGCCGCAATTGCTTCTGTGCAACTTGAAAACTTTCCAAAGTCGTTAGAAAGAAGGAAAAGAATAACTTATGAACTGACTAAAAAACTATCTACAATCCACTGTTTAAAATTCAACACTCCTGAAATAGGGATAGGATCTTATTATGTTCTACCATTTATTTATAATGATCCTACTGGAATAATAAAAAGAGACACATTTCTTGCTGCTGTAAGAGCAGAACTAAAAGAAGAGGCAGATAGACTAGATAGAGGTGTACCAATTGGTGGTGGATATATCAAACCACTTTATTTGTTCCCTATTTTTCAAGATAAAACCCATTGGGCGTTTAAAAGCTATATAAACAATTCAAATATAGATGTACAAAAATGGCCACAAGCATATGAAGAAGGACTTTGTCCTGTATGTGAAAAACTATGGAAAGAAGATTTTTGTCTAGCGCTCTATAATGGATTAAGTCTTTTAGATAAAGATATAGAAGACATTTATCAGGCTTTCAAAAAGGTATGGGAGAACATAGGAGAATTAGAATAATGGAAGGAATAGGCGAAAGAGAAATACTAATCACTGGTGGCACCGGCACATTAGGAAAAGCATTAACCAGAGAATTGATTAAAGACAATTCTTATAAAGGAATAAGAATCTTCTCGCGTGATGAAGAAAAGCATAGAGTTATGCGAGAAGAGTTTGGAAACAACAAAAGAATCTCCTATCTGGTCGGTGATGTAGCAGATAAAGATCGTCTTTTCAGAGCGATGAATGGTGTAGATATTGTTATCCATACAGCAGCAATGAAACAAGTTCCTGCCTGTGAAGAGAATCCTATTGAAGCAGTAAAAACAAATATTAATGGAACAGTGAATGTCATTGATTGTGCCATTAATAATGAAGTAGAAAAAGTATTTTTTATAAGTACAGACAAAGCAGTTAAGCCGTTGAATCTTTATGGTGCAACAAAATGTGTAGCAGAAAAACTTATTATTGATGCTAATTTATACAGTCCACACAAGACTAAATTTTCTTGTTGTAGATATGGAAACATCTTAGGTAGTCGTGGATCTGTGCTTAAAATATGGGAAGATCAGATAGACAATGGTTTAGATATAACAGTTACTTCCTTGCCTATGACAAGATTTTGGTTAAAAAAAGAAGTTGCTGTTAAATTTATACTTACATGCATTAGTAATATGCATGGTGGAGAAATATTCATACCAAAAATGAAAGCATGTAATATGGAAACATTCGCAGAAGCTTTTCTAGAAACTATTGGTGAGAATAATTCCAATATCATAGAAACCTATATTAGGCCAGGAGAAAAAATACATGAAGAAATTGCTGTTGTTGGCGAAACAGTTAATATTGTAGAAAATAAAGAAATTAAAAAGTATAAATGCTCAGATAATATTAATTCTTTATTATCTGTACAATACACTTTAGAAGAAATGTCAGAGCTAATAAGAGAGGTGATGAACAATGGCTGAAATTATACTCGATGTTGCGCCCAATACTTTTAAAAATGATTTATATTATTTTGATAAAATGGTAAAATTTATAAATAAAATAGATACAAATAAATATGATATTATCTTTAAGACGCAGATGTTTGGTGGTCTTTCAGAAGCGGCTAAAGTAAATATTCGACTAGACAATTCTTTACTAAAAGAAATGAATATTATCTGTGAAGGATATGGATATAAATTTACAAGTAGTGTATTTGATTATTACTCCCTAGTGTGTTTGCTAGGGGCAGGTTTCCCAGTTCCTTTTGTTAAACTTGCTTGTAGACCAGAATTATATTATCTATCCGCACATATTCCACGTGGCATTCCTATTTACATGTCTGTAGATACCAGAAAATTCTCTAGTGTAAATGCTTTAAATCAAGAGATTGAAATTTTAGCTAAAAGAAGAAAGATGATTCTACGAGATCAAGGAATAGAAGGTGCTAAATTTCTTTTGTGTGTGCCAGAATATCCGTGTAAAGAATCTGATTATCAGTTTAACCTTTTTAACAGAAGCATTTCTGACCATACAGAAGGATTAAAACTTTTTGATAGGTGGGAAAATGATAATGCTTTTGTAGATGAGTTAACAAGAAATCAATCTAATTGCTGCTTTGAGATGCACTATGTACTTGATAGGGATCAATCTAATCCTGATGCAGGGTCATTCGCAAAGACAATTTCAGAATTATCTTTAATTCTTTGAAATTAGTTTTTGTGGGTATATAATATATAGGAGGATTTATGGCAACAGCTAAAGAGAAAGGTGTCACTAAGAATAGCAGAGGGACTTATGAAGTGCGTTTAAAGGGCGTGTATTGTGGATCTAGAAAGACCTTGAAGGAAGCAAATGATTTGTCTATTACTTATCAAGGAGCTTCTTCTGCAAAAGTTATCGCAGTAGTTAAGAGGCCAGCAAAGAAACAATCAATGGTTACTGGCAGAAAGAATAAAACGATTTCTGTAAAGGTAAAATCTGTAAAGGTTCCTGGATACCATTATGATGAACCAATACCTATTCCTGTAAAATCTACAGAAGTGGTCAAGCGTCTTGAAGAAGCACCAAAGAAAAAATCTTTTTGGCAGTTTCTAAAAGACATGTTCAAGTAAAGGAGTTTTAAAATTGGATACTTTTCATTACCAATACAAGCATAAGAATGTTTATTTAGTTCCTTATGATTTCTCTCCATCTCCACCACATTGGTATTTTGATCCTGAAGTCACAAAGTTTAACAGTTGGGGGACATTTACTCTTTCACCCGAAACTGAAACACAAGCTTTAAAAGAAGCAATCTCAGGTCGTAAAATGATAATGTGGAAAATCTACTACAGAGAGGATAAAGATATTTTCACTTGGATTGGTAATGTTAGTATTCAATCGCTAGATTGGGTGAATAGTAGTGCTGAATTTGCGATACTGATAGGAGAGAAAGACTATTGGGGAAAAGGTGTGGCAAGTTCAGCACTCTTTTTATGTATGGAACATGTGTTTAGCAAATTAGGTTTGCATAGGTTTTGGTCAGGTACTTCTGAATTTAACAAAGGGATGCAGAAAGTATTTTCTAAATTTCAGTGGAGTAAAGAAGGAATATTCAGACAGGCTAAAAGGATCTATGGCTTCTATACTGATATTTATGAATATGCATTTATGAAAAATGAATACGAAATGTTTATGGGTAGTAGCCTATACAGTACTATGATTGGAGAATAATATGAAATATGATCTACCACACATAACAGAAACTCATGGAAATGCAATATATGAAATTGAACATATCAGAACTAGGAATAATTCTTTATGGATGGAACTTTTAAAGATAGCTTTGGAATACGCACCTGTAAAAACAAAAGAAGTTCTAAAACAGATAAATGAAAATGATACAGCAGTTAGTAAACTATTAAAGGGGCTGATTGATGATTGATAATAGAGACGGTGTAGAAGTACTCGTAGATAATATTTGTAAAACAGCATGCTACGAAAAGAATATTCTTGCTCTTAAAGATATGAATCCTGAATATACAGAAACGCTGTTGAATGAGGGTGTAAAAGTAAATCCAAAAGTATCCTGGACAGAAGATAAAAAACTTATCTATAAAGCCAAAGGTCAAAGCCTTCTTGTTCATACAGATGAAGCTCACAGCGAAATAATGAATACAACATTCTTCAATACTAAAAAAGATTCTTGTACTATTCTTTTAGGTATTGGTGACGGCAGATATTACAAAGTTGTTGATGAGATGAGTGATAAGAATAATAGAGCAAAGATTCTTATCATTGAACCTTGTCTATATTTGCTTAATCACTTCTTAATGAATAATGATATATCAGAACGAATCAAGGATAAATCTGTATTGATTATTCCAGCAGATCCAGAAGCCATCAAAACAGTATTGGAGATTGTAGATATCCAGTCTGTTATTAGTTCTTGGACTATTCTTTCAGATCCATTAACTAAATTATGGCCACAAGAGTATTCTCTGTGTAGTCAAAAGATCTCAGACACCATTAATCAGATTCAGTGTAATACAGGCACTGTCATGGGTGCCGGACATGAGATGGCTAAGAATGATATCACTTCAATTCCTTTCATTGTAAGACATAGAGGTGTAAAAGAAATTGAAGGGCTATTTGAAAATAAACCTGCTGTAATTGTATCTACTGGGCCAAGTCTATCCAAGAACATTCATCTACTTATGGATAAAAAGACAAGAGAAAAGTGCATTGTGATTGCTGTTGCACAAGCTGTAAGAATACTTTTGGCATATGATATTAGGCCAGATTTTATCTGTACTGTAGACTATGGCAAAACCAATGCAGAGCACTTCAATGGAATATATGAACTGTGTGATAAAATTCCTTTGGTATGCCTAAACAAAACCTATGCAGAGATTATGAAGAAGTGGAAGGGGCCAAAATTCATCGTAGGATCAAGCTCTGGGTATGAAGGCACGATCTCTTCTTTCATTACTGATAAAGGTTCCTTAATCCAAGGAGGATCTGTTTCTCACATGGCTTTTGGATTAGCATACCATCTTAAATGCGATCCAATTGTTCTGATTGGGCAGGATCTTGGATATGAGAGCGATCTTAGTCACAATCCTAATGCTGATGCTTCTGGTAAAATCTTCCATACTAATACAGGAGAACTTGCTTGGCAAATTGATTCTCCTGACTCACATCTTAAAAACGAGACGCCATATGGTATGGGTGGTGCTTTATTGGCTGATGGTTATTATGGAAAGCCAATAGTCACGAATGCGGGATTGCTTTCATTCATCACTTCTTTTGAATCTCTTGGCAAGATGTGTGCAGATAAAACTTTAATAAATGCTACAGAAGGTGGCGTGAATATTAAAGGATTTAAAAGAGAAACACTACAGTCTGTAATCAATAAACACTTTAAAAAGAAAGTAGATATCAATACACTCACACCTTATTTAAGTCTTGCAGATAACTGGGAGGAAGACTTAGAAAAGGCAATCACAGTAATTAAAGAGGAGATTTCTGAATATAAAGAACTGATTAAGTTATGCAAAGAAGGTGTTGTGTGGGCAACTAAGATGGATCATCACTTTCATGATAAAAAGAAATTGACCAGAGATATTAAAAAGAATGAAGAAGTATCTATAAAAGCAGAGCAGATTGCACGTAAGAATCCTACAATAACATTATCTATATTTCATGCCAGCAGAAGGATCTTTGAAAGCGACATGAATGTAGAAGGTAAAAAAGAGAAATTATTTGAAGACAGAGATATGCTAAAGATTAGAATTAAAAGGAATCTGCATATCTTAAATGCTGCAAAGGATAGTGCTGAAAAACTGTTGCCCATCTATACAGAAGCTTTGGACTTGATGGAATTATTTAATGAGACGAGAGACGAATATTATTTAACTGCAGAGGATGATTTTGTTCCACTTCATTGCGATGTCCAAGACTATTTTAACAAAGGAAATTTTGCAAGACCATATTGTGATGCACAGTTAGCACTTAAACATTCTGATTCAGAGCACCCAATTATTTCTGTCACTATAGTTGTTCGTGAAGCTTTAGAGATGCGTAGCAAAGCTATAGAAGCTGCAAAAGCCATCACAGACTCAAGCATTAAAATAGAGATAGCCGAAACTTTAGAGGCTGCAAAAGAAGAAGGAAAAGCAGGAAGATATAAAGAAGCAAACAAACTACTTAGTTCTATTGAGGATAAGGTATACAAAACAGATATCTACCATGAAGAATTAAAGTGGGCTATCGGAAGTTGTTCATTCGTTATGTATGGCAAATATAATGATGAGAATAAATTATATCATGCCATAAGGTTATTCAAAGAACTTATAGAAAAGCATCCAGACAATATTCAGTACAAATTTGATTATGCCAATGTGATAATGTGCCAAGACTTTGATAAAGGTATGGAATTGCTTCTAGAAGTTGTAGAGGATAAGAGATATGACTACTTCTGGAAGAGTATTGGAGATATGTATTTTGGCAAAAATGCATATCCAGAGGCGATTTCTGCATATAGAAAGTATCAGAAATTGTATCCAAATGATACTAATATTAATAATTTAATCGGAGAAAGTGTCTTTCAAAGAGATAATGCACCAGTTTAATGATAAAAATTAGAATAAATCACCATCTTACGAGTATATAATATATAGTAGGATGGTAATTTATATGAAGAATATATTGATTTTCATATGTAGTTTAATGATTTTTGGATGTTCTGACTCGTATTTAGACAATGTCTATACAGACAGAGCTATAAATCACACTGTATATTATAATGATGAGTTCAATTCTTTACATTCAATTAATGATATATTGGTATATATGGAGTCAGAAAAATTCCAATATAAAAATGATTTCACAGATTTTTGGAAAAATCCAGAAGATACTTTTATTTCAAAAAGTGGTGACTGTGAAGACTTCTGTATTTTATTTATGGACATCTGTAAAGTTTCTTTAAATATTGAAACTACACTAATTTTAGTAAATGCCACAGAATTTTTTTCTATTTATAATAGAGGAATTGTTTCTGGCGGTAGCGTGTCCCACGCACTTGTAAATTTAAATGGACGACTATTTGATTTAAATGTAAATGCAGAAGTAGGGGAGTATTCATACTATATGGAAGCAATAGGATATGAATACTCTTTTTCTGAAATATTTAACTAAATAAATTCCAACCACCTGCGGCTGTGTCGGCAGCTGCATTAGCAGAACTTCCCCATTCTGGCGTACAACTAGTAAAACCACTCAGAATAATCGTTGCCCTATTGCCCATGAATCCATGACAATCTTTATATCCTAATCCTGCAGATGCTGTACTATTATTAGATAGACAAGCGTTCACACCATAACAGGATGTAAATCCACGGACATTTGATCTATCAGATATACAGGAAGATAGATAATAACAAGAATTAAAACCATATGCGCATGTTTTTGCAACACAAGAAGATAATCCACCTCTACTTATTGTACCAGTAAATCCAATGTAGCAACTTTCTGCAATTGAAGATGTTACATATCTACAAGATTCAAATCCGATTTCAGAAACAGAGACGGTATTATTCTTTACATAACAGTTAGTAAGATTGTCACAAAGATTAAACCCTGAACATGCTGTGCAGTAGTTTAATATTACACCACAATTAATCATGTTATTGCAATATCCAAAGGCATAATTTCCACCATTGTGTTCAATAGTCACATCTTCAATATATGAATTAATATTGAATAATGCATATATTGTGCCAGAGGGTGGGGCAGTTATTTGATTTTTTATTGTCAGTGATTTTAATATTACATTAGAAATTCCTGTAAAATTTATAAGCCATTGTCCAGGAATATACGTTGAATATCTGCTGTCAATTATTACTGTATTCCTATCTTCACCTTCTATTTGTATATTATCTGAATATACAATACTTATATTGCTGACTACATTATATGTTCCTTTTGCCAAAAATATTTTTCCGCCACCACGAGAGGCTAACTCTGATATTTGTATATTTAATTTTGTAGGAAAATCTTCATTCGTACTAATCACAACATCAGCAGTAAGTCTAGCATTCTCGTCACTATCGCTCGATGCAATAACCACACTAGCTTCTCTGGTCTTTCCCTGGTCTCTAGCAATCAGTGCAGTAGCTATCTGGTCAAATGTATCATTACCAGAATTTTTTATAGGTATGTTGTATGCTTTTAATATGTTAGCAAGTTCACCAACCAAAGCATTCATCACATCTGCTTTTAAAGTAGTAGCTGGTGGCCCATCAGTAAACCAAGAAGCACCATCGTTATCTGTAATTATATTATCACCATCTGGATAATGCATATGTTATCTCTCCTGTCTTATTTCAGTAATCATTACATTACCAATCCCATTTCTTATACCATTTGAGCCTCTTATATCTATATACTCATTAATGTTTAAAGCAACAGCCCAAGCTCCTGTAAATTGTCCACCGAAAGCTGTTTGATAATTGCCATAATATGATAGTGAACTATTTTTGTATAGTTCAATTGCACCATTAGCGGCGCCATTAAGTGCAGTTGTTTTTATATCATATAACACACTATTTTTTTTGCTTATAAAACGCCAATTTGCTCCTGTTGTTACACATGCATAATTATCTTGTCCTTTAGTATCAAAGTTAGCTGCAGTATTTATTGCAACAGATGCTGCAACATTTGTATACAATGCATATATCAATTCGGTGTTATTCTCTACTACTTTCCAGTTTGTATTTATATTATTTAATTCTAAAGCATAATTACCTGTACCATACATTCTAAAATTCAGTGCACTTATTCCATTAATATTATATGTGGTAGATGGGTCGCAATAATAACTACCATTACCATCACTACATCCTATTCTACATTTCCATCCACTAGGTTTTGCTAATGCCCCACCAGAAATATATAAATCTAAATCAAAACTAGAATATTGACTTAATATATTTTTAGTTCCTAAGTCATGGATCGTTACATAATTGTCTGTAGCTCTTGCTATTGCTGAAGTCATTGCTTTTAATAAAAGAGTATTATCAGAGAAATTTCCAGCGAATCCCTCTGACTCAATTACAGCCATCAGTTCTTCTTGTATTCCATTACACCATTGATCATTAATAGTGGTAGCAGGAGGACCATTCTTAAAAATACGTCTTCCTTGAGCATCATATCCTATATTGTCTGAAAGTATTCTATCCATTTATGATTCTCCTGCTACCTTTAAACATTACGTTCCTGCTACACTCCAATCGGGGTCGAAGAACCACTTACCAGAAGCTGTCACAGTGCTTCCATCGCTTGTACCAATTAAATATCCAAGCAGACGTGTACTGTTGGTCGTCTTGGTAATAGAAATCGATCCCGGTGCACCAGAAGCAAGCCAAATAGGTTTACCAATATATCCAGACCATGTTGCAGAGTATGCAGAGTGGTACAGTATACCTTTTCTAAGCATATCAGCATCACTCGCGCCTGAAGTGTAAGAATTAAGTGCAATCGCAAGTAATCCATTTAATGTAGATGTACTGGCATCTGCGCGCATCCATACATTGCTTGCATTTAAAAACATACAGTTCATAAAACTACAATCACTACCAACTGTTTGAGAATGTAGTATTGTACCGCGTCCAGATTTATCTGTAGAAATCTTAGAGGCTAATGGGTATGCCCAAAAGTCTTCAGGATTTACAAATTCCTCTGCCATTACAGTTACTAAAAAATCTCTAAAATCTTGTGCACTAATCTGCCCTGTAGCATTATCTGCTAACAGAGCTAAAAGTTGTGCCCTTATTCTTGGTGTATCGGCCATCTTGTTCCTCCTTAATGTGCCAAATCAAAACTATTATCAAAGGCACTACTCACTGTGCCGCCAGAGTATCTATCAAAACCTATGCTAAACTCTTTACCAAAAGAGCCTGTAAGCATTATCCCGTCATAATCATAAGCGTTAGAAAAAGCGTTTGAGAAATCCCTACTAAAATCTAATCCTACATCGCTGATTATACCATATCCATTACCGCCCCAACTATTATCGAACGACGGACTTGCATCAAAAGAGCAATCAAAAGCATTAGAAAATTGCCTACCTTTAAAATCAAATAAAGCAATAGTCTGCGCTGGCTTAACTGCGTTCAAAGTATCCATAAGTTCTTGGATATTATAATTAATTCCATATTCTACAGTCACCCATACAAGCCAGAAATGTATATTTCTTAATGGCCCAATAGGTGTATTTACTGTAGAACTTCCAACAAAGAATGGTGAAAACTCTTCTATGGTTATTGTGTAACCTAAATCAGCAGCAATATCTATAAAATATTCTTTGTGTGAATACCCATACTGGTAGAACTTTGCTACTATGCTTGCAATACGCTCTTGAGTGGTTAATCCAATATTCTTATCATACAATCCTAAATCATATTCATATTCTTCAATAAGTTCTGACACTCTAGATGGTATCGACTCATTAAATAAATCTTCTGCTCGTAAAGATACTCTGCTAAGTTCTTCTGCAAATCCTCTTAATACTTTTGCCATCCAACTATTAGAATTTCTATTCCAAAGTTTACCTTTAGGCAAGAGAGACTGTAAAAGTTTTAAATACATATCACCCGTGTATATCATGCATAATCCTCAAAAGTAATATCACCAAGAACATGGACTTCATTAACAGCAGCAGACACATCATCATATGGATATGTTATCTTAGATCGTATTTCTCCAACAGCACTAGAGATAGCTTCATACATCTGGCTTAAAGAAATTATTTCACCTGGGCCACCTCTTGTTTTAA
>Ga0172381_10002780_pt1 | contig 18938 bp, 6 predicted proteins | sample Leawel6488metaG_FD_119754 | JGI IMG/M metagenome (GOLD analysis project Ga0172381, IMG submission 119754) | Leachate microbial communities from a municipal landfill in Southern Ontario, Canada - Leachate well 64-88 metaG | ecosystem: Engineered > Solid waste > Landfill > Unclassified | place...
AGCCCACTTAGTGCCAGCTGAATTGCTTACACTAAATGTGTAATAATATCTTTTCCCGCCAATTAATCCCGTGATATTAGTTGAAACAGTGCCAGCCCCTTGATTTAACAAATCAATATGATTTTCCCATTTGCTCTCAACTTTCCCTCCGCTTACCGGCCCCCAATAAAAAGTGGCTGTTGTATTTTCTCCTCCGGTGTTAGTGATGCTTCCGTTTAAGGTAGCTGTTGCTGCGGCAACATTAGTTGAAGAAATAGCGCCAACTGTTGGAAGAGAAAATGCCGTAGTAAAGCTAAGAGAAGAAGTTGTCCAGCTTGTACCGACTGAATTTTTTGCGCTGGCTGAAAAATAATACTTTGTGTTAGGAGCCAAGCCTGTGATAGTTTTATAAAAAGCACCTACTGTTTTAGATGAGGTAAAATCATAATGGTTTTTCCAATTACCTGCCACTTTATATCCGTCGGTTGTTCCCCAATAAAAAGTTACCATGGGATTAGCTCCACCAGTTGAAACAATACTCGCGTTTAAGTTGGCTGTAGCAGAAGAAACCTTTGTTGCATCGCTAATAGCGATTACCGGCAGAACAGGCTTAGTGGTAAAGTTATAAATGGATGCAGCCCACTTAGTGCCAGCTGAATTGCTCGCGCTGATCGTAAAATAATACCTTGTGCCACCTGTTAACCCAGAAATGTTTGTTGAAAAAGCGCCTATTGTTTGATTGGATAAATCAATATGATTTGCCCAGTTTGCTGAAACTCTTGCTCCGCTTACCGGCCCCCAATAAAAAGTAAATTTTGTGTCAGACCCGCCAGTATTGGTAATTTTCCCGTTCAAGGTGGCTGTGGTAGTCGCTACATTCGTTGCGCTATTTGCGGTAAATGCTGGAAGCGTTGCTCCGTGAATTGGTTGAAGCGGTAGAAACAGAGATAAGGCGCAAAGAAATAGCAAAAAATTTAAATTTTTAATGCTTATTTGTCCCATATTTTTAATTACTTCTATTTGAAATTACTTTAAAAGTTTTTCTATTTTTGTGATAATTTCTCCAGAAGCAAATTGCGATTTAATTAAAAAGTCGGCAGCTCCTAATTTTAGTCCTTTTTCTATGTCTTCTTTTGAACTTAAGTTAGACAAAATAACAACAGGGATAGATGCTGTTTCGGAATCACTTTTTAAAGCTGATAATACCTCAAAACCATCCATGCTTGGCAGTAAAAGATCAAGCAAAATTAAGTCTGGTTTTGATTGTTTTGCCTCTTCAATGCCCTTTTGACCGTCTCCGGCATCTAGAATTCTAAAACCGCCCGAAAAAAGCTTTTTTGTGATTAATTCTTTAAAGAATTCGTCGTCTTCTATTATTAAAATATTGTTTTTCATATTTGCGTATATTAAGGATTAGACAATTATACCACTATTATTCTTCAACAGGCAAACTAAAAAAGAAAGTGCTGCCTTTGTTTTCCTTTGACTCAAACCATATTTTTCCTCGGTGATTCTCAATAAATTCTTTTGCGATTGATAACCCCAAACCAGATCCCAGCGCCTCGGTTTTTTCCACATTAACTGCTCTAAAAAATCTTTTGAATATTTTTTCTTTTTGATCTTCGGGTATTCCTATGCCAGAATCTTTTATCGAAAATTCTATTTCTTCCTTTTTTGGCGTTATGTTGATTTCTATTTTTCCTTTCTCGGGTGTATATTTTACAGCATTATCAACCAAATTTTGGATAACCATTTTTATTTTTTTCTGATCGGCCATTACCTCTGGCATTTTTTTATCCAGACTGCCAAATTTTAAATTAATTTCTTTTTGTTCTAGTTTTTCTTTATATGAGGTTAAAACCGAATCTGTTAAATCTGCGAGATTAATTAAAGTCTTTTCATCAGCGGACTCTGTTTCGTCAATTTTTGCCTCTTTTAGCAAATCTTCCACCAAATATATCAAAGATTCATTCTTTTGATAGGTTTTTTCCAAAATTGACTTTTGTTTTTTAGTTATTTTTCCAAAATCATTTTCAAGCAGCATTTTTAAAGACAATTTTGTGTCTGCCAGCGGAGTTTTTAACTGATGAACCGTCATAGAAATAAATCTGTTCTCTGCTCTTTGCGTCTTTTTTATTTTTGTAATATCGTGCAAAATAACTAACTTTGCCACATTATTTTTAGCAAAGACTAGGGGCTCAACAATCATGTCTAAAATAAAATTTTCATCTACTTCTATTTCCTCTTTAGGATAATCGTTGGGCACTGCCTTCAGGGCTGCCAGCAACGGCAAAACTATTTTTTTGGCATCAGATAACTTTTCTAGCTCTGAAACTTGCCTGTTAATAGCAAGCCTTCTGTCTATCTCTAAAAATTTTTCAGCTCTGCTATTTATAGACAAAATATTGTTGTCTTTGGCAACAATCAAAAGACCTTCGGGCAAGCCATCAATTATTAATGAAATTTTGTTTTTTATCCCCTCTGCATTTATTCTGCTCTTTTCAGATTTTTCCAACACATGAGCAAACCCCGTGTTGGCCTTTTCCAATTCCTTTATTCTTGCGTAAAATAATCTGATGATTAAAAACAAAACCAAAAATGAAAAAATTAAAATATAGAAAGCAAAATTTACTTTTAGACTGACAAAAAGCCACGCTTCCAAAAGCATCAAAAACGACAATAAAATCCACAGCAAATCTCCGATAAATTTTACGGCCCGGTTTTGCATTCTGCTTATATTCTAAATCTTTCTTTAATAATACCTTTTTTGAAAACATTAATTACCTCAGATGTATAAACCAAAGAATATGAGCCATCTTCATTCTTTTTTTCTATTTTTACATAATATTTTCCAGGAGGAACCAAGCAATAATATCTTCCGTATTGATCAGCAGATTTGGCCGCAATTTCTATGTTGGAATCGGGCGTCATTACTCTAACTATTGCAAAAGACAATGGAATGCCAGTTTCTTTTTCTATCACCGAGCCAAAAGATTTTGGTTTGACGCCAAAAACTCTAAGTATTACTAAAAACACGTACAATAGCATTATGATAGTATTGTAAGGATAAGGAGCAAAAATATACGCGAGTACTGCAACGCCAAAACCTATAATAAAAGACAAATCATAAACCCTCTTTAATACAACATCCCATTTGGAATAAAACTTCATTAAGCCTTTGTCTTTCTTGGCAAATTCATTCCAGTCAAATTTTACAGGATCCATTGGGATATTTTTTGTAATAACTTCTCCGTACTTTTTAATCTCAATCTTTTCTCCAAAATAAAGATCTGCGTGCAATTCATCGGCAACTTTTCCGGCAAGTTTTTGCGAAGGGAAACTATAATTTGTTTTCTTTACGCTCATTTGATAGGCGCCTGGCTCAACCAAAAATCCATAACGGCCGTCTATATCTGTAATTGCAGAAAAAACATTTCCAGTCGCAATATTTGTCAAAGTAATATAAGCAGGATCCAATGGTTGTTTTGTGACTGAATCATATGCAACTCCCCAAGGCAAGGCTTTTTTCTTTAATCCTAGGGCAGTTCCCAAAAGACCCAACAATCTTAATGCGCTCAGAAACATTTCGTAAAATGAGAATGAGAAAATAGAGCTTGCTGTTACAACAGTTGCCACCGCAGACCCAGTTGTTGAAATTGTTTTTGTTATAATTTCCCCCTCAGGAGATACAATTATCTTTTTTGTTTCTTTTACTACATCTCTAACTGCCGTAGTTACTGCTTTTGTAACGGCAGTAACTGTGTCTATTTTTTTTGCTGGGATGCAATTGCCAGCGCTGCACGCTTGGTCAGCTGGACAAGAGGCTATTGTTAAGAATGCATCAGCTTCAATTTTGCAATCATTTAAGTCGGTGCAGGCCCTAATTGGAGAGTTGCCTACGCAGGCAGTAAAGGCTCCGCAAACCCAATTTGGAGTACAATATTCTGTACAAGCTTGGCTTGTGGGTTCGGTTATTGGTAGTTTGCATCCGCTTGCATCTTCAACGGTTCTTGTTTGCTGGCCATCCACACACTCTCCCCAATCTCCAATAACTATATGAGGCGAACAATCTGGCGCGCAAGCTTGAGCTGTAAGCTCAAGTGTTGGCAACCCGCAACCACTTAAATCGATTATGTTTCTTGTTTGCTGACCGTCAACACATTTCCCCCAACCGCCAATATTCCAATTTGGCTCACATTTTTTTGTGCAAGCTTGAGTCGTCGCAGGCTTATCTAACGCCGTTTCGCAATTGTTAGCATCTTCAACAGTTCTTGTTTCGTAGCCGTTTTCACAATCACTCCATGCGCTTTTCTTCCAATCTGGCTTACAGCATAGACCATTAAGACAGGCTTCATCTGATGGACATGCTTTTTTGTTTAAACCTTCCGGCATTTCTGTTTCACAGTTATTTGAATCGCTACAGGTTGCTGTTGGAACGCCATCTAAACAGGTGTTGAAATCGCATTTCCAGCTTGGAGTGCAAGTTAATGTGCAATCTTGCGCCGAAATAGGTTCTCCAACAACTGTTCCACAATTATTTTCATCATAAACTTTTCTTGTTGTCTTGCCGTCAACACACTCTTCCCAAGGATCTGTATGCCAACTTGGAGTACAGCAACTATTATCTTTACAACCGGTAGTGCAAACCTCTTTATTTGCTTGATTGGTAACAGATGAGCAAGTTGAGTCGAGGTTGCATATATGAGTAATATAATTTTGCACCACATTTCCATTATCACAACGCGGAGAATCATCTGGATCAAAACCATCTGTTCCGCAATCCAGATTAGAGCCGCAAGGTAAAGTAACGCAATCGCCTCTGCTGCAGGTCTGGCCAGCATCGCAGGTCTTCTTTAATTGGCTGGGTGCAGTAGTAAACGTACAAGATGAAGATGATTTACCCGGATCATTGCACCTCCACGTTTTGTAATCCTGATGCACTTCGTTACCCACACACGATTCAGTTCCATAAACATATTCGTTTGAACCGCAATCAGAGTCAAAAAAACAAGGTAATGTAGCGCAAGAACCACCAGCGACACATATTTTGCCAGTATCACAAACTTCTATTCTTTCTGGTTCTTTTGCCGATGTACATGACGAAGTAACCTTGCCCTTGTCATTACAAGTCCAAATCTGATGATTCTGCCATACCTCATTGCCTACGCAAGATTTGTCTCCTGTAAATCCATCATCGCCACAATTGCCATTGGCAACACATTTTACCACTGCATACGGGTCACCTTTGCAATCAGAGTTTAATGAGCAGTCGCTAGTGCCCGGCCCATCAATGGGAACACACGTGCCCGTACATTCACCATACACACAAGACACAATTTTTTTACTACAAGTATAGTGCACGCAATCGGCGCTGCTGCTGCATTGGTCTGTTCCTGATCCAGAAACAGAAACACATTGATTTAGCTCGTTACATATATTATGGGGTGGCACAGTAATGCCGCAAACATCGGACGGCGTCCAATCGGTTCGGACATTACTCCTTGTTTGATCGTCGCTGTTTGCCTTGTCTGTGCCAAAAGTTATTGTGCCAACAATGTCGCCCGTCGCACTGCCAGTAAATCGTCCATAGCAACTTATTGCAACGCCATCAAAATTTATCCAACCTACATTTTGGCCCCAAGCATAACCAGAAAGCAAACCATTTCCAGAATTTAGCAATACCCCTCCTTTTGTAGGACTTAAATTTATCCAGCCATAATTTTGCGACCAAATATATCCTGTAAGCTGTGTGCCGGTAATAACCACATTTCCGCCATTTGGATTAAAATTTATCCAACCGGCTTTATCTGACCAAGCATATTTAAAAGTAGAATTAATTGAGTATCCAGAAGAAAAGATTGCCGCAAAAACAGGACTAGCGCCAAAAGCTAGCATCAAGAAAATTGCTAAAATTAAAAATTTAACTTTCATACTTACTTTATCCTCAATTTACTTCCCCCGCTAACTTTAAGACTTCCGCCTTTGATTGTTAAGGAAGATGCTGTGTTCGGTCCAACTAAGAACGATCCTCCAAAGACTGATTCGCTGCATGAAGGGTTGTCATCGCAAACCCCGAGCCAGTAGTTTCTGGTTCCAATGTCAGATGTTTGAGCAGTGTAGGAACAGGTGTCGGTTTGGTCTGGCTGTGTTTGGTAACTTGCGGAGTAACACCAGCAGTTTGTGTGAGTAATATTGTTGCAGTTTGAACAGGAATAATCTTTACAGACATACATTTTGTCTTTATCTCCTGCATCGGGCTCTGTCCAAGTTCCAGTGAAAGTCAATGAGTCTGTAACTTCAGAAGACGTTGGAGAAACTGAAACAGATGTTGCTGTTGGATGGTTGTTTGTGTCGACTACAATGTTCTTGTTGTAACCAAGAGAATTAGCAGCTCCAGGAGAAGCTAAGGTTAAAACGGCATCATTGCCTAAAGAATCTTTTATGGTGCCGGAGTTTAGAGCTAACGCCGATGTTGTAGTATAGTCAAGGTCAGCGGAATGGTTGCCTGCAATTACTGTATAGTTAAACGTAAGAGTGTCTGTAGTTGAGCCTGATACGTAGTTTACCGCTGTCGTTGCTGGAGTTCCTGTTGCTATAGCCAAACGCGGAGTCCCTGTGACTGTTACAGCTTTACTAAATACAACCTGAATAGGAATTAGTTGGCCTACGGTGTATGTTCCATCGTCTAAAGAAGATGTGACATTTAAAACTGTTGGAGCTGTGATATCTAAAACAATACTTCCCATGCTTGTCCATGCTGACGTGGTTGCTCCGTCGTTGTTTTGCGCACACCAATAATATGTTCCGCTGCCTCCAATTGAAGAGGCTGGAGTCCAGGTGGTTGTTTCGTTATTGGTGGCTGTGGTTGATGATGTTCCGCTTGATACTGTTGTGCCACTCAAGCAGTTGGCTGAGCTGGTTGCAACTCTGTAACTGGTAGTGCCAACGTCTCCTGTATCGTCATCTGAGTAGGTGGCTGATAATGTTGGAGTTGTATCATTTGAGATAAATCCATCTGCTGGAGAAACTAGAACAGGTATGCTTGGAACGGTGTTGAATGTCCAGTTTATGTTGTTTAGCGAATCTGTGGAGTTTGTTCCTCTGGCATCTATGGCTGTTGTGTTTACGTTGTTTGAATCTTTAACATCAAGATAAGCTATTGTTCGTGTGCCTTGCGGATTAATACTCCATTGGGTTGGCGATGATGATGAACGGAGCGAGAGCAGTTTTCCAGAGGCTCCGTTGAGTGTCATTGCTCCTGTGATTGTTTGCGTTGTTCCTGCTGTAAAAGTGAGAGTTGCTGCTGCAGTTACAGACTTTGTTAGGTTGTAGAAGGTTGTGGAGCCTGAGATTGTTTGGCTGGCGGTTGGACTTAGGGTGACGGTGCCTGAATGCGGGGTGAACGTTCCTGAGTTGGACCAGTTGCCCGAGACGCTTAGAGCGTGGTTTGAGGAGGAGACGTCGAGGGTGCCGGATGTGATGGTTAAGTTCCCAACAACCGAAACATCTCCGCTTAGAGTGGCGCCGGCGCTATTGTTGAGAGTGAGGTTTCCAGAAAATGTTGAGGCAGGTATTGTTTGCGCGCTGCTGCCGTTAAAAAGCATCGCTCCTGGCCAAGTTAAACCTGCTGTTATTGGAGTGGCAGAAGCGCTTTGTGTTTGAATGGCAGCTGTGCCAGTTGGAGCGGCAGTGGTGTTTAGCGCAAAAGTTCCCATGTTTAATGTTCCTCCGGCAGTTGTAGTCAAAGCAGCAGTTGTTAAATCAGAACCCGTAACAGTGTTTGTGCCGCTGGAATTATCTAACTTTAAAGTGCTATAGGTTCCGCCGGCAATATTTTGACTGCCCGTGGTTGCAGAATATTCAACTGTGCCAGTTGAAACTGGAATACCGTTTGATGCTCCAGAAAATTTAATTGTTGCGTTAGTGTTGTCTATGGAAGAAGTTACGTTTAATGTGTATTCTGCCATATTCAAAGTTGCAGCTAAATTTGAATCTCCTCCGTTATCAAGAGTTACAGCAGTAATATCGCCAGCAGCTGTTTTTAAGCTAGCTGCAGATGTTTTAAGAATCCCATAAGATGTGCTAACAATAGTTTGAGCTGCTGTTCCGCCATAGCTAACAATGCCGGCTGAACTAAGAGTCCCAAAGGTAGGAATTGTTAAATGTTTGATAGTTAAAGTTGCGTTGTCTAAAACATCAATTGCGTTTGTTGTTAAAAGATAAGCTGCTGGCGCGGTAAAATTAACTGTGGACGTGCCATCGGCCTTGCCCACTATTATCTTTGAATTTGTTCCAGAGACAGTCCACGGATTAAGAATTGTAGCAGTGCTACCATTGATTATGTTAAATATTTGATTTGCGGCTGTGAAACTAGGAGGCGCGCTGCCACCAGCACCACCCGTTGGAGTTGTAGTCCAACTTCCAAGCTCATCAAGGTGAAGATAACTCGCCGCTTTATTGTAATAATTCATTAATGCAAAGGTTTGAGAGCCTCCGGCTGTTGTTGATCCAAACTTCAAACCAGAAATAGTGAAATCTCCTACATTCAATGCTGCAAGATTAATTGTGTCGCCAAGGACAGCGTTTTCAGCAGTATCAGCAGTGATATATATGTAGCCTGTAGCTCCGGCAGCTATTGTTTGAGACGTAAACGATGGAAATGTCTTTGCGCCAGCTGCTCCGGGATTTGCTAGCGTGCTTAGCAAAGTGGCTGTACCTGAATCAAAAGTGCTGCTTGTTGAATAATAAGCTTTAAGATTTGTTACATCGTCTGAAACATACGTGCCTTGCGTTGTAGCCGTCATTCCAGTAAGAGCAGCATCGGCATCTGCGATTACCAGCTTTGATTTGTGCAGCACTAAATTAGTGGTCCCGCCAGGAACATTGGCAGCAGCAACTTGCGTGCCATTGTTGGAAATAGTTATGGTTGATGGAAGGCTTCCAATTGCAAAATATGTTGATTCTGTATAAGAAGTCCCTGCTGGAGAAGTTGCAGTGTATGTGGTGACAGTTCCTGCTCCTAAGCTAGTGTAATCACCAGATTGAGCCAAAGAGCTTCCTACGACATTATTACTTGTTAATGTGTATTTGAGCTGAGTTAATTTTATTGTTGCGCTTGTGCAAGAACCGCTTATCAATTCGGTATGCCAATTGAACGGATAAACCGAAGCCAAAGAAGAATCTACTGTGCTAGCCCCAGAAGCCAACGTAGTAACTTTAATTACAGGAGAGGTACACGAAATACTGTCCATTTCTAGCTTGCTATAATATGCAGAATCTCCTAAATACGCTGGATCTGACACGGGAAAAGTATAACTGCTGCCGTCAGCCAGCGCCCATTGCAAAGATCCAGCCACATAACTTGTTGAAGAGTATCCCGTGACTGCGCTAGAAGATGTATTGGTTACATTAAGATAATAGCTTGGAGTCGTGATTACAACTCCGCTTGTTAAGGTAAGTATTCCACTAGCATTTGCTACTCCAGAAAGAGTTTTTGTTCCGCCGCCAGAAATTGTTAAGTTTTCGTAGCTACCTGCCATTAAGGTTTGCGCTTGCCCAGAAGTTGAGGCATAAATTACTGTTCCGCCCCAAGTCTTTCCCGAAGGAATTGGAACAGCGCTTGTGCTTGTTGGAACCGCTGTGCTAATAATTCCAGAGCTGGCAACGGTGGAAGATCCTCCTAATGTTAAAACTGACGACGAACCCATGTTCAGCGTACCTCCGGCAGTAGTTGTAAAGGTGCCATTTACAGTAAAGCTTCCCCCAGCGGTATTGGTGCCGCTAGAATTTCCTAAAGTTAAATTTTGATAAACTACACCAAAAACACTTTGACTGCCTGAGGCAGAAGAATATGTTACTGTGTTCCCACTGGCTGAAGCAGTTAGTGTTGTAATTGTTGGTTCTACTCCAGAAAAAGTTAATTGCGCGCTTGATGCTTGTGTTAACGTGCCAATTGTTGGCTTGGAATCAGAAAGCGTAAGCCCAGTTGAATCTGTTATACTGTTGGCTACATTTGTGATTGTAAAAGCTTGACTGCCGGTTAAGGTTTGAGCATTGGTTTCAAAGGTATAAGCTCCTGTTCCTGAGGTAAAACCAGCCGAGCTGTTGTTTGCTAGCCCGTGACGAAAAGTGAATGCAGGGTTATTGCTTGTGCTCCAAACGCCTCCGCTGTTTATTGTCACAGCTCCAACAAATAAGTTTGTTCCTGTTGCTGAGTTATCGCCAAAAGTACCTGTGATTGAGGTTGCTCCGCTGACAGTAAAATCGTAAGCGCCAAGCTGAAGCGTTCCAGCAGTAACGGTAAGATCTCCGGCAACCGAAAGCAGTCCGTCGCTTTGTGTAACGGTGCCAGTGTACCCGGTCTCCAAACTCACATTTTTTACCGATAAATCTGCGTCCACTGTGGCATTTGAGCATCCGCTTGTAAAGTGAAGATTATCAGTATCAGTTGGCAATTCAGCGTTAGTAGTCTCTGTGTAGCAATCTCCCACAGATCCATTTTTCCAATTTTTTGCATTACTTGTGAGCGTATTTACATCACCTCCAACCCAATAATAATCAATAACAGGTGCATTAAAAATCCACCCGCTGTTAGTGCCTGTAACAGTGGTTCCGTCTATGTTTCCTCTTGACGTGTACGCTTGCCACACAACGCCACTGCCAGTGGCAGCAGAGTAGTTTAGTGTACATTTATACACTTTTACTGTTCCAGCTGATGTCTTGTTTAAGGTTGCCTGAGTGGCGCCATCGCTAGACGTAATTGTAATTCTGTTGCTTGAAGTAGTCGTGCCAGCAACAAAAGCGCCGCCAATAGTTTGAGTAACTCCCGAAGGAAATTTTATTGTTGGCGTATTGGCCGAGTCAATCGTTAGGTTATAAAAAGTCGTAGCGCCAGTAATTGTTTGCAAGCTTCCGTTAAAAGTAACCGTTCCACTGCGCGCATTAAACCCAGCCGTTGTACCAACAGAATTCAGCCAGTTGCCACCAACCGTAATAGCATAATTGCTCGCTGAAACATCTAATTTTGAGGCAGTAATTGAAAGATTATTTATAACCAAAAGCGAAGATGCCAAAGTGTAAGCATTGTTAGAATAAATAGTAAGGTTATAAAAACTATCGGTTGTACCGCTGTTAACCGATGTAAGATTGTAAGCAGCTGTTTGCCCAGTAAGAGAAACAGTCCCGCTATTGTGAATAAAATTTCCGCCGGAACGTTTAAATTCACCCGTGCAAGTTAAGGTCCCCGATGGCGCAGTGAAAGTGCCAGCGCTCATATCTAACTTTAATATAGTTAATGCCGTAGTCGGAGTAGTCCCCATAACACTAAAAACATCTGTTGACGCGTCTAATACAAGAGTCACTGCAATGCCTACGAATGCTCGCCCGGTAGTGATTGTCGCTCCGCTAGTATAAACTGTTCCCCCGTGTGGTTTAGTAATCGTCCATGTACTGGCTATAAAAACATTATCTGTGTTCGCTGTAATTGTTTGGTCTTTAGGACCGCCACTACCGTCGTCACCGTTAAAATTAATGTTTGCGTAGATGTTATATTTGTTAGTTGCATTTGTTCCAACTGTTAAGTTGCCAGCAAGATTAATATTAAGGTTATTAACTGCTGGTGTTGTTAGGGACCCAAACTCAGTTCCGCCAGCCGGACTATCTTGAAATGTTAGATTGCCTTTGATTGTGATTGTTTGAGCTGCGGTTTCACTCAAAATATGACTGCCGGTAGCAGCTGACGAATTTATTACAGATACATTTCCAGCTGCGGTAAGACTGTCTTTAAATTTAACATAACCATTAGGCAAATCAAAAGTAACATTGTTAAATTCTGCGGTGTCTGTAAGTACAGTATATGTACTATTACCACCAAAAAATACTGTTCCACCATTATGAGTAAATGTACCGCCAGAGCGGGAGAAGGTGCTAGAACACGTTAATGTCCCCGATGGCGCGGTAAAAGTAGAACTTGTAAGCGTAATACCAACTGCACTCATCGTAGTCCCGCCCGTAAAAGTAGAACTGCCGGTTAAAGAAAAAGCTCCACCAACTGTCATTGTGGTTGGCGCGGTGAAAGATGTGCCGCCGCTTTGCGTGTAATTGCCTGTTAATGCCAATGTCGTAGATGGTCCAACAAGTGTTCCTCCGCTGAAAGCTATAGATGCCAAAGTTAAAGATGTGGTCGGTGTAGAACCGGCGGTGCTAAAATGATCATTTGCAGAATCTAGAATAAGAGCTACTGCGGCGCCTACATATAAACGTCCGGTAGTGATTGTCGCTCCGCTAGTATAAACTGTTCCCCCGTGTGGTTTAGTAATCGTCCATGTACTGGCTATAAAAACATTATCTGCGTTCGCTGTAATTGTTTGGTCTTTAGGACCGCCACTACCGTCGTCACCGTTAAAATTAATGTTTGCGTAGATGTTATATTTGTTAATTGCATCATTTGTTCCAACTGTTAAGTTGCCAGCAAGGTTAATATTAAGATTGTTGGCTGCTGTTAGGGAACCAAACTCAGCTCCACCTGCCGGACTATCCAGAAATGTTAAATTGCCGTTGATAGTGATTGTTTGAGCTGAGGAATAGCTTTGAATTCCGCCACCGGTGCTACTTGTTAAATTTGCGATGGATACATTTCCAGCTATAGTAAAACTGTCTTGAAGTTTAACAAAACCACCAAACATGTCAAAACTAAGATTTTTAAAAGTTGCCCCGCCAGCGAGTACTGTGTATGTGGTACTACTACCGAAGGCTATCGTTCCGTCATTATGGTTAAACGTGCCGCCGGTGCGGGAGAAGCCTGCAGCAGCGGTGGCAACTAATGTAAGGGTTCCTGTTGGCGCTTCAAAGGTGCCGCCAGCCTGAGTGAAACCACCGTTACGAACAATAAAAGCGTAACCGCGGGCGTCGATTGTTCCACTGTACCCTGAAGCAATATTAATGCCAGAAACATCAACATTTGCATTAACTGTTGCATTATTAGTGCAGGTGGAAAAATATGCTATGTCGCTTGAACCAGGAACAGAGGCTCCCGTGTTGGTTTCGCAAGCGCTGTCTGTAGTAGACCAGCTGGCAGTGGTATTCCAGTTGCCTCCTGCAGTTCCAACCCAATAACGAGCCGCGCCAAAAGCAATGCTAGGCATAAATAAAAAAACTGCTACTGCCAAGAAGAGCAAAGTCAATAAAGAAAATTTGAAACTTATTTTTTGGAATTCTATTTTTTTATTCACCATAGCCAGCTAAAAATTTGTTTAATATTAGTTTTACTTGGTTAAGTTAGAATAGCCATTTTAAAAATTCACTGGTGCTTTTTGCAAAATCATTAGAAACGCTATTGAGAAAACTTGCCGGAGATGACATTAAATTACCAACAGAATTAATTAAACTGCCTATGCCATTTGCAAGAGCTTCGTTAATGGCTTTTACAAGATTTGGCAAAGAATTTAACAAGCTAGACGCTGAGTCTTGAATTGCATCAGATACAGTTTCGGTTACAGCCTCAACAGGAGTCTCGGTTGTTGTTGCAGGCGCGATTGTTTCGGATGTGGTGGCTGTTTCGGTTGTGGCTGCCGGAGTAGTTGCGGTTGCAGTAGCTTCATCGCCTAAGGCTGTTTCTACTACTGATCCATTTAATGAAACTATCACGCTTGCTGCGGCCTTTAGGTTGTTTACATTGCTAATGCCTTCTGGCAATGTCAAAGCGCCCGAAAAAACGTACGTTCCTGTTGTGCCAGAATTATATGTTGGCGTTCCGCCATCCCAAGTGACTGATAAAGATTTTGTTGTTGCGTCAGACAATGTAACTGTAACTGTTGAAGGCAAAGCAGCAACCGACAAATCAGATCCAAATGGAACATTAATATCTGAAATGGAAGCCACAGAGCTTATGCTTACAGCTTGCAAAGATGCAGCCGTTTCTTGAGCTGTGCTTGCTGCGCTTTGAGCCTGCTGACTTGCAGCTGTTGCAGCTTCTGCAGCTTGCTGGGCCGTTGCAGCCGCTGTTTGAGCTGCGTCTATAGCGGTTTGAGTTTCTTCTAAGGCAGCAGCAGAAATTGTCGGCGTGGTTGTTGTTTCTGCTGTTGTTGCAGTTTCAGAAGTTGTGGCAATTGTTGAAGTTTCTGCAACAATGTCTCCGCAATTACCTTTTGCTTTTTTCATTTCTCCATTTTCAATCCAAGTGCAATAAATATCTCCGTTTGCTTTGTCAACCATTTCTAATCCTTTCACTTTTGCAGTGTCGGCGGTTAAATTTTTTGTTACCAGTGTGGTTATGCTTGTTACTCCATCTTTTACGCTAATTCCCAAAGTTACCAAAACATTTTGCACTCTCTCCAGTAATGTGGTTGCTGTGACGCCTGTTACCGTTCCGCTCCCAGAAGCTCCATCTGCTGCCAACTCCCCCCTTGCTTCTGCCAATAATTGAGCCTTAACACTGCTCCACTTTACCCAAATTCCGTGCAAAGCATCGTCAGACATTGTTGCATCAACCATACCCATAACAATATCGCCTTCTTTCATTTGTTCTCCACTTATAGGATCTATTGTTTCTCCAGCTGGTATCTGAAAGCTAGTATTTAAAGCAGCATATTTCCACACACTGCCAGTTCCCGGATTATATCTAACATAAATTCTTCCGTCTGTGGAATCCACAATTAAAGAACCGTTTGACGCGTTAGTATCTGTTGGAACTCCGGCGAATACACTCGTAACCAAGGTTCCAACCGTAGTCGCTCCACCCATTGTTATGTTTCCCGCCCAAGTTATATTAGTTACTCCAGATCCAGAACCTAGCCCCACAGTATCTGCTGCAGTTTCAAAATCAAAGGACAAATTTTCGTCATTGCCAGAAGTCTTACTACTGCCTAAAGTCAAAGTTCCAGAGTCCGACAAAAGTTGAGGGTTCCCAGTTACGCTTGGAGTAAAAACAATATCGCCTCCAGTCGTTCCAGTTGCAGTAGCAATTGTCAAATTGCCAGCTGAATTGGTTGTCATTGTTGCATAGTTTGAGCTGTCATAAATAAGTTTTTGCTGAGCTGTAGAAGTTGAAGTGACGCTCAAAGTATTTCCATTAAAAGTTAAACCTGCGCTGCCTCCAATTGCATTAGCATCTGTTGAATAAAGCAATTGCTCCGCTGTTGTTATTGAAGGATATGTGGCAGTTGTGTTTACAATATCCGATCCGTTTGAGGTAAAAATTGTTCCAGATGTTCCTGCTGTTAATGGATATGTGGCAGTTGACCAGCCAGGATTGCCCGAGCTATTAACTCTTAAAACTTGTCCCGCAGAACCAGCTGCCAATTTTGTTCCAGCTCCAGCATTCCCGCCATAAATCATCTGCCCAGCTGCATCCATTGGATTTACCATTCCTGTTGCCGGATCCCAAGTTAATCCGCCTGAACCATTATTTCTAAGAACTCCGGCAGAATTTGCAAGCGAAGAAAAAGCGCTAAGATTGGAAAAAGATGAAATTGTGTTTGATCCAATTGTAAAAGACGTGCCTGTAATTGCTCCTCCGCCAACTGTTCCTGTTGTAGCAAAGTTTCCCGAACCAGAAAAATTATTTGTGAAGCCGTTTGTAAGCGGAGCTTGAACCTTGCAATCGGTGTCTATTGGTGAACATGCAGGATCCAGTGTAGCTCCTGGCATATATGGCCAATCGGTTGCCAAAACATAAATTGTTGAACAAAAAATTCCAGCCAAAATTAAGCCGAACAAAATTGGCATTGAAATTTTTTTGAAGCTGCTTATTTTGTTAGTTGTTTTTTCTGGCACAGAAATATTTTTTCTGATGGTTCTATTTATTTATTTTAACACAAATAAATAAAGTCAACACTGTGGATAACTTTTTATTTAGATAAGGTTTTGGCGGGGGAGGTTTTTTCTGAGTCGTCTGTTAACAGAGAAGATGCCGAAGTTTGCAGCGGCGGCAGTCCGGCGCTTATGTTAGCTAGAATTTTGGGAATATTTGTGTCTTCTGGATTCAATTTTTGAAGTTTTTCAAACTGCTCTATGGCTTTGCTTCTTTGATCGGTAGCATCGTAAACCAAACCCAAATAATACAAAGCATTTGAGTAATTTGGATTCAAGCTAACTGCTTTTTCCAATTTAGTTTTTGCGCTGGCCAGCAATTGCTTTTTTTGATCGGCCTTGCTTGGACTCAAAGCTTCGGCTGTAACAAAATCCACAGCGCTAGCCTGCGAAAGCACGTAAAGATTATTTGGATCAAGCTCTAAAGCCTTTTCGTATGAGTTGGTCGCCCAAGTCAATGAATCCCCTATCAAACTATTTAAATTTTGATAAATATATCCTCGGCTAGCCCAATTATTGCTACTATTAGGATTTAGATCGGTTGCAATTTTTGCCGCGTTAACAGAATTTGCCTCCAAGGTTTGAATTTCACTTTTTTCATCGCCTGAAAGAATTGCCAGCGTTGTGCCATTTAACTTTTCTTGCAAACTAATAAGATACATTTGCGACAACTGCATAAAATAAAGATCTGATCCGGCGTTCAAGTTAGCAGCCGCCTCTAAATTTTTTATTCCCTCGTCTTTATTGCCCGCCTGCCAAGAGGCTATGCCCTGAGAATATTTTACCTCCGATGCGTATCTTTGGCCTTCTAAAATTAAAAGTCCTGTTCCAAAAATAAAAATTAATGTGAAAATAAAAGTAACTGCCAAAATCAGAAAAGAAGACGGCCTTAATTCATATTCTTTCTTGTTTTCAGTAATTAAAACTACCAAACTTGCAACCATCAAAAAGTTTATAAAACCCAAAGTAATGTTTGAATTATGCAAAAAATATGCAACAGTTTGAGTTATTAAGGCAATTGAAATGCCAAATGTCAAAATCCAGTAGAGTTTTGCTTTTTCGCCTTGATTTTCTTCCTGATCTGATATTTTTTTTGAAACCAAAAATTTTACCCCATAAAAAATTGGGAAAGCCATAAAACATAGCAAAGCAATTAATCCAAAAACGCCAGTGGCAGCCAAATCGTTCAAAACTTTTGAAGATGATAAATTAAAAGTTATGTTCCACAAAGACCCTTTGCTAAGATTTGAATCTTTGAATTTTGAAAAATCATAGTAGAAAGTTCCGGGGCCAGAGCCAAAAATTGGCCTTTCTTTTATTGCCTGCAAAGCTATATTGACGCCAGATTTTTGCGAAAGAAAAATTTCGTTGGGCCTTTGAGATAAAAATTTGATTTGAGGATTTATTAATATAAAAAAGATAGAAACTATCAGAAAAAAGACTGGCAAGACTATCCATTTTCCGTCAAATAAATCTTTTTTTAATATTCCAAAAATAATAACTGCAACAGAGCTAGCTATAACCGTCCACCAGATTATTGGATAATTGATTATTATTAATATTAAAGCAGAAAAAGCTATTCCAACTGCAAAAATAATTTTCCACCATTTTTTTGCAACAATTAACAAAACCATAAATAATGGCAGTAAAATGGAAGCAGTAACTCCCAATGATCCAACTGATCCTATGGTGTTGAAAGAAGCGAGCTTTGCAAATGAAAAAGAAAATAAAAACACTCCAAGCAGCTGCAAAACGCCAAAAATTTCTGCAAGCAATACAGAACACAAAAGAAGAATTACCGATATAAAAACATCTTTTTTAGAAAAAGTGTTGCTTATTATAAAATAGACTATTCCAATACAAATTAGCGACAGCAAAGATTCTGATGTAATTAGCGGCCAGCCCCAAAAACTACCATAACCATTTACAGAAAAAAAAGTTGACGCAGCATAAACGAAAAATAAAACTCCTGTAGCAATATGAATTTTGCTGGCATTAAACCTAAGCTTTCCTAAAACCAAAACCTTTAGCATCCAAGCAATCAACGCAACAAAACTCAGCAAAATTAACAAAGCTTGCTTGTTGGAATCCAGCACCTCTGAAGTCCATGGGAGGAAAAAAATTGGTAACAAAAAAATCAACGCAAAAAGGCTATATCTTTTAACCCAATCGCAAATTTTTAAAGTAATTCTTTGTGCTTCTGCCATGAAATTTTTAAAATTTAAATTTAATCGCTTTATTCTAACATTATACACTTTTACAAAACTCCATGTCAAAGCATGTAAAACAAAAACAAACCAAAAAGATTGAGCAATAAAAAAGCCCCGATGAAATTTCTTTCACCGAGGCGCTAAAGCTTTTTAAAGCACTAGGCTTTAGCCTTCCTGCCGGAAACTAGACGCCTCCGGTTTTGTACAGCCATGGGCCGCACCCTAACGAGATCGGCAAGAAACTTGCCAACACTAACTTCAGCAACAGCTTGCGCAAATGCTGAGGCAATATACACAGCCCCAACAGCCTCGCCAATAGCTATCACCGGCGACAATGGCAAATACCATCGTGGCCGAAAAAGCGGAACCCAGGCGAACACACCTACAAGGTACACAGCAGCCCAAATCACAAAGATAAGCGACTTTTTCTTTCTTTGTGATGCCCATATCCCTAGCCAGAATAAGGCAAAGTCTGCTACTGCCATTCCGGGCAAACTGGTCCAGTAAGAAAGAGTGCCTGCCGCGAAGCACGCGTTCCAGATATCTCTTAAGCTTCGGCCTAAAGAAATATATCTCGCGGTAACAGGTCTTTCATTGTGCCAGCTTCCTCCAAAAACCAGCATGGAATGAATTCCATCTACGACTTCGTTCCACAGGAACGGGTTTGTAGCAATAAACACTACTACTCCCGTTACAAAACATATCAAAGCAAGCATAACCATGCGGCCGTTCTTAGCAATCAGCAAAGACCTATTGTCCCAAGTTGTAGATACAAATTGCCGTGCCTTAGCAACATGAAACTTTGGAAATTGCCATGCGACTACTAAAATAAACAACCCCCAAATTCCGCATTGGGTCGCCATTGCCAACCCAAACGAAATTCCAAGCGCTGCTGTGGCAAAAAGAGACTTCTTCTTTCTCTCAAGCCACCAGGAACTCGCA
>Ga0172381_10002781_pt1 | contig 18936 bp, 13 predicted proteins | sample Leawel6488metaG_FD_119754 | JGI IMG/M metagenome (GOLD analysis project Ga0172381, IMG submission 119754) | Leachate microbial communities from a municipal landfill in Southern Ontario, Canada - Leachate well 64-88 metaG | ecosystem: Engineered > Solid waste > Landfill > Unclassified | place...
AAGGCAAGACTGATGACAGGGACGAAGTCGTAACAAGGCATCCGTAGCGGAAGCTGTGGATGGATCACCTCCTTTCTAGGGAGAAAATTCTTCTTTTCCACGTGGAAAGAAGAGTTAGTCGCCTCTGGTATGATGCCAGAGTGGTTGCCGCGAGGCAACAATGAATTGATGCTAATTAGACTCAAAATCTCAACATGATTACATACAAAAAACCGCTTTAATAGCGGTTTTTTGATTAAACTATAGTTTTTTTATCTCACTCCAATCAACTTCCTGACTTCTTCTAACTTCTTCTGGGCAATCTTTTCAGCTCTTTGACGGCCGATCTCTAAGACTTCAATAACGTCGTCATCCGATATCTTATTATATTTAGCTTGAAAATTTTCTAAAAACTTAGCGACAACTTCCGCTAAATCTTTCTTAAAATCACCATAGCCGCGACCAACATTATCTTTAACCAATCTTTTAATTTCACGATTACCCAATTGCGCGTAAATGGTCAATAAATTAGTGAGCGCCGGTTTATTGGCCGGATCATAAATAATTTCCGAACCGGAATCGGTTACCGCGCGCATAATCTTCTTCTTCGCCGTTTCGATATCATCGAGCAGAGCGATGCTATGATTCTGGCCTTCTTCACTTTTGCTCATTTTTTTAGTCGGATCGAGTAAAGACATGATTCTGGCTCCTTCTTTGCGTACTAATGATTGCGGTATCTTAAAAGACTCGCCAAAGTCATTATTGAAGCGACGAGCAATATCGCGCGCCAGTTCCACGTGCTGTTTCTGGTCTTCGCCGACCGGAACGATATCGGTATCATATAATAGAATATCCGCCGCCATCAAAACCGGATAATCAAATAAGCCGACGCTAACGGACTCCTGGTTCTGCCCGGCTTTATCCTTGAATTGCGTCATCTTATTAAGATCAGTCATGCGGGCGCCGTAACAATTGAATATCCAAGCGAGTTCAGTATGAGCCGGCACGGCGGATTGCTGAAAAATGATGGATTTTTTAGGATCGATTCCGGCCGCCAGATAAATCTTCGTAATTTCAATAATCCGACGTCTTAATTCTGCCGGACTCTGCTTGACGGTAATGGCGTGGTAATCGACAATAGAAAAAATACAATCATTATCTTTCTGCATTTCTACCCATTGAGATACCGCCCCGATATATTGGCCAATGTGAAGAGCGCCGCTGGGTTTAATTCCGGAAAAAATAATTTTTTGTTTTGTCATATAAATCATGGGTTATATTAATATTTTAATTTAATTGGCCGATTTTAGCAAACCGCGACCGAATCGTGAGAATTAAAGAGATAAATAATAAAGATAAATATGTCCGCCAAGAATAAAAAAACCGGGCTCTCGTATTGCTACGAAAACCCGGGCAACTGAAACTACTAACCCTAAACTTATTAAAGGAACTAGGCGTGGGGCACACGGGACTCAAACCCACGACCTTCTTCCTGCGAAGGAGACGCTCTATCAACTGAGCTAATGCCCCATTAAAAAGAACTAATCGAGCGGAAGACGGGACTCGAACCCGCGACCTACCCCTTGGCAAGGGGACACTCTGCCAACTGAGCTACTTCCACATTTATATTTATTAACATCTTATTCTTTCTTAATTTTCTGTCAAGACAATGATAAAAATACGCTTAAAAATAGACTTGAAATATTAATTTTTTATGGTAATATGAGATAAAGGGTTGTAGCCTTTTTTTGATTTGCCCGGGCTGTAGTATAATGGTAGTACGCGTGCATGGGGTGCATGTAGCCCCGGTTCGATTCCGGGCAGCCCGACACCCATAAGCCGGGCTTGTAGCTCATCTGGTAGAGCGCTGCATTCGCATTGCAGAGGTAAGGGGTTCGAGTCCCCTCAAGTCCACAAAATCCGAAGCCGTTCGGATAGTTAAATTAAGACCACGGGCTGTGGTATAACGGTATTACGCACGCTTCGGGTGCGTGTAATCCGGGTTCAATTCCCGGCAGCCCGACAATTTTATGATTGATTTCAAACAAAAAATGGAAGAAGAGGAAAGGCGCGCCCGACGCTTAGCCGGCCTCCCGGAAGAAATTATTATTCCGAATAAAAAAAGAAGACGGATTATAACTTATGTTATTGCGGTCGTCGTTATTGGTTTGATATTTTCCGGAAAAATTTTGATGTCCAGCCAAAACGGGACTAATTGGCTGGCCGGAACCGGCTTTTTAAGCAAACTCAAACATCTGGTCCCGACCGCCGATAAAACCCTAAAAGGCGAAGAGAATGACAGAGTTAATATTCTGCTTCTCGGCATGGGCGGGGAAGGCCATGATGGCGCTTATTTGACGGACACAATAATGCTGGCCAGTTTCCAGCCGTCAACTAAACAGGTTTCTCTGGTTTCTATCCCGCGCGATCTGGTCGCTCCGGTCAGTAATTGGCAGAAAGTAAACAGTATCAACGCTTATGCCGAAATGGCCAACCCGGGGAGCGGCGGAGAAGCGACGATAAAAGCTTTTGGCGAGTTATTACAGACACCGATTGACTATTATATCAGAGTAGACTTCAACGGATTTTCTAACATCATTGATGAATTGGGCGGTATCGAGGTTAATGTCGAAAATGTCCTTGATGATTATTCTTATCCTATCTTAGGCCAAGAAGATAATCCGAATTATTATTCTCGTTTTGAACATTTGCATATTGAGAAGGGTCTGCAGACCATGAGCGGATCTTTAGCCCTGAAATTTGCGCGCAGCCGCCATGCTCTCAGCTCCGAAGGTTCTGATTTCGCTCGTGCCCGCCGCCAACAATTAGTTCTGGAAGCGGTAAAAAATAAATTATTATCCAGTAAAACCTTATTGAATCCGGTCATGGTTACTAAATTGATTAATGAGTTCAGTAAAAATATTTCCACTAATCTTAGCGCCTGGGAAATACTGCGGATGTGGGAAATGTTCAAAGATGTCGACCGAACGAAAATAATCAATAAGGTGTTAAGCGATGCCCCGGACGGATTGCTTGTCTCCGGCCAGGGTGAAAACGGCGCTTATATTCTGACGCCGCGGGCGGGAAATTTTTTCGAAGTAAGGAATCTTATCCAGAATATTTTCGCCGCCGCTTCTTCGACCGGAACTATCACCAATCCGGTTAAAAACATAACCAGAATTACCGACGACGCCCGAGTGATGATCTTAAACGGCACTTGGATCACCGGATTGGCCGGTAAGACCGCGGTTATGCTGGAACAATCCGGTTTTAATGTCTTGAAAACCGGCAACGCTCCGGAACGAAATTATTCCCAGACGACTGTTTATAGCCTGGCGACTTCCACAACTAAAGAAAAATCTTTTAAAGCTTTAAAGAATATAACTGGCGCCACTCAATCTTTTGATTTTCCGGCCTGGATAAGCAATCAAACCGCCAGCGCGACTCCTGATTTCTTATTGATTATCGGAACGGACGCCAATCGAGCGGAATAAAGTCGTTAACAAAACCAAAAAACCGAATAAATAAGAAGATATGGAAAAACCTAATAAAAACCTGCCGCTGGTCGTTATCTGCGGCCGGACTAATGTCGGCAAATCAACCCTATTTAATTGCCTAATCGAAAAGAGACAGGCAATGATTTCTGATATCCCCGGCACGACGCGCGATAGCAATCTCGGCACGGTCGAATGGGCGAATAGTGCTTTTGATCTGGTCGATACGGCGGGAATAATCGACACGCGCGCTTTAAGTAATCAAAAAATAACTGCGAACGATATTGACAGCCAAACGCAGAAACAAGCTCGGAATTATCTTGACCAGGCCGATTTGATAATCTTTTTAGTGGATGCAAAAGTCGGATTATTGCCGGAGGACAAAAGCCTGGCAGTCGGTCTGAAAAAAAATAATGCTTATCGCCAAAAAACTTTAGTCGTCGCCAATAAAATAGATAACTTTAAAAATGCGGCCGAAGCGGCACAATTCAATAAACTCGGATTAGGCGAACCACAAATAATTTCCGCGGCCAGTGGTCTTGGCACCGGCGATCTTCTGGATGTTATTGTTAATAAATTAGATAAGCCGAGAAAGAATAAAAAAATCGTTAAAGAAGAAACAGAAAAAACTAATGTCTGTATTATCGGCAAACCGAATGTCGGTAAATCATCGCTCTTGAATGCTATCCTCGGATATGAAAGAGTTATAGTCAGCCCGGTCGCGCATACCACCCGCGAACCGCAAAATACCAAAATAAAATATAAGAACGAAGAAATAATTCTGGTAGATACGGCCGGAATCGCCCGCCATAGCCGTAACGCTATCGGCTTTGAAAAGCTAGGCGTTCTGAAATCTTTAAAATCTTTAGAAAGAGCGGATATCGCCTTATTGGTCATGGATATCAGCGAACCGATAACCCATCAAGACGCCAAACTGATTCAAGAGATAAAAGACCGGGGGAAGAGTTTAGTTTTTATCGCCAATAAATGGGATCAAATCCCGGAACGCGACACCAAGAAATGGACGGATATTATTTACGACAAGCTGCCGTTTGCGACTTGGGCGCCGATTCAATTTATTTCCGCGCGTACCGGGGAGAAAGTCAACAAGATTTTAGATTTAATTATCACGATTGCCGCTCAAAGAAAGTTAGAGCTCAGTGACTCGCAATGCGATAAATTCATGAAAGCGGTCGTTAAGATCCATAAACCGGCCAAAGGCAAGGGGCTGAAAGCGCCGCGCATTTATGAATTCCGCCAAAAGGGGCATAATCCGCCGGCCTTTATCGTTCGGATCGGTCCGAACGATGATCTTCATTTCTCTTATGTCCGTTTTATGGAAAACCGCTTAAGAGAGCGCTATGGCTTTATTGGCACGCCGATAAGCCTGCGCGTCACGAAAAATAAAAAATCGCATACGACTTATAATGAACCGCCAGATATAGAGCAATCATCAGACAATAACGAATAATATATGAAAATCATCGTCGGCCTGGGCAATCCCGGGGAACAATATAAAAATATGCGCCACAACGCCGGCTGGATGATTTTGGATAATATTCTCGGCGAGGTTAAGTGGTCGGAAAACAAAAAATTCCGGGCGCTTATTCATGAAGACGGCGAATACTTATTCGTCAAACCCCTGACCTTTATGAATGAATCGGGGATGAGCGTCAGGAAAGTTTTAGATTATTATAGTCTTCTGCCGAAAAATTTCGGGCTTATCAATAAAAAAGACGCGGACTTAAAAGACGTCTTAACGGTCATTCATGATGATTTGGATATTAATTTCGGAAATTATAGGGTCGCGACTGATTCTGGCAGCGCCGGCCATCGCGGCGTCCAGTCAATTATTAATCATTTGAAGACCAAGAAATTTACCCGTCTCCGCCTCGGCATCAAAAACGACCTGCTCCGGACGCATATCCCGCCCGATAAATTCGTCCTCGGTAATTTCAGCGGAGAAGAAAAAAATCAACTTAAGGAATTATCCGCCAGTCTCAATATCAAAGATATAAAATAAACATAAAATCCTCCTAAAAAATTTAGGGGGATTTTTGATTTTACAATATGAAACAAAAAATTATGGATTACGAAAACAAATATTTTTACCTCGCTTTCAGTTATTTCCAAAAAATCGGACCGGTAAATATGAAGCGGCTGGAAAAATTTTTTCCGGATATGCGCCAGGCCTTTTTCTCTAGCGCCGGGGAATTGGAACGCGCCGGACTTAAAGCCTCGCTGGCGAGCGAATTTATAAACTGGAGAAAATCTCCGGCCGCTTCCATCACCGCTATGATTAACGAATTAAAAAAAGAAAAAATATCTTTTATCACTCGAAAAGACGAGGATTATCCGGCGCTTCTTAAAGAAATCTTCGCGCCGCCACCGGTTCTATATTATAAAGGAAGGCTTGATGAAGAAAAACTTGATAATAGCACGATCAAACGTTTAGCCGTCGTCGGCTCCCGGAAATTCAGCGCTTACGGGGAAAGAGTGATCGCCGATTTATTACCGGAAGTTATTGAATCAGAAATCATTATTGTCAGCGGGCTGGCTTTAGGAATAGACGCGCTCGCGCACAAAAAAGCTTTGGACTTAAAAGGGAAAACTTGGGCCGTGCTCGGATCAGGACTTGACGATAAGAATATCTATCCGGGCGCTAACCGTCATCTCGCGCAAAAAATAATCGAAAGCGGCGGCGCGCTCATTTCCGAATTTCCGCCGGGCACACCTCCATATAAACAAAATTTTCCGCAACGCAATCGGATAATTGCCGGCTTATGCCAAGCGACCCTAATAATCGAGGCAAAAAATAAATCCGGCGCCTTGATTACGGCTGATTATGCTTTGGAGGAAAATCGGGAAGTATTGGCTATACCCGGAAATATTTTCTCTGGACTTTCCGCCGGAACTAATAAATTAATCGGGGCTGGCGCCAAGCCGATAACAAAGGCTGAGGATATTTTAGAAGTCTATAAATTAAATATCAATAAGGCTAAAATCGGCCAAACTAAAAAACAAAGGGATAATCGTCAATCTTTTCACCGGTTTTTTTCTCCGCAAAATGAAACCGAAGCTCTAATTCATAAAATATTAAAAGAGGCGTCGGAGCGCGCCGAATATATCAGCGTCGATGAAATAATAAGAAAAACCGAACTTGACAGCTCGATTGTAAATAGTACACTAAGTATATTGGAACTCCAGGGGATTGCTAAAAATACTGAATTCGGTTATGCTTTAAATTAAATCATTGCGCGCTTATGACTTTAATAATCGTCGAATCGCCAACTAAAGCCAAAACTATCAGTAAATTTCTGGGCAAAGAGTATAAGGTCGAATCTTCATTCGGCCATATTCGTGATTTGCCGAAAAGCGAGATGGGGGTTGATATTGAACATGACTTTGCGCCAAAATACGTTATTCCGACCAAGGCCAAAAAAATAGTGAGCAATCTAAAGGCGGACGCGAAGAAAGCGACGGAAGTTATTTTAGCGTCTGATGAAGACCGCGAAGGAGAAGCTATTTCTTGGCACTTGATTCAAGCCTTGGGTCTTGATGAAAAGAAAACTAAAAGAATCGCTTTTCATGAAATCACAAAAAGCGCTATTTTAGAGGCTTTAAAAACCCCGCGCCAAATTGATAATAACATGGTCGACGCCCAGCAGGCGCGGCGCATTCTTGATCGCCTCGTCGGTTACGAGCTCTCGCCTTTCTTATGGAAAAAAGTAGCCAGAGGATTATCGGCCGGGCGTGTTCAAAGTGTAGCCACTCGCCTGATAGTCGAGCGGGAACGGGAAATTCAGGCTTTCACCGCGGAAGAATATTGGAGTCTCTCGGCTGATTTTAAAGGCGGGCAAAAAGAAGAAAAGTTCACCGCCGATTTATATAAAATTAACAATAAAACTTTTGATAAACTGAAAATAAAGGAGACTAACGCGGCGGAATTAAAAAAGATTCTTCAGCCAGCCGATTACGTCATTGATAAAATAGAAAAAAAACAGGTCAATAAGAATCCAGGCGCACCGTTTACAACTTCAACTTTACAGCAATCAGCCAATCGACATCTTGGGTTCAGCGCCAAGCAAACTATGGCCGTTGCTCAGAAATTATACGAAGAAGGGCATATCACTTATATGCGTACGGATTCTCTTAATCTGTCTCCCAAATTTTTAGGTGAAGCCGAGGATTGGGTGATAAAAAATTTAGGCGCGCAGTATGCGGCTAAGGGCGGGCGAGTTTTCAAAAATAAAAGCAAAAACGCTCAAGAGGCTCATGAGGCGGTTCGTCCGACCGAAGCTTTTAACACTCCGGAAATTCTGACAACTAAATTAGATAAAAATCAAGAACGTTTGTATCGTTTAATCTGGCAAAGATCCGTGGCCAGCCAGATGACGGCCGCTAAGTTGGCGGCGACAACAATTGACGTCAAAACGATTGATAATAAAGAAATTTATATTTTTCGCGCTAATGGGCAGACCCTGGTCTTCCCGGGCTATTTAAAAATCTGGCCGGAACAAACCAAAGAACAAGAACTGCCGCTTTTAGAAGAAAAACAGCCGGCCACGCTAATCGATTTGCGCAGTGACCAGCACTCTACTAACCCACCGGCGCGATATTCGGATGCCAGCCTGGTCAAAGAATTGGAAAAATACGGTATCGGCCGGCCGTCCACCTACGCGCCGACCATTAATACGATTATCGTCCGTAACTACGTCGAACGCGACGATAATAAGAAACTCAAACCGACCAGCATTGCTTTTGTCGTGACTGATTTACTATTGAATCATTTCCAGAAAATCGTCGATTATCAATTTACCGCCGATATGGAAAATAATCTGGATCTGATTGCGGAAGGAGAAAAGGGCTGGCAGCCGGTTATCAGCGATTTCTATAATGACTTTCATGATAACTTACAAAAAAAATATACGGAAATTAATAAAAATGATATTATGCCCGAAGAAAAATCAACCGAAGTTTGCGACAAGTGCGGAGCGGCGATGATTATTAAAACCGGACGTTACGGAAAATTTTTGGCTTGCAGCGCTTTTCCCGATTGCCGCAATATTAAAAAAATGTCCGGCGACCAGGGCGGAGAAAAAAAAGAGCCTGACGCCAAGACCTTAGAACTGGAAAAAAAGTATGCCGGAGAAATCTGCGATAAATGCGGAGCGGCGATGAAGGTGCGGGTCGGAAAATACGGACCGTTTTTAGCCTGTTCCGCCTATCCGAAATGCAAAAACATCAAAAATATCGCCCAACCCGGAGACGGGAAAGAAATTGCCTGTCCCGTCTGCGGCGACGGCAAAATCGTTAAAAAATTCAGCAAGCGCGGCGCCTTTTACGCCTGCAGTAATTATCCGAAATGTAAAAATGCCTATTGGGGCCAGCCAACCGGAGAAAAATGTCCGGATTGTGAAGCGCTTCTGGTGACCGACAAGGATGGAGAAGTAAAATGCAGCAACCGGGGATGTAAATACAAAAAATAGCACTCATTAATCTTAGCGGAGACTAAAAATAGCCTTAACCGGGCTATTTTTTTAATGGGTTCCAACCAAAAAGCCCCGCCTTTTCAGACCGGGGCTCTTTTATTTTTCGGCTTTTGAATCTTTATCTTAAGCCAAAAATATTTGTTTTATAAAGGGGGATGATTTATTTCTTTTTCCCCGCGGCCTTATTCGCCTTTTTTTCCTGGACGAATTCCATCGCCCGTTTCGCTATTTCTGCCAGAATCATAAAATAGGTGGCGCTATTTTTCAGCTTATCCTTAGCGATGCCGATTATTTCTTCCGCCTTCGCCACGCCGCCTTCCACGCGCTTAATCAGCTTATGAATCTTCTGGATACTGGCAACGAAATAATAAACCGCCCAGCACAAGAAAAAAGTCAGCGCAATCAGACAAACGGCTAAAACTAAATTTAAAACATCAACGGAAGTAGAAAACATATTATTCTTATTTAATTATTTAAAAATCTCTTAATTTAGCTTCAAATTTATTTTCCAGATAAGCGACCAGTTCCGTCTGGATCTTATCGACTTCGCCGGCGGTCAAAGTGCGGTCGCCGGCTTGGTATGACAAGTGGAACGCCAAGCTCTTCTGGTCGCCCGTTAATTTATTACCGATATAGACATCAAACAATTCTACGGAACGGATCAACGGATTAAACCGGCCGATAGCCTTCCTTAAATCATTATACAATATTTTATTCTCAACCACAAAAGCTAAATCACGCATCACTGGCGGATATTTCGGTGTTTCGGTAAAACGGAAAGACGGCTGATTAAGAATAAGTTCAACTAGCTTATTAAAATTCAATTCCGCCAGGGCGACATTCAATTTTAAATTCATATTCGCGGCCGCTTCGCGGCTTAGCAACCCGACGACGCCCAGCTCCTGTCCTTGGACAAGAACTTTTGCCGTCATCGACTTCGCCGCCCAGCCGGGGAGATCTTCTAAAGCTAAAAATTCCACCTCGATTTCCTGGCCAAGTGTATTCTTTAACAGGCTGTCGATAACACCCTTCAAACGGCTGAATAAATCTTCGGCTCCGGCAATAATCAAGCCGAGATGTTTTTCCTGATAAGGAAGAAAATCATCTCCGGTCTTATCTTTTCGTAAATTGCCGGCGGTCTTAAAAAAAACGCTGCCGATTTCGAAAAAACCAAAATCATCGCTCTTAAATTGGTTGGTTTTGATATTGCCGATCAATCCCGACGCCAGTGATTGGCGAAGAATATTCTGGATTCCGGATAAAGGATTAACTAATCGAAGGTGGTTAGAAAAATCAATGTCCAGCTTCTTTAACTGGTCTTCACCGACAAAAGAATAATTATAAGCTTCGTTAAGAGAATTCTTCAGGCTTAGGATAGTCTTTATTTTCCTTTCAATCATTCTTTCCTTATTGACTTCCGGAAGGGCCATAGCGCTTACCGGCATCTGCGATTCGATATTATCATAACCATAAAGACGGAGAACTTCTTCGGCTAAATCTTCCTTATTCGAAACGTCTTTAGTCGCGCGCCAAGAAGGAATGGTTACTTTTAAAACTTCCTTCGTCTTATCATCAAGGATAAAACCGAGTTTTTCCAGAATCTTAATTATGTTTTCGCGAGGAACATCCTGACCGATCTTGTTTTTCAGCCAGACCAGATCCAACTCAACCGTTATTTTTTTCAAATCGGCGTTATTAATATCTATTAAAGAGCTGACAATCTTCATTTTCGGACAAATCTCTTGCAGAAGCGTCAAAAAACGGAAAATTGCGGCTTCGGGCAGAGCCGGGTCAAGCGCTTTCTCAAAACGGACCGATGATTCCGTGCGCAAACCCAGCTTCTGGGAAGTTTTACGGACGAGAGCGGCGTTAAAATTAGCGGATTCTAATACCAATTCTTTGGTTTCAGAATTTATCTCGCTGCCGTGTCCACCCATAATACCGGCCAGGGCGACGGCCTGATGGCCGTCAGTGATGACTAAATCATCCCCGGATAAAATCCTGACTTTTTCGTCTAAGGTCTCCAGAACTTCATCTTTGGCGGCATAACGAACGACAATCTTTTTAATTTTTTCGGCATCAAAAGCGTGCATCGGCTGGCCGCAGTCGAACATGACGTAATTAGTCAGATCGACGATATTATTAATCGGGCGCTGGTTGGCGGCAATCAATCTTTCCTTAAGCCAGGCCGGCGATTCTTTGATCTCGACGCCGCTGACCTTGACGGCCAGATAACGCAAACAGGCGTCAGGCGCCGTCACCTTAACCTCAAACTTATTTTCCTTATTTCCTAAAAATTCCCATTTGCGGTTCAGCCTCTTTTCATAGGGTTTCAGGAGCAGATCAAAAATAGCCGCTAGCTCGCGGGCGATGCCGTAATGATTTAAGAGATCCGGGCGATTGGACAAGGATTTATTATCTATCTCCAGGATAATATCGTCAGCTTTCAAATATTTAGCGAAGGGATCTCCGATCTTGGCGCTCTCTTTTAAAATCATGATGCCTTCATGATCCTTGCCCAGTCCTAATTCGTCTTCGGCGCAAATCATGCCTTCTGATTTTTCACCGCGGATAAGAGATTCTTTTATCTCCAGGCCGTTGGGCAGGGAAGCGCCGCTAGTCGCGACCGCCACCATAATTCCGGGCGCGACATTAGGCGCGCCGCAGACAATATGTAATTTCTTTTTCTTTATATCCACGGACACCAGGCGCAGGCGATCGGCATTAGGATGCTTATCAACCGTTAAAACCCGGCCGACAACGACCTTGTCGAATTGCTGCGCGGAATTGACTATTCCTTCAACCTCGACCGTATGGTTAGTCAGCTCTCTGGCGATATCTTCCGGCTTTATTTTGGACGGAATCTTGACGTAGTCTTTCAGCCAATTAAGAGATATGTACATATGATTAAAATTGTTCTAAAAATTTAAGGTCGCCGCTGTTAAAAAGCCGGACATCGTTGATATTATATTTTAGCATCGCTAAACGGTTTAAACCGAAGCCGAAAGCCAGCCCCGAGTAAACTTCCGGATCAATCCCTCCGGCTCGAAGAACATCTGGATGGACTAAGCCGGCGCCGACTATTTCCAGCCAACCGGTATTCTTACAGACGCGGCAACCCTTGCCCTGACATAAGAAACAGGTATATTCGCCATTATTCCCCGGTTCGACAAACGGAAAGAATTTCGGACGCATTCTTAATTTAGTGTTCGGACCGAAAAGACGCTGTCCGACTATTTCCAAAAAGCTTTTCAGATTGGAAAAACTAATATCCTTGCCGACCAATAATCCTTCCACCTGATAAAAAGTATGCTCATGGCGCGCGTCTGTCGCTTCGTTTCTAAAACAGCGTCCGGGGATCAGCGCTTTCAGGGGCGCGCCGTATTTCTGCATCGCTCTGATCTGAACCGGGGAAGTCTGAGTACGCATCAATAAATCATATTGTCCGTCCTTATTCTTATAATCCACATAAAAAGTATCTTGCATGTCCCTGGCCGGATGAGTCGGCGGAACATTAAGCGCGGTAAAATTATAATAATCGCTTTCCAGCTCCGGACCGTCGAGAATCATGAATCCCAGGGACAAAAAAATATCTTCCAGCTCGCTCTGCACCAGAGTGATGGGATTTAAATGGCCCTGCGCCAATTTATTCCCCGGTAAAGTCACATCTGTTTCGCTATTTTTCGAAACCCGGAGATTTAAAGTCTGGCTCATTTCTAAGAACTTTTCTTGCAGTTCTTGTTTGACGTTATTGGCTAATTCGCCCGCCTCTTTTTTCAAATCCGCGCTTAAATCTTTAAGTCCGCCCATCAGTTCGCTGAGCTGGCCTTTGCGCGATAAGAATTTCAATTCCAATTCCCTTAAATGTTCGCTATTCTTGGCCTGAGCCAATTGTTCAAGAAACTCTGCGCGCAATTTATTAAGTTTGTTTTTCATATTTTTATCGGCTGTTTTTATAACTTATTAAAAAAAGCTCGAGAATGGAGAGAATCACGACAAGCAGGAGAAGATTAAGCCAATTAAAAAGAGCGGCGGCCTTTAAAACTAAAAGAATGACGATAAATAAGGAGAACAGGAACGATTGGCGGAAAGCGACTTTCACGGAATTGAATGCCAGTTCCTTTTTCATGATTACGAAACGGAACAAGAAGCCGATAAGAGCAATGGTGCCGCTGAGAGAAACGAAAAGAGCCAAATAAAAAAGCAGAAACCCGAGCCAATTAGTCGCCGTCGGGTCAACCAGGCCGGCTACGAATAAAAAGATGCCCCAGCAAACGGCAGTCAGAGCGGACATGACCCATAAATATTTCTTTAAAGTCATAAACTTTGGATTATTTTGATTATTCTCTCTAATTCAGTTTGATAAGAGCCAAGCTTGTCTTTTTCCGCGGCGACAATCGGTTTCGGCGCGCGACCGACAAACTCGGCGTTGCTGAGCTTGGCGGTCTGCAAACCGATCATTTTTTCCAGATTAGTTTTTTCTTTAAGCAAACGCTGATGCTCCTTTTCTCCGTCGACTCCGCCCAAAAGATAAATCTCCGCGCCGCCGCCGACGGCCGCTATCGCCTTAGCGATTTTAGCGCCGGCTTCTTTTATTTCTAAAGACTTCAAACCTGTTTTTAAATTGATAATCAGTCCGGCCTGTTCTTTAAATAATTTAAAATCATCATGTCCATAAATCACCGCTTCTAATTTTTTTGCCGGTTCAATCTTGTTGGCGCTGCGGGCGTTCCTGATAGCGATAATCAGATCTTTAATTTTTTGAAAATTTTGTTCGATTGCCGGCTCGGCCACCGTTTTTTTAATTCTCACTTCTTTCGGCCACTGAGCTACCATCAATAAATCTTCATTAAAGCCAGACCAAATCTTTTCCGTAACGAACGGAATAAAGGGGTGCCAGAGGATTAACAAATTTTTTAAAACATAAATTAAGATTTCTTCCTTGTTCTTTTCAACCTTGGCGATTTCCAGATACCAATCAGCCAATCTATCCCAAGTAAACTCATTCAATTCTTCAGCGGCCAAAGAAAAATTAAAATTTTCCAAATGCGCGGTGACGGCTCGAACGGTCGTAGCCAGATTATTCAAAATCCATTCGTCGGCTAAGGTTTTAACGGCCGGAACCGCCTGATAAGAAGTAACATAAAATTTTTCTTCGGTCGCTAAGAGGATAAAGCGGGAGATATTCCAAAGCTTATTAATAAAATTGCGCTTTGATTCAACTTTTTCATCGCTATAACGGGCGTCATTCCCCGGCGTAGAACCCATCAGCAGGGATAGACGAACGGCATCCGCACCATATTGGCCGATGACTTCTAACGGATCAACGCCGTTACCCTTGGATTTGGACATTTTTTTCCCGTGCTTATCTAAAATTATGCCATGGAGATAAACTTGTTCGAAAGGTATTTCGCCTAACGCGAAAAAGGACATCATAATCATCCGCGATACCCAAAGAGTTAATATCTCATAACCGGTTTCCAGTATCTGAGTCGGATGAAAACGCGCCAAATCGCCGCTCTTAACGCCATTTTTAAAATTATCCGGCCAGCCAAGCGTGGAAAACGTCCACATGCCCGAAGAAAACCAGGTATCTAAGGTGTCAGGGTCTTGAACCCAGCCGTCTCCTTCCGGAGAGGCTGTCCCGACAAAAATTTCTTCATTCTTATGCCAAACCGGAAGCCGGTGTCCGAACCAAATTTGCCGGGAAATACACCAATCGTGAAGATTCCCCATCCAATCACAGTAGCTTTTGCTAAACCGCTCAGGGATAAAAATAATTTCTTTCTGAACTGCGGCCGCCAAAGCTCTTTCCTTTAGAGATTTCCCGCCCAAGCGCTCTAATTTTTTATCAACACTGATAAACCATTGCTTTGAAGGCAAAGGCTCAATCGCGGTGGCACAGCGATAGCAGACAGAAAGATTATTGATAATATCTTCTTCTTTTTCCATCAATCCTTTTTCTTTCAATTTTTCGACAATCAGATTACGGGCCTCAATCGTCTTTAAACCGGAATAATCGCCAAAGCCCTCGCGAATAAGCCCGTCTTCATTAATAACTTTGATGATTGGCAGATTATTAGCTTGAGCCATTTGCCAGTCAACCATAGAATGGGCCGGAGTAACGCCTAGGGCGCCGGTACCAAACTCCGAATCCACGCTATAATCGGCGATTATCTTAATATTAAGCTCCTGACCGCAAAAATTAACCTGATATTGCTTGCTAATGTATCCGCTATATCGCTTATCTTTCGGATTGACCGCTACCGCGGTATCACCAAGCTTAGTTTCCGGACGAGTGGTTGAAATAGTGATAGGAAAATCCGAGGAATATTTAAAAGTATAAAGTTTGGCGGCCTGTTCTTTATGTTCTACTTCATCATCAGCTAAAGTTGAATGGCAACGCGGGCACCAATTAACTATTCGCTCACCGCGATAGATAGCTCCGGCCCGGTACATGTCAACAAACATTTTTGTTACCGCTTTTTGCCTAGTTTCGTCAAGAGTAAAGGCTAAACGCGACCAATCCATAGAAGATCCCATCTTTTTGGTCTGATGGAGTATGGTGGCCTGCGTTTCATTGACAAATTTCCAAACTTCTATTAGAAAAGCTTTACGACCAAGGTCATGACGACTTTTCCCTTGTTCTTTCAATATTTTCTTCTCTACCACGCTCTGAGTGGCAATGGCGGCATGGTCAGTCCCCGGCAACCACAAGGTCCTAAAGCCCGATAAACGGCGATATCGTATCAATAAATCTTCAATCGCGAGCATGGCGCTATGCCCGATATGCAATTTAGCGGTAATATTAGGGGGGGGTAAAATAATAGTATAACTTTTTGCGCCTGTTGGCAGGTTGAGATTATCAGGGTTAAAAAATCCCGATTCTTCCCATTTTTTATAAATATCATCCTCATTATCAGAAGGATTATAAATTTTTTCTAATTCTTGTTTCATGATTTAAAATTACCAAAAAAATGGGCTTAAGTCAATAAAAACTTTACCTTGACTTTGAAAGAAAATAACTATATATTAGAAAGTTGAGCCAAAGATACTTGGTATAATTTTAGAATTGAATAATGTTAGATTTAGAACAACAAATTTTCCGGCAACTGGAAAAGTCAAAAAATGTCTTGATAGTTTTTCCGGCGGATAGAGATAACGACGCCATGGCTTCGGCTTTGGCTCTTTTCCTGTTCCTAAAAAAAATGGGGCTGGAAACGGATATCGCCGGATTTAAAAACGATGATAGCCGCGAATCATTATCTTTCCTGCCGTCTTATGCGGAAATACAAAAACAATTAGATAATCTCCGGCGTTTTATTGTTTCTCTCGATATCAGCCAGGCCGAAGTCAGTCAAATCAAATATTCAGTCGATAATGAAAAGCTTAATTTTATCATTTCTCCAAAATCCGGCTGGTTTAAGCCGGAAGATGTTTCCACGCGAACCGGTGAATTCAAATATGATCTGATCTTCGCTGTCGGCGTCAGCGACTTGGAAGCTTTAGGCAAGCTCTATGATGATAATGTCGAATTCTTCTATAAGACAACGATAATAAATATCGATCATCGGGCGGCTAACGAGGAGTTCGGACAGATTAATTTCGTTGATTTAAACGCCGTCGCCACCGCCGAAATAATCTTTTATCTCTTAAAAAACTACAAACCGGAAATTATTTCCGAGGACATCTCCACCTGTCTTTTGGCCGGCATCATCCAAAAGACCAGAAATTTCAAAACCGCCAATCTCACTCCGCGCGTCCTGTTAACCACTTCCGAGCTGATAACGAAGGGGGCCAGGCGCGAAGAGATAGTCGACCATCTCTATCGGTCGAGAGACATGTCCTCCTTAAAACTATGGGGGAAAGTTCTCAGCAATCTCCAGGCGGAAAAAAACGATGAATTACTCTGGTCAAAATTAAGCCAGGCGGATTTTAAAGAAACCGGGGCGACGACCGAAAATCTTAACGACATTATCGACGAACTGATCGCCACCGTGCCCAGTGCCAAGGTCATCCTTATCTTCCATGAAAATACCCCCGATAAAACCGACCTGCTGGCTTACTCCCTGAAGAATATTAATATTCTTGATTTTATCAGGGAATATGGAGCGGCGGGCGGAATTAAAGCGGCTCGAACCAGTTTAAACATGAATATGAAAACAGCCATCAGCCAAATAATCCCTAAACTTAAAAATAAGCTTGAAAAGTTAAGCTTATAATGGTATAAAATAACTGCCCGAGACAATAATCGAGCAGGCTTGCATTCTTCTTTGCCGGCCATTATAATAGGGCATATAGCTCAGTTGGTTAGAGCACCGCTCTTATAAAGCGGGGGTCGATGGTTCAAGTCCATCTATGCCCACAGAGGATAAATAAAGGGGCTCGTAGCTCAGTTGGTTAGAGCGCTACGTTGACATCGTAGAGGTCACAGGTTCGAATCCTGTCGGGCCCACCGCCAAGAAATACACCGCCACCCGCGGTGTATTTTGGTTTCCTTATTTACAATTTGCTAAAATCTTGGTAAATTATAGATGAAATAAAATATATGTTTTTCCATAAAAAAAATCATCATCTTCTTAAGCCGGCTATTACCGGCGAACCGGACACTTTAAATGAATGGCTGGACTATGAAGAACCGGATACCGAAGGACAACTAGCCATTGATGTTTATCAAACCGATAAAAAGATAATTATCAAATCGACCATCGCCGGCGTCAAGCCGGAAGACCTGAAAATTTCCCTCCACCACGACCTTTTGACCATCAAAGGGACTCGTTCGGCCGGAGCCGAAGTGAGTGCAGAAGATTATCTTTATCAGGAATGTTATTGGGGCTCGTTTTCACGTTCAATAATCTTACCGGCCGAAGTGGATAATAAACGCGTCGAAGCGGAACTGGAAAACGGCGTCCTCACGATTTCATTATATAAAATTACTCCTAACAAAATCGAGGTCAAAGTGAAAGACTAATCTCTTGCCTGCCGACAAAATTCTAAATATGAAGCCACCCCTAAAATACACCCTGATAATTTCTATTTCTATCATATCTTTATTAATCGTCTTTTTGTCGGTTGATTATTATATTTGGCAAAATAATTACCGCGGCCGATTTTACCCGGGGGAGTCTGTTGGCGATCTTAGTCTGAGCGGCCAAACCAGAGATGAAGCCAAACAAGCTCTGGACGAGCGCTTCCGGATTATAAATACCGCCGGCCTATCTTTCCAGTATAATCAGCGGTCGGAAAAACTGGATCTTGATATCGTGTCTTTTGATTCTGATCTGGCTCGTCCGATCCTGGTTCCGGATTCAGAAGGATTATTAACGAGCATTTTTGACGCCGGCGATCGAAATAGCTTTTTTCATTACCTGGCTTCATGGTTTTTGAATAAAGCTCATAAGACCTATTCCTCTTTTTATTCTTTGGACGAAGACGCCGTCAAATTATTTTTGAACGATAAATTTAATGATCTTAATATCCTGCCGACGAACGCCTATTTTTCTTTGAGCGAATCCAACCCCGGAATAAAGATCACTTCTAACCAAGAAAGAATGGGTAAAGGGATAGATTATGACAAGATTTTGGCAGATGTCCATAATAGCCTGGTGAATCTGAAAACACCGATTATCGCTATCAAGACAACCTCTTTATACCCGGAAATAAAACAAGCCGATTTAGTCAAATTGGAATCGGAAGCTAAAAAAATAATCGGCCAGGGTGAATTGACTATCAGTTTTAGCGAAATCGGCGCGGCCACTTCCACCGCTAAATACTGGAAAATAAAACCGGAAAAACTGGCAACCTGGATTAGTTTAATAAAAACCTCCGGGAAGACGGCCATTTCCTTGGATCAGGAAAAAATTAAAGAATACCTCAGGATTGAAATAGCTCCGGAAATCGATGAAGAATCGGTCTTGCCGCGCTTTGAAATTAAAGATGGAAAAGTTTCCAGCTGGCAGACCGGGGCGAGC
>Ga0172381_10002782_pt1 | contig 18935 bp, 18 predicted proteins | sample Leawel6488metaG_FD_119754 | JGI IMG/M metagenome (GOLD analysis project Ga0172381, IMG submission 119754) | Leachate microbial communities from a municipal landfill in Southern Ontario, Canada - Leachate well 64-88 metaG | ecosystem: Engineered > Solid waste > Landfill > Unclassified | place...
CAAAGCGTTGCAATGAGTGCAACAAACAAATGCGTAAGTTGGGCAGAAACCTTTGGCGATGTCCAGTCTGTCTGCATACGATAAGACGCTGCGATAAGTGTAATAATTTTAATTGCGAATGTGGAGAAAAAGATGAAAGATAAAAAAGAGTATATTGTTCTGAACGAAGGCGTGTGGCGGTCTGTCTTAAAAGATTCCTATACCTTTGGACTAATGTTTGGTTTGTTACTTTTTAACCATCAGCTTTTAAGCGGAAGCGGGTGGCTTGACATATTATTTGTTTTATTAATACTGGTTTTTGTTTTGGGAAGAAACACAAAGTCAATACACCGATTTAATTCTAAGAAAGAAACCATCGACTGGTTAGAGGAGAATAAAAATGAAAAAATGTAAGTGTGGCGAAGAAGCAACCTGTGAAGTATTTAAGTTACCAGGAGAGGTAGAGACGAGGAAAGAACCACTTTATCTATGCTCCAAGTGTGCCAAGGAGGCAAGACAGGCGTGCGAGGTATATACAAGAGTAGTTGGATACTTTAGACCAGTAAGTGATTGGAATGATGCAAAACAAGAGGAAATGAAAGATCGCAAGAACTTTGTTGTTGACAATTAAATCTGTCTTATTTTTGTATACATTGTATCTGGGAGTGAATGGTAAGCATCCTACGGGATAATGTGAGTTCGATTCTCACCACTTCCACCACCCTCGTTAGTTAAGTGGCTATAATATCTGATTGTCAATCAGGGGTCATGAGTTCAATTCTCGTACGGGGGACCAAACAGAGTGAAGTGTTACGGTAGCATGATAGTCTTGTACTATCGGACTAGGTTCAACTCCTAGCACTCTGACCAAATAAAAAGGAGCGGAATGGAAGAAGAAAAAATACCTTGGTGGTTTAATTTAACAAAACTAAAGCCGGGATCGAAAAAAGAAAAGAAAATAAAAGCAGCCCCATGCCCTAAGTGTAAGAAGTTATACCAACACAAAGACATAACGGGAATTTATATCTGTCCCTGCGGCTATAAGGGTAAGAAGAAACAAAAGAGACATAGTTATGGCAAACAAAACAAAACCAAAAATAGAGTTTAGCTGTATCTCATTCTTTGTTCACGGTAAGTGTCCCAAACAAAGGTGGAATACATCAAAGTGTCCATTTAATGTTATCAAAAATGGTAATAAAGAATGTATTCATTCTGGTCTTTATAAAATGCCTATTGACAAAAGAAACAAGATAGTATAGGTACAACAACATAATGGGACGCTATAAGCGGGAAAAAGCTATGTCCAACTTAAATAAAAAAGAAGGCTTTTAGGGGTTTTTCATGGACTATAACGACACAGACGAAAAGATTGAAGAAAGAATAATTAAAATCACCAATGATTATAATAACCACGACAATCGAAAATATACCGGACGACAACGGGATAAATCAAAGAGAACTAATAGAGTTCGGCAGAAACATTAAGAGCTTTAATGGTGATTTTAAAAAAGCCTTTGGCCAAGAAGCCAAACAAGAAGAATAGATGCTATATCTGCAATAAACCAATATATGATCCCTTCACTATCTGCGATTACTGCTATATAAGCCTAAGGAAGTTCGGCAAACGCCCTTAACACGAAATGTCAGAATCAAATAAGGTCGGAAGACCACTAAAATTTAAAACAGTCGAAGAGCTTCAAGAAAAAATTGATGCTTATTTTGCGTTATGCAACAATCACGAAATAGAGGTTTTAACCAAACTAGGGACCAAGGTAAAAGTAAAAAGCCCTTTGCCAAGGACAATTACGGGGTTAGCCCTATCACTTGACACAACAAGAGAAACATTACTTGACTATGAAAACAAAGATGAATTTTCTGACACTATTATAAGAGCTAAACTACAATGCCAACATGACGTAGAACTTGGTAGCCTAACAGGGAACCTATCTGCACCTGCCTCTATCTTTAACCTAAAGAATAATTACGGTTGGCACGATAAGACAGAGCAAGAAGTAGATTCAACAATTACGGTTAAGGTAACTAACTTCGGAGAGGAAGAGCATGGAGATAGCCCTTCCGCATAACTTTACCCCCAGAGTATATCAAGTACCTTTATTTAGAGCGGTAGACAATGGATTTAAGAGGGCTGTATTCATCTGGCACAGAAGAGCCGGGAAAGACAAGTCTCTTACGAACCTAGTTGCCAAGAAAATGATGGAGAGAGTGGGAGCCTACTATTACTTCTTTCCTACGTATAATCAGGGCAGAAAGATTCTATGGGATGGAATGGACCGAGACGGATTCAGATTTATACATCACTTCCCCAAAGAACTTATAAGCTCTATTAACAATCAAGAGATGAAACTGACATATAAAAATGGTTCACTCTTTCAGGTGGTGGGTACAGATAATATAAATTCGATTGTAGGAACTAATCCAGTAGGATGTGTCTTTTCAGAATATTCCTTACAAGACCCCAAGGCCTGGGATTTTATAAGACCTATTCTGGCCGAGAATGATGGCTGGGCGGTGTTTAACTACACGCCTAGAGGACATAATCACGGCAAACAGCTATATGACATGGCTTCAGCCTCAGATAAATGGTTTGTCCAACTCTTAACAGTTGATGATACGAAAGTTCTCTCACAAGAGACGCTTGATCAAGAAAAGGCCGAAATGCTATCAAGAACCGGAAATGATGGACTTTATATGCAGGAATACTACTGTTCGTTCGACGTCCCTATAGAGGGTGCGTACTACGGCAAACAGATGATGCAGGCAGAACTAGAGGGCAGGATTGGAAACGTGCCATACGAGCCACAATTAGGCGTTGAAACCTATTGGGACCTAGGGATGGACGACTCAATGACCATCTGGTTCGTTCAAAGGCTCGGGAGAGAAGTCAGACTAATAGATTATTATGAGAACTCAGGCGAAGGTATCGCTCACTACGCAGAGATTTTACAAGACAAACACTATGTTTATACGGAACACTACGCACCTCACGACATCGCAGTAAGAGAACTCGGAACGGGGAAGTCTCGGTCAGAGACAGCCAAATCCCTAGGGATAGACTTTGAGGTAATCCCAAAACTATCGGTTGAAGAGGGGATAGAGGCTGCCAGAAATCTATTATCAAGGTGTTGGTTCGATAAAACGAAGTGTCAACTAGGACTCAACGCCCTTAATTCATATCACAAAGAATGGGACGAAAAGAATGAAACATGGAAGTCTCACCCACAGCATGATTGGTCAAGTCATGGAGCAGACTCGTTCAGATACCTAGCAGTAGGACTAGAAGAGCCGAGAAATATAACTAAGCCTAATTTTAAAAGGCACAAAAGCCCAACAGGATATTAAATGAAAAAAGAAGCAAAACCCAAAGAAATAAAAGATACAACGGAAACGTTTAATGAGCCTAAAGAAGCTCCAAAGATAGATCCAGTCGAATTAGTGCGGTCTAGACTTTCCTATGCTTTAAAGTCTAAAGAAGAGAAGTCGACACTCTTTAGTACGATACAAAGAATTTACCGAGCCATCACAGAAGAAAGAGAGGATGATCGAGCGAATATCTTTATCCCTGAGTGTTTCTCAGAGGTAGAGCAAATTCAAGCTAAAGCGACATCCAATAGACCCAAAATAGACCTCACCGCTTTAGATAAGGAAGCAGAGAAAAAGATTGAAGACGCGGAACAGGTTGTTGATAAGCATTGGGATAAGATGCAGATGGACCGAAGACTTCCTTTGTGGGTTAAGGTAGACCTTAAATTCGGAACAGGCGTATCAAAACTAACATGGGCTAACGAAAAGGGTAAGAAGACTTACAAGGTACGCAAATTTGACAATGATGGCAATGTCATATCCGAAGAAGAAGTAACTGAGGGCAAGACTCGGTATGATGGGCCGAAATTTGAAATACCGAACATTATGAACATATTCCCTCAACCGGGGACAAAAGAACCTTCTTGGGTCATTGAATACAAGATGATCGACAAGGAAGACTTATACAAGAATCCTAATTATGATCCAAATATTATTGATCAATTATCAAGCTACTTAACAGAGGAAATATACCAAAAAGAAAACATCAAAGAAGACAATAAGGACTTATCAGAAGTTCAGGGTGATGAATTTTCAACACCAATCTTAGTATGTGAGTACTGGACAGAAGATAGACTAATCGTTACAGCTAATCACAAACACCTACTAAGAGATACAGAAAATCCTTATGGTGAAATGCCTTATATCTGGATATGGGATCAAGAAGACGATCAAGACTTCTGGGGTATCGGTGAAATAGAGATGAATGTTGGTCCTCAACAAGCTCTTAATACTTTAGAGAGCCAAATCATTGAGGCCAACAACTTAAGACTAAAAAGACCATTCGTTTACGACATGAAAGCAGAGATAGATATTGACCAGCTCGAAAGAGGCTGGGAGGCTGGCAACGGAATTGGCTACAACAAAAAGCCGGGGGACGCTCAGGTTCCGATCTCTTTCCCGGACGTTCCTGACATATCACAGAGCGCAGACTCTCAAGCAGAGAGGATGAAAGGTTATATGCAATCTTCTACCTCAGCTAACGACTTCACCGCAGGAAGCCTGGCAGACGTCTCACAGAACACAGCTCGTGGTGCTGCTATGATGACCGACAATAACAATGATCGCTTCAGACAGAAGATCAGAAACATCGAAGCCGGCATCAGGGATATAGGAGAGAAGATATTAAGATACGATGTCAAGTTTAGAACTACAGATGTTGTAATCCCATCAACAGACGAAGACGGAAAGACTAAATATAAAAAGATTAAGCCATTCTCTCAAGACATCAATGCTGAAGTAATCGTTGAGGCGGGGTCTACTCTTCCTGTGAATAAACAAGAGAAGAGAATGCAAGAGATGGGCTTTATTAAGGCTTTATCAGAACTATACCCAGAAGAACTACAGAATCCAAAAGTCAAAGAATCTTTCTATGAGGCATTTGAAAAGGATCCAGATAAATATATTGAAAAACAAGACGAAACAACCAATGCCGAAGCCTTAGCGATGTCCCCGGATATTGAAGAGCAGGAGGCGGAAGATACAGTAATGGCTAATGGTAAGTATGTCGAACCCCTAGAAGATGATGACCACGAAGTTCACTTAAAAATTATCGAAGAGACTATTAATTCAGCAGACTTCAGTACGATGCCACCAGAAATACAGAATCTATATATTAAACATCAAACAGCACATCAAAACATGCTTGGATTAATGCAAAGAGGAGGGATGAATGGACAAGAAACTGGACAAATACCTGAGGGAGCTATACAAGACCCCGAAGTTATGGGAGGCGCTCCAATGCCTACTGAAGCAGAAGCGGGAGTCGTACCAACAGGAAACCCAGGCATACCTATGCAGTAATGAAATCAATAAGGCACTTATCGCAACAGGTAAGGGTCTTGGATTAGAGGAACTTGAGTCAGAGATAAAAACAATCTCTAGCCAAGTCGATCACAAAGAAAGAAAAAATAAATAAGGAGATCAAATGGAAGAATCCATAACTCAAGAGGTGATAGAACCCTCAGTCCCCGATGAAGGACAAACTGAACCTATCGAAACTCCGAGCGGAAGCGAGCCACAGATAGAGTCACAGCCCACAGACTCAGAAACTACCCCAGAAGCACCGAAAGGTGACGAAGGACAAGTAGACGAAGTCCCTGCTAAGTTTCTTGATAAAGACGGCAACGTTGATGTTAAGAAAGTGCTAACAAGCTATAAGGAGTTAGAGAAATCTCACTCTGATAAGGCAACAATAGCAAAAAGGGCAGAGGAACTACAAGAGGCAACAGGACTTTCACTAGACGATGTAGTAAAGCAACTCAAAGAAGAAGCCAACGCTTCAACCGAAGAGGAACCCGACGAAGAGACAGAAGTTGACAAGGACAAATTCAATGCGCTCGTTTTCGATGCGCTAGGAGATGACCTAGAACTAATGGAAGAGACTCGGACAGCTAAAGCTAAGGATGCTTTAAGAGCTAAGTACCCAGATTTCAACAATTTTGACGAGGAAATGGCAGAAATTGTCAAACAGAGACCCGATTTAGTAATAAAAAAGGTTAATGGACGAATCGTTACAAATGTTGATAACTTCGAACTTATCTATAAAGCAGCCAAAGGCGCATCACTAGAAGAGAAAGTGACTGAGGCTGAAGAAAAGGGCAAATCCGAGGCATTCAATAAAGTAGCTAGTAAAGAAGCTGCTGCTATTGAGCCAAACACACACGGCACTCCACAAGCAGAAAAGGTATATACCCGCGAAGAGATCAAGCAACATACAGACAACATGGATGTTGACTGGCTCGAAGCGAATATGTCCAAGATTTCTGCCCAAGAGAAGGCCGGACTTATCAAATAACATAAGGAGTTATCACAATGACTGACAACATTCTCGGACACATAGACGCAGGCACTAAGCTTATCGACAACCAAGGTGAGTTAGTACCAGAAGTCTGGTCTGCTAAGATGATCGTTGCTCGTGAAAACTACCTTGTGGCTGCTAAAGTTGTTATGAGAGCAGATGACGAAGTTGCAAACTTCGGTGACGTTATCCACTTCCCAGAAGTTGGTGACGCTACTGCGACAGAAGTATCTCCGGGTACTGATGTTAGTTATCAGGCTTTCAATGACAGCGAAGTTACCATTACTATCAACAAACACTACGAATCTTCTTTCCTAGTACATGACAGATTCAGTGCGCAAACCAAATATCGATATGCCGACAAAAAGGCTGAGAAATGTGGATACGCATTAGGTAAGACTGTTGATAGCGCTATTTTGGCACTATATTCTAGTGCTGCTAATAACGTTGGTAGCGGTTCCGCAGCTATCTCTGAGCTGAACATCATCAAGGCAAATCGTTTACTCGACTCTGCCGATGTACCAGCTGACGACAGACACTTTATCATAGAATCCTATGGTAAGGCTCAAATGAATGACATCGACAACTTTGTACAGTATCAAATTACTGGCAAAGCCTCTCCTGCAGTTACGACTGGCAAAAGAGGTTACGAGTATGGTGATATTTGGGGTGTAACAGTTCACGTTAGTAATAACGTTCCTGTTGAAGCCGCAACACCAGCCGTTGTTCATGGTCTGTTCTTACACAGAGAAGCTATCGGTTTAGCAATTCAAAAGGGCGTTACCCCTGAGAAACAGAGAAAAGCTGAGAAATTAGCCGATCTTTATGTGACTCAAGTACTCTTCGGAGTAGGCGTTCTTAGAAGTGACCACATGGTTGATTTCCGTTATTCGCAAGCAGACGCTTCCTAAAAATTGAATTATTTCTTCATCGAACAGAGGGTCTTTATGGCCCGCTGGGATGAGTAAATAAAAGAGGGAAAATGAAACTACCAAGCAAAGAGGTTCAAGACACTTATCTTGAAAATCAACGAGAAGCACTATTGAATCAGAAGTTCATGAAAGAATTTGAGCTAACGTTTAATAAAACATGGCTCAACTTCGTAGGAAAGAGTCAGCGTAAAGACATCAGGGCTAAGATAGCTAAGCTAGAAGTCGAATTAGAAGGCTTAGACGAATATTTATTGATTATCAATCGCCATTTACCAGACGAATTAACAGAACTAGAAGACGGTAAGAAGAAAAGTTTAATGGAGTCTAAGATAGATGAAATTAAAAAAGGGAACTTCAGGGGTGTTATAGCTAAGGAACTTTCAGAATATCGACATGAATTAAGCAAGGATATCGAAATTCAAGAAGCGGAAGAAGAACAACTTGAAGACTACGAAGAAGCCTTAAGAGAGAATGAAATCATCTACGAAGTCTGTAAGGGATTCATACAAAAACTAAAATGATAGCCATCTGTATTCCAACCAGGGGGTACTTATTCACGGAAACCGTCGAAAGCGTTCTTAGTAATTTGGAATGGTTTAAACATAAAATATACTTTACTAAAGACCTTCCGATTCCAGATTGCTTTAACGAAGTAACCGAAAGAGCCTTAAAAGACAGACCTACGCACATCTGGTACGTAGAAGAAGACGTTGTTCCTCCTAAAAATGCCTTAGAGTGCATGATGGAGTTAAATAAAGACTATGTAGCAATAGATTATCCGATCCTTCCAGGACAGGGATGTATTGGGTTTTATAACGGTAAGGTCAATTGGACCGGCTTAGGTTGTACTTTAATCAAAACAGAAGCACTCCTTAAGTTAAAAAAGCCGTATTTTCAATCAAAGACATTCTTTATCCATAAAGATAAAAGGGTGACTTTCGAAGAAACAGATATCCCGTCAAGTTACGGAGGTCAAGACATCTACTTGGGACTTAAATTAAACAAAATAGGCATTACTCTCACAGTCTTGGATGGGAAGTGCCGACACTTAAAAATAAAAGAAAAGGGATCAGAAGGCAATTCTGGTTGCCACACCATTATCGAGAAGGGGTAACAATGGTAGAAATAATATTAATCAGATACAATAATAAAAAGGTTGAAGATAAGGCGATAGAGTGTGTTAAAAAATACACCGAGGACTATAAATTAACTGTTTATGATAATTATCCCGAGAACAAGTCATTATCCTCTATTTGGAACGAGTTCATTGAAAAATCAGACTGTGAATATATCTGTTTGTTAAATTCAGACGCCTTTGTTACTAAGGGTTGGCTTTCAGAAATGCTAAAAGGTTTTGAAGAAGACGTAATCGCTGTTGGTCCAAGCGGACAAAAGGTTTTAGGGGAACAGGGTTCTATGACGGAATTAGGTGCTAAAAAAAGAAAGAATCTATTTGTAGACCTCTTTCCTTTGTCGGGTTTCTGTTTATTAATTAGAAAGACAGACATTAAATTCCCCGAAGAAGTGCCTTTCTATGGCGGAGAACACGCCTGGGAGATAGAGGCCAAAAGACAGGGTTGGAGGACAGTTTGGGCTAAAGGTGCTTTCGTAGAACACATTGGCGAAGCCTCATCGATCAATACACTAAAACTGAGAGAATCTGGAGTCAGAGACTATGTCAAATGGCTAGCCAAGACAACTCCGGTACTTTTTACGACATATAACAGACTCGGATACACTAAGAAATCGCTCAGGAAGCTCATAGAGTCGAATTGTGGCGAGATTATCGTCATAGACAACAACTCTACCGATAAGACAAAAGCGTGGCTTAGAACGCAGGAAAACAGCAAGTTACACATTATCTACAATAAGTCTAATGAAGCGGTCGCAGGAGCAATGAATCAATTCTTTGACCTAACTAAAAATGAAGAGTGGGTTGCAAAGGTTGATAACGATACGATCGTACCAAAGGACTGGCTAGAAAAATTACTATACAATGCGATTACCCAAAAAGTAGACATTGTTCAAGCAAAACACCCCCTATTACACGAAACAACTAATGGACTAGGCTTTAATGATTGGACTAAGAAGTTAAAACAAGTGGGAACAATAAGTCTTAATAGCTTCGTTGGAGGCAGTGGGACCATTATTAAAAGATCGATAATTAACGAAAAGCTAGATGGCTCTGCCGGAGTTTTAAGTGGTTGGGTCAGCTTTCAAAAGAAACACCCGGAAATAAGTAAAGGCTTTGACGCAAGCGTTGAAATAGAACTATTAGATACGGACTGGGGCGGGATTAAGAAATACGATAAATATAAAGATTACTATAAAGAAACCGGCCGGGACGTAAAGCCGTTTAATAAACTAGATGTCGGTTGTGGGAACTTTAAGCACCCAGGTTATATAACCATCGATGTCGACCCCTCAACAGAACCTGACATTTTAGCTGATATCGAAGATCGAATACCATGTAATGATGAGACTTTTGACGAAATAAGGTGCCATCATATCTTAGAACATATTGAGACTAAGAATAAAGTAAAAGTCTTAGGAGAACTCTGGAGAGTTCTTAAGAAGGACGGAATCTTAGATATTGAGGTACCCAACTTCCCAAGCGTTCAAAGCGTTCAAGACCCAACACATGTATCCTTTTGGTGCTCAGAATCATTCAGATATTTTATCCAGGGAGACAGCCTATACGAAAACTTTAAAGACAGATATAGTCAATATCATGTACCAACTTTTAAGAGAATTTCTGAGGAATTAGAATCTGGTTGGATTTATAGAACTAGACTACAAAAGATATCCCCAGCAAAGAAAAGAGACATTCAATTTATCTGCCCCTCTAATGATAAATGGGTATTAAGAAACAACCTCTTAAGGTCGAAGATATTAGAGTCTTATCCCTTGAAAGTTCAAAGAGATTATACAAATATCTCAAAAGCTTATAACGACTTTAAATCTGATTCTGAGATAAGAGTCTATTTACATCATGATGTCTTTTTACCAGATGACTTCGAAGAAAACCTATTAAAGGGAATCGAAAAAATAGAGGAAACAGACCCAAATTGGGGCGTAATCGGAGTCGCAGGAGTCAGGTCAGTCGGTGATGGTAAAGAGATTTATGGATATATATCAGACCGAGGTAAAAAATGGGGCAAACCAGACAACCTCCCCCACGAAGTAGATACATTAGATGAACTCTTGCTCATCGTTAAAGACAAGAAACTAAAATTCGATGAGAATATACCATCGACCCACTTTTATGGAGCGGATATTTGCCTACAGGCACAAGAAATGGGTAAAAAGAATTACGCAATAAATGCTTATTGTGAACACAACTCATCTCTAGGAGAAAAACCAGCAGGATTCTATGCAGCTAGGGATTACATAATGATTAAATATAAAAACAAAAGACCAATTGCAACAACTTGCACAATCATAAAGAGTCAGTAAGGAGTCAAGATGACGAGAACACAAATAAGGTCAGAGGTTAAAGACAGAACCGATGACGACGAAATATCAAATACAGCAATAGATAATTGGATTACCTTTGTCGATAACGACATTATAAAGAAGAATAACGGCAAGTGGACATTCCAAGAAGACGAAGCGCCCTTTAATACCGTAATTGGAGATGGGAGCTATTCTTTAAGTTCGGTTGCGGCCAATATTAAAGAACGAGGCACATTGAGAGACGAGGACGGTGAATTAACCGAACTTTCCTATCATCAATTTTATGCAAAACACTCGGATTATCCAGATGCAGACGAAACTGGAATACCCCACGAATACACCATATATGAGGATACTATCCTATTATACCCAATACCCAGCGAGGTCAGAACAATCACGCTTCCTTATAAAAAAGACATGTCTGACTGGTCGGGAGACAACGACACACCCTTTATTCCAAAAGAACACCAGGAGATTTATATCTTAGGCTGTAAGTGGCGATATAAGGTTAAAGAAGAAGGAGAGAGCGACAACGATACCCTTATCGCTAAGAAAGATTACGAAGATGCCCTTTCTCTTCTCGTGGTAGATGATAAGCCGAACAGAACCATTAATGTCTTGAGGAAATAATGTTACCAGTAAATTATTATAAGAACGAAAAACTTGTCGAGACGCTAGATGACTTTCTCTCGGGACTAGATCTAAGCGTTGCCGACTTTTCGGTTAAGAGAAACTCCCTGACTGGAGGGAAGAATGTCGTTATTAGAGATGAAGAAAAATCCTGTTCCCTATCAAAGAGACCAGGAACGGTTTTAGTTCATGATCTAAGTATTGTTCCAACTTCTATTTATCGTTTCTACAAAGAGACAACTGGTGAAAAGATAGAAGTAATTACTGGCGGAACTAAATTATTCCACGAAACAACAGAGATTTTTAATGCCTTTACTTCGGGAAAAGATTTTGACTTTCAGGAGTGGTATGAAGACACTCTCTATATGGTAAATGGCGAAGACGGACTCTTTAAAGACAACGGAACCTCTGTAGAAGATGTCACCCCAGCAGTTTTAAGCGGTTATAAAATAAATTCAATTACTTATAGGATGGGCAGACTCTTTGTTGCCGATGGTTCTACTTTATATTGGTCTGAGCTAAATGCACCCGAAAACTTCGATGCTAACTCTCTTCTCCTGGTTGATCTAGAAAAGGGAAGCCACATTATTAAGATAGACAACTTATTTGATAATATTATTATCTTCACCCAAAGAAATGTTCATGTTTTGAGAGGATCATCCAACCCAGATTCCTGGGAACTGGAAAACCTTAATACAGGAAGAGGACTAATCGCTCCTAAAACACTTATAAACGTCGATCAGAGACTTGTCGGACTTTCCAACGATGGTCTTGCCGTATTCAATGGGACATCTTTCGAGCCATTTCCTGGTTGGGAAAAAGTGAAACCTATTTTTGAACAAGCAGATCAAGAAACGTTACATAAATCAAGTTCCATCGTGTGGGATAGGAAAATAATATTATCCATTCCTTCTTCCGGTTCTACCAATAACGATATTCATATTGTATACGACCTGGATCTTGGAATTTACCTTCCTAAATGGGAAGGATTCGAAGCGAATATGTACTCCAATTTCGACGGAAAAGGAGATACTGGAGAGTGTCGATTTGTCTCTAACGATGGTAACGTCTATAAGTTTTCTAAAAATGTCTTTAACGACAATGGAACACCAGTAGAATTCGAAGCAGAAACAGCCAATATTGCCTTTGTGGGGACAGAATATACTAAAAAGAACAAAAAATTTAGAGTAAGGGCCGAAGGACAAGGAACGCTAAATATTTCTTATAAACTAGACAACGGTATTTATAGTACACCACCCAAAGAAATGGAATTAAGCGAAGCCTTAACATACGACTCTAGCATTAAGTATGACAGTAGTCTCAAATATGATACAGGAATAGGAATACAGGATAAAAAAAGTTCTAATTCGTCTCAATCTAACTATATTAAATATAAACTATCTCATAACGAAGACTCTGACTGTCGGATTATTTCGATTAGTCAATTCTTTAAGACAAAGAAAGCGAAATAAGGAGTAACTATGTACGACATACCAAACACAATAAACACTAACGACGACATTCTCTCGGCACCGCTAAAGGGTAACTTTGATTACATCGAAAACGCTCTAAACGATTTCGATGGAGGAAATATTACTGCAGCTACAATACCAGATGACGCCTTTGTCACAAGCCCAGAGACAATCAGAGACGAAACCCTACCAGACCATGTAGTCTCTGGACTTACAAGTGCCGACCCAGGAGCAACCTTAACCGCTACTGTCGCGTCTGGTCTTGCTTATATTGAAGGCGTTCGAGTTAATGCCTCATCTTTTAACCATACTTATACCGCAAGCAAGGACTGTTATGTCGATCTAGATAAAAATGGATCCTTCCATGTCACTGAAGTCGCTAACGGAGCAACCGAACCCGCCCTCTACACCAATTCAACGAGAATCTGTAAATTCGTTACCGATGGGACCGAAATTACTTCATATTCAGACCTCAGAACACTAAACAACTTTTTCTCAGGAAGATGGTTAGCGTGGACACCAACTTTTACTAATTTAACCGTAGGTGCAGGAGGAACGCTTAATGCTAAATATACCCAAATTGGAAAAACTATCCACTTTTCTCTTTATTGGAAGTTTGGGACTGGGTCTGCCGTTAGCGGGAGTATCTCTTTTTCCTTGCCCATTACATCGGTAAGCAAGGTCGCCCTAGAATCTATCGGGACTGGTGGAGAAAAAGACCACAACACGGGAGTTGTCTATCCGACATCCGTTCTTTGGAGAACAACAACAACGGCATCGATTCACTTTTCAAAATCTGATGGAACATATACAGCGCTGTCCGATTCAAGTAGCACAGCTCCGTTTACGTGGGCAACGAATGACACTATTTCGGTGGTCGGTACTTACGAAGCAGCGTAATGGCAAAGCATCGAATTACAGATCAGTCTTGGACACCAAGAACGGCTGTCAAGATAGATGAGAACTTCAAAGAACTTTCAACTCAACTAAGTTTAGACAACTTCTCTGGTGGAGTGATAGACACCACTAAAAGCGGTGGTAATGTTACTATTAATAAGAATTTTATCGAAGTAACCAATATCATAACCGGGAAACAAGAAATAGTTGTATCTCCCGGAGACGATATTCAGGCAAAGATAGACTCGATCTCTGCGACCGGCGGGATTATCTCTCTCAGAAATGGATATTACGAGCTAACGAACGATATCAACATTCCGTCATCGGTTTATCTTCAAGGCGAGACTGCCGAAGGTGTAATACTAGACTTTCTAGACAATACCCACGGAATAAAACTGGTCGGCGAGAATGACTACTCCGCAGGAACAATCTCGATCAATATTGGAGACACTTCTGTTATTGGTACTACCACCCTGTGGGAGACAAATACAGCGCCAGGGCAATATATCCTTTTAGGCGAGTCTTGGTTTTTGATTACAAGCGTAGTCAGCGATACCGAACTTACAATAGATATACCCTATTCTGGGAGTCCACTGGTAGACAGCACCTATGTTGTGGCTTCGATTGTCTCTGATGCCAGTTTGCGCAATATGACCATCCTAAATGCTGACTATGGCGTTTACTGTAAATATACTCAAAACGGGGGACTAGACACTCTCACAATTGCTCTCTGTGGTGTAGGAGTACAGGTAGAAGACTCAGCAAACTTGACAATGACCAACGTTCAAACATATGCCTGTTTGGTTGGTATGTACTTTAACAATGTTCACCTATTTGAAAACAAAACACCTGGCGTCTTAAGCTCTCAAGGGGCTGGAATGATATTTAACGGATGTACCTCTGTGGCGATGACTAATGGATTTGTTTTGGGTTCTTTAGCCAATGGAATAGAAATATACCTAAGTGGGGCTATGTCTATTTCAGGTACGATAAGCGCTAATGCCGGGGTAGGTGTTTACCTATCTTATGTCCAAAGCATTTCTCTAATTTCTTCTAATATTAGCGGTAATGGCTCTGACGGAGTATTAATCGAAGACAGTCTTGCCCCAGGAGTGAATCTCGGTTCGATCTCATATAATGGCGGGTACGGAATTAATATAGACGCTGATTCTGCTCAAGTTCAAATAATTGCCAACTCTTTTGGGAATGACGTTCTGGGAGAAGTCAACGACCTAGGAACAGGAACGGTAAAAGCAGGCAACACAGGCATCACAAACGACTATACGTCCTTGGCAGACCTTTCAGACGATGCTACTCACCGCCTAGTAACTGATACCGAAAAGTCAACATGGACAGGTAAACAAGACGCTCTAGGGTTCACGCCAGAAAATGTCTCTAATAAAGTTACTTCTTTTCAAGTAACGCCAGACGATACCCACTACGCTTCTGAGAAGCTCGTCAAAGACTCCTTAGACGGAAAGTCGTCTACGAGTCACGACCATGACGAAACATACGCTCCAGTTCTGGGGGGTGATGACAATTACGTAACAGACGTCGAAAAAACAGCGATTGGGACTATCGGAGATAAAATCGCTAAAACAACTGACGTAACAGCGATAAACGATACGGGAATTGCTGATGGCGAGATTGCTATTTTTAATAAAACGAATAAAGATATTAGAACCTCGGATAAGACTATCGTTACCACCATTGGAGCTGACGATACGACCGTACCTACTTCAAAGGCGGTGGCTGACGCGATTACGGCTGGAGGTGGCTATACGGACGAGATGGCTCAAGATGCCGTTGGGGGAATATTAGATGATGGGACTGTCGGGAACATTGTTTTCACTTATAACGATGAGGGAAGTTTAATCTCGGCCGTTACCCAAGACGGGGAAATAGACCACAACTCTCTTAACAATACCCATAATTTAAGTACAGACATAGACCACGACGCCCTAACTAACTTCGTAGCTAACGAACACATTGATTGGACTGGCGATCAGGGAGCCACCAATATTCACGTAAATAACATACCCGACTTGTCTGGGTCTTATGCACCAGTATTGGGTGGAGATGATAACTATGTCACAGATACAGAGAAATCCAATTTACATGCACCCTCAGTTTTAGGGACGAAGACTATTGACGAAACAGATATTGCCGATGGGAAAGTAATCAAATACAACTCCACTTCAGGAAACCTTGAATATGAAGACGACACGTCTGGTTCGGGAGGATTTACTTGGGATGAAGTAACGGGAACGACTCAAGCTGCCTCAGTGAATAACGGATATATCGCGAACAATGCGTCTTTAGTAACCATCACGCTTCCCGACACGGCTTCGGTTGGAGATGTTGTCAGGGTAACGGGCAAAGGAGATGGGGGTTGGAAAATCGCCCAAAACGCTTCAGGAATAATTCACTTCGGTAATTTAGATACGACAACGGGCGCGACTGGCTATATTGCGAGTACACACATAAGAGATTCTGTAGAATTAGTTTGTGTCGTAGCAAACACAGAGTGGAACGTAATATCAAGTCAAGGGAATATAACGGTAGCATGATAATCGACAGTTATTCAGAATCGAATTATGAGTCATTTTTTAGCACAACTCCTCCAGTTACTGCGGTGGGACAGACATTCGTTTCTCCTTGGCTCGACGGAATAAGAGAATTTCTCACACTAGACTCATGCTCATTTTTTATCAGAAAGACAGGCTCTCCGACTGGGAGCGCCTATGCTAAGGTCTATAATATCTATCCCACTTTTTCCGAGGGAGTGCCGACTGGAAGCCCATTGGCGGTATCTGACGCTCTTGACACTTCTACCCTTACCACAGACTTTCAGTTAATAACATTAAATTTTTCCGGGGATAACAGGATACCGATAGTTGAAGACAGCGTGGAATCTGTTTTTGCCATAACCATAGAGTATGCTGGAGACAATGATAACTACATCGACGTTGGTGTAGACTCGGCGCCAACCACACATCAAGGACATATTGTCTATATTTCTGAGGGTGGGTGGGCATACCAAACCAACTACGATACCGTTTTCTATGTTTATGGAGTAGCAGGACAACTTAAAGGCGTATCAACGCTAAAAGGAGTAAGCACTATAAAGCTTTAAAATTATGGCAAAAAGAAATTCATCAAATCAAGATTTTACAAATAATGCAGATGGCTTTGACTTATCGGGTGGAGTAACCCCCAGAAAGCTTAAAGTATCTGGTGCCGATATTGAAATTACGGGAAGTGGGACGAATACAATCACAATGCCAAGCCACTCAGCAACACTTCAGGCGACTGGAGACGATGTTGCCACTGACCACATATACGAAGCCAATGGCGGACATGGAGTAGATGTAGACGGACTTAATATAAAAGATGGGGCAATTCCACAAGAAGCGTGGCACGAAATTGGAGCAGTCGGACAACCAGCATTCGAAAATTCATGGGTTAATTATAATTCTGGAACCCATCAAACGTGTGCTTTTATGAAAGACTCAATGGGGTTTGTCCACATTAAGGGTCTGGCAAAAAGCGGTACAGCTACTTCAGCAATTTTTACCCTACCCACTGGCTATAGACCACCGCTACAAGTCACGGTTCCCTCAGCAAGCAACGACACTTTTGGCGTGCTGTGCGTGGCCGCCAACGGAAGAGTCTTTAAGTCTATTGGTGGGGGGAACGCTTATCAGTCGGTAGAATGTGTTTTTAAGGCAGCATAATTAAAATATAAAAGGAATAAAATGAGTACATTAGACGAGCAAATCGCAGCAGCTCGGAACCTGACAACAGAACAGACAAATGCCGAAAAGCTCGCGAAAAATCAAGAACTACAATCAACGCTTGGAGCATTAGATACCGAGCAAGCAGAAATTAATCCAGCCTATGATGCCCTTCTACGGGATACAGGTACGGCTTTTGATACTTCTTTAAATACCGCCAGAGAGTCGGCTGCGTCTCGTGGTGTATTTAGGGGTGGTATTCTATCTAACAAAGAATTGAAATTAGGAACAGAAAGAGCGACTAAGATATCTGATATCGTTGGAGAGAGAACAAGAAAACTAGCTGATGTTGCTAAAAGGAGAAGTCTAGCGAAGACACAAAACGCCCAGACAGTAGCACAAATCGAACGAACCGGAGCCGCTTCATTCGGTGCAGAATCTTCTAAGATTAGATCTAATTACGAAGAACAGCAATATCAAAGACAGCAAGACGCCTTAAAGTTGGCGTCATCTGGGAGTTCTAAGTCGACACCCGAATGGGTCGCTAAAGCCCAAGCAAAGTCTGAGCTTATGAGCGATATCAGCCAATACATAAAGGGCGGTAAATGGAAACAGGTTGCATTTGACTCTGAGAGAAGTTTCTTGCCAACCCTATATCAAGCCTATCCAGAATTAGATCAGAAAGACATAAACAATATGTTCTATTCAACTAGAAAGTCGTTCGAGTAATGGGAAGATTATATGGAAGCAACAATCAGTATAATGCTCCAACGGGTGGTGGAAGATTAAGTTCTTTCACTAACTTATTCGATGTGTCTGACGAAGACAAAAAAAGACTAGAACAAGACAAAAAGCAGGAAAAACTTAGAAAGATATTCGAAGAAAACAACAAAAAGATCATTCAATATCAAAACGAAGCTAATAGTTATAACAGGAAAGCACTGCCCCTGGATCTCATTACTGGTGCAGGCAAGGGAATTGCAACCGATGTCGCAAAAAGCGCAACAGCACTATCGGATGTTGGGTTAAAAATCATGTCTCCAGTAAGTGCAGCCGCCAAAACAATCACGGGGGGCGGAAACTATAAAGAGAACGTAGTTAAAGATGTTGCCAAAAAGACTCAATACGAGGATTTCTTTAATAAAGACCTTTTAAACCCTAAGGATGCAAAAGAATTTATCCTTAAGGCTGTTGAGGCTCCCGCCTGGGTTTATGGGGGGACTGGGGCGGCCAAGGCAGGGAAAATTGTCAAAGGAGCAGTCGCTGGAGCGAAAGCAGGTATTCCTTTTGGCGTAACTCAAACGATTGAGAATACAACACTAGAAGACCTTAAAAAAGACCCCGCGAATGTCGCAAAAGACCTCGCAAAGAATCTTGCTGTAAATTCTGGCGGTGGAGCTGTTTTGGGTGGTGGAGTTGGTGCTATCAGTAG